>ERZ1023641.82-NODE-82-length-38738-cov-18.738697_pt1 | contig 38738 bp, 29 predicted proteins | sample MGYA00380335_ERZ1023641 | MGnify/ENA primary metagenome ERZ1023641 (study PRJEB33179, sample SAMN07448970) | human gut metagenome | biome: Human-gut; feature: Human associated habitat; material: Faeces | host: Homo sapiens | place: India: Bhopal | collected... | reverse complement strand
GTCACATCTGATAAGTTAGCCAATGGGTCTGTAACTACAGATAAGTTAGCAGATGAGTCTGTCACATCTGATAAGTTAGCCAATGGGTCTGTAACTACAGATAAGTTAGCAGATGGTCAACCTTTTGAAAAACGTACCACTATAACTTTAAGTGCTGAGAATACAACTTTAAAAAATGGTATATATAATTACCATCAAGGCTTCATAGAAAACACTGACACACCTGTATATCAGTCCATATTATATAGTAATATTTCTAGTTATAATAAGATAGATATTTCTAATTACAATATTGGAGTAACTGGTGGTGCTTTTTTGGATTCTGATGGAAAAGTTTTAAAGGCTTTTTCTTCTGCTAGTGGCTTAGACCATGTTTTATTAATTCCAAAAGATGCTGTAACTATTGCTATTACTGTTCATGTAAATGGTAAATATAAGGATATTTATGGCATAACGTTATTAAATAATTATTATTTAAATAACCTTCATGTAAAGACATCACAGCTTGAATATGATAAGCCATTACAGGAGACAAGTTATAATCAATGGTATGGCAAAAAATTATGTATTATTGGAACTTCTGTTGCACATGGTTCTACTGCTGAAACTGCTTATGGTTATATAGCACAACAGAAACTTGGCTTTACAATGATACCAGCAGGAGTTCCTGGGCAAGCTATTCATGGTAAAATAGTTTCATATTCAGAAGGTGGCATTCAAAAAACAATATTATCCCCACTAACTTATGGTAGTGGCAGTCTAACTAAAGAGGAATATGCCGCTGCAAAGACAGTAAAAGATGCAGGCTTGAGTACAGATGTTGTTGGAATGACTATACAAGAATCACCTAATAACCCAGATAATTGGGCTGGTGAGGATAAAGCATATAACAATTATTATCGTACGTGGGAAAATCTTTTTAACAAAGAAAATCAAGATGTAGCTTTATGGATTTACGCAACAGTTCCAAATAACACCAATTTTGCACTGGATGATTGGAATAAGTTTGACACGAGTAATTGGAGATACAATGATGGAACTTCTTTTGCTGAGCATAGAACAACATTCCTTGGAGCAATGCTTTACTTGATGGATAAGATGTATGAAAATCAACCAAAAGCGAGAATGATTCTTGTATTGGATTCAGCGTTTGAATATGGTGATAATAAAGGAAAAGGTAATATGGAATTATTGTCTAAGACCTTTAATATTCCTCTTATCGACTTGTGGAAGAAAACCAACACAAGTCCAAAGTCCAAGATACAGACATTGAGTGAAAATGGCAAGAATGCTCATCCAAGTACTTTCGGACATGAAGTTATGGGCGACATCTTTACGAATGAACTATTATTAGTAAGATAAAACTCTAAGTTACTGACTTTGTAAATAAAGAAAATGGTGAGTCAAAAGATTTACCATTTTCTTATGCACTAAGTAGAAACAACAACATTAATCATACACCTTGAAGAACTTCTCGCACAAACTCCCCATCATATAGCATGGTTCCTCGCCCATCATATCTATCCCATCCTGCTCACAGATATGCGCTACCACATGAAGAAGCTCATGACCTATTGTATTGATGATGCTGCCATCTGATTCACACTCCCCAATGGCAAGCACACTCCTTCTTTCTGATAGGTTGGAATAGGTAAGCCCCCTATCTCCACTCTGTAAAGACAGATGCTTATATGCTTCCGACAACGGATTTCCGTTGCATCCAATATCCGAAAGAGCATGGCATATCTCATCGGCATCAGGTGGCTGATAACCTATGAAACATACTATGCTCCAATCGTACTTCGGGAGTTCAATCACTCTTCTCATCATAGCACATCTTCCCAAGGAATAGGCACACCATTGTGGCAGCAGTCGGCATAAAATCTGTTGAAGATGAAACCATCCTTCTGGTCGGCATCATCCACCATATCCTTGATAAACTGGGCTAGCTGCTCCTCATCCTTGATGGAAGACTTGTAGAAGTCTGCCCTCGCCATATTCGCCACATATACATGGTCGTAGCCAGCCTTATTCTTCACCTCTACTCCCTGACCAAGCAGCAAGGCATCCACCTTCTCCTTATCCCAAAACGAGACACTTACATCACGCTTGGAGGAAGGGTCGTACTTGTACATCAGGCTCACCGCCCACTCGCACATCTTCTTGCTGAAATGATAGCCATTGTATCTGAGATAAGAAACCATTCCATCAGGTTTGAGGTCATACATATCTAATGGCATTCTGCATTTTCCCATATTGCTGAATATTAAAGGGAGTCTGGTCACGGCATAAATACCGCTCCCAAAACTCCCAAGTTAAACACTAGCGACCGCCACCATTGTAGCCGCCACCACCTCTTTCGCCATAGCGGTTCGGGTAGTTCCAATCATCGTTCACGTTGTTGAATCTACGTCTGTTCTCACGCTCTTCACGTTCCTCACGCTCTCTTCTCCAATCGTCACGATAATCAGGCATACGCTCACCCATACGCTCCTGCTTCATCTTTTTCAGACAAGACATAGCCTTGCTGCCAAAACCAAGCATAGACTCGATGTTGTCATACAAATCATCGAACTTATCTTCTGTAATCTCAATCATTACCATAATCATAAGATATTAAAGTGAATAGATAGGTAGGAGATTACTTGCTCATGGTCTGCTGGAGCCATCCCATCATCTTGTCAATCTTGCCCTCAATACCTGAAACCTTACCTTCCAGTTTATTGATTTTCTCGGTCTGTTCCTTCTCCTTGGCTATCTGGGGGTTGAGTTGCTGTAGCATTCCCTCACAAGATTCTACTACCCTCTTGTTGTAATCTACGCTCTCCAGTATCGCCTTGGATTGTCTCAGCATGGCATCCACCTCTGCGCTCATGGCATCCTTGTTGTCGCTAACCACAAGGTTCTTGTCGTTGGCTATCTGTCCGTTTGCTGGCAGTTGCTTGAAATCCACCTCCTCATCACCCAGCTTCACCTTCACGTCCACTACGGTCTCCATAGGCTGAGGAGTAAAGCCGTTATTAAAGGTAGGGTATTTCGTCTGAGGATTGCTTACTGAAACCACCTGACCGATTCGCAAGTTCGGGTTCTCGCCCTTATCTAGGACATAAAACAAAGAGTTAGTTCTTAAACCTTGAAACATAATGTAATCTCCTATTATCTATTCTTGTTAAACAATACCCGACATCATCTGTAGGGTGTTAGTATCTCTCTCAAACCAGAACTGATAAACACCAGTTCCCTGCACGTCTGCAACCGTCAATGGTGCGCCATTATACTTGGTCACAGCCTGAGAACTTCCGTTGGTCTCGAAAAGGATAGGCAGCGTACCAGTCGTTCCAGTCGGAATAGCCTGCATCAGGTTCACGAAAATCGTTCCTCTGTAGCTGGCATTCAGGAAGGCGTGGTTTTTAAAGGTGAACACCACATTGGCGGTATTCACCACCACGCCCGTAGAAGCGATAGCTGCCGAACCATTACGATTAACCCTTGTAAATGGTCTTAACCAAAACATAGCAGCCTCCTTTCCTTATTAACCCCAGAATCCTGCATTGTTTGCAGCATTCAGTCCATACAAACCAGCCTGATAAGCCACGCAGTTAGGAACCGCAGTAAATGGGCTGTAAGGAGTGGTCACGGTCTCAGGCAACTTACACTTGATTCCAGCCACCTCGTTCTGCAAGCCAGCCAATACCTGATTGATAGGAGCCACCGCCTGACCAACAATCTGAGAGGTCATTGCAGAAGACTTGAAGGTGCTGTTCTCTTCACGGAGTGCATCAATCTTGTTCTGTAACTCTCTCATTTCAGCTTGCTTCTGACCATCAACGATAGTCTGAGTGCTCTCCTTGATAGCGTTGTGCAAGTCACAAGTCTGTCGCTGAGTCTCGTAAGCTACGTTGGCGAAACCACGCTCCTGACCAGTAGCTACATTGTTGATGGCATTCTGCAAGGTTCCAGTCTGCTGGCAGATAGCCAAGCGGTTCTCGCAGCAGCAGTTGGCAATCTGCTGAGCAATCTGCATATTACCCTGCTGCAAGGCATTGATAGTCTGCATACCGCTCATACCAACCTGATTACCTACACTCTGAACCTGAGAAGTCAAGGCTGAAATGGCACTCTGAATCTGACCTTCGGTGCAGTTCAACTGAGTAGCCAAATTGCTGAGAGCATTGCGGTTGCCACCGATGGCATCCATCAGGAGACCACGACCATAGTCATTGTTAATCTCGTTAGCGAGACCACCACGACCATTATTACCGAAACCACCCCAGCCGTTACCTCCAAATCCCATAAGGAAGAGGAAAATTACCCAGATAAACCATCCACCTTCACAACCGAAACCATTGTTTCCCTTCATAGCAAGGAGGACATTTGGGTCAACACCCTGCTTCTGGAGCAGAGGCGCAAGAAGACCGAGCATCCCATTATTAGATGTTGAGCCTTCATTTCCGAATACATACGTTTTACTTTCCATATTATCCTGAATCTTTTTTTGTTAAACACTAAATTATGATTCTCACTTTGTAACGTTACGAGCACAAAGATACGAATAATATGGATAGAGATTGATAAACTCGTAAAAGATTGTATAAGTGTGTGATTAGCAAAGATTTATAATTACGGAAAAGGTCATAAATATACAGGAGGGTCGATTAGGTCTCTCCTATATATATAATGTATAGCTACTTCTAGAGGTTCAAGCCATACTTTCGGGATAGCTTGCGGAAGAAAGCCTTCTTGTTGGCAAAGTATCGGATAAGCGACTTATTCCACTTCTTTTCATGCCCGAACTGGTCGTGGATGCCTTCGGGTATCTTGCCATCGTGAACATACTTCTCAAATGACGAGATAGATTTGCCCATTTCATTGGCACACCAGCCCTTGTTGGCTTGTGTATCATTCATCATGGCAGTAAGAAGTGCCACAAGTTCCATATCGTTCTCCGATAGACCACAAGGGATAGGTTTGCCCTCTGCTTGGGCTACTGCTGATTCGTGAGCCTTATCAGCGAGCGCACGAAGTCCAGCTTCGATGATGCTGTAATTTACTAATTGCGACATAAGCATATAGAATTAAAATAATTGTAATCAGGAACATATCACAATAGTACATCTGATTTGTGATAACGACAGAGTCGTACATGATATGTATCACATTTACTCCTGCAATATAGAGTATCGGGATGCGCCACTCTACACACAATCTGTGCAATACCTGACCTTTCCAAAGGGAAATCGGATAGAGGATATAAGTGATGAAATAAAAGAACCAGACAGGTTCCTCATTCTCTTCATACCACAGCGTTATCTCCATTTTGTTGTCATAGAACTGAGAAACACCATACCATCGCATAAGCATGACCAATATAGGCGCATACTTGAAATAGAGTAAGTCAGTCTTAATCTTGCTGCGTTCGGGGAGAAGTTTTGTAATCTCTCCAATTAACTTCTTGACTCGTAGGTCTTCGTCTTCATCTTTTTTCATAAGCCTTCATTTTTAAGTTTATAATGATTGGATAATCTTTTGCTGATGTAATCATCTGAGATTCAGATGTTCTTAGATTCTGCAAATATAATAAGAAATAATGGAAACATAATAATTTAGGATATTTTTAATAGTTAAACTTTATAAAACTTACAGATTGATATATTTATACAAGAAATAGAGGCAAAAAGTTTCAGATTGAAAGCAATTATCCCCCGAAAGCCTAGCACTTTCAGGGGATAGTCATATATGTATTACTTCTTAGCCTTCGCCTTCTGGTTAGCCACAACTACCTTGTTAGCCTTTTCCAGCACGGCAAGAATCTTCTTTCTCAGTTCACGAATCTGCTTCATGTCCTCAGCGTTGTAGGCATCCTTGCCATCATCCAAGAAACCTTTCTTCAACTCGGAAATCTCCTGCTTATCAAGGGAAATCTCGTCAATGGCATCAATAGCAGCCTTGTTGGTGTTGTAGTAGCCATCGCTCTGACTAGGAGCCGTATCAACCAAGAGGTCGTAGGCAGACTTGAATCCGTTCAGTTTGGTGTAGAGTTGTTTCAGCTTCAAGTCCTCGAAATCATCCTTCGGAGTAGCATGAGCCTTGTATATATCCTCGGCATTCAACTTATGAGGTCTATACTCCTCACCACTCTCCTCAGCACGTTCCTTCTTCTTGTCTTCCTCATACTTCTTCACCTTCACATCATCCTGCTTGTACTGCTTATACTCCTCAGAGCCGTAGAACCGTTCAAGCAAAGAGTAATCGCCATCCACCTTAGCTTGTTTCTTCAACTTGCTCAGGGTATTGGCTGCACGGTCGTGGTTCTCCTTCATATCCCAGAACTCATCACCTTGTTTTTTTGTAACTGGTCTATCATCAGGATTGCTGACGAACTTGCTGAATAATGGAATATCAGCCACCTTGATTTCCTTCGGGTCGTTGAGTGACTTGGTAAGAACACCTAGCACCTGACTTCCCATGGTGTAAGCACCACCGAGATAAGAAGACAATACATGGTCAACCACCGCTGGGTTATTCAGGTTGTATCTTGGGTCACCGAAAGCATCAATGCTATTCTGCTGCACATCAGGATAGTCGTTTCCGATTGAGTTAACCATCTTGGATGCACGTACCAGCCAATCAGGAGTACCCACGTATGCCTTGGTAAAGTTAGGGTCATACTTGTTGTACTCCGTGTCCTTGAATAGTGGCTTGCCAGTGAAGTCAACATTGAAAGCCAACTCAAAGACTGGGCGAATAGCATTCGGCATCAGACTGACCGCAATATTGCCATCATAGCCAGTAGGGTCGAGCGGAAGCATATCCACCACCTGACCGAGCAAGTCTTCTGCATACTGACTCCAACTCTCCTCTGCCAACTCGCCACCCATCACCTTGGATGCAATCATATCGCCTATTCCATAGAAGGCACGGAACTCCTGAGCAAGCGGAATCTTCACATACTCATTAGTGAACGGAACCCACATAATCAGGTTGTTTCGTCTATCCCACTTGGTGAACTGCCAGTACTTATCCTTATCATCATCACCGCCCAACAGATTCATCAGGGCAGCGTTAACGATAGGAACCAGCACACCACTCACCAACCATGATGCAGTAACAGCCGTGAACTTGAAAGGATGATGCTTGGCAAGCGCACCCAAGGTCTGCAAACTCTGTACTGCTGGGTTGATGAAGAGATAGAGGTTTCTAATCATCTGCCAGCCATATTCGCCAGTACCCTTGCGGTTGAAGTTCAGGGTCACGTCCTTGGCATCATTCACAGCCTCATCAATGGAACGACCATACTGAATAGAGGTCATGTAAACCGCAAATCGGTTACTATCCTCGATTGCTCTGTTCAGGAACTCAATGCCATCCATGATGGTGTGCCATACCTTTACTGGGTTCGCCTTCCATCTATCCAAATCCTTCAAGTCATTCTTGAATTTCTTCTTCAAGTCTTCCACATCAAGCGAAGAAACAAAGCCAGTCTCGCCACCATTCATCATGAAGTCATAGAACATCTGTTCCTTTGGAGTAGCGTTTCCGTTGCTTACCTTCTCTCTCAACTTGCCGTTCTGATAGTTTCTCAGCATGAAACCGAGATTCCAAGAGGTAGCAAGATTCTTTCTGAGCAGATAGTTGTACTTTGCATCCTCACGAATAGCAGTAGATGCCAGCGTCATGGTCAGGTCTCGGAAGTAGTTGGAAGGGATGAAGAGAGGTGAAAGACTGGTATAGGCAGCAGCCATCTTTCTTCCCAACCAAGCAGCAGCCCTATCCAGTTTGCCGCTCTGAATCTCTCTTACTCGGTGTGCTCTGGTGTTGTTCATCGCCTGAGCCAACTGCGGGTCTCCATTCACATAGATAACATACTCCTCGCCATCCTTCATCACTCTTACCTCATGTTCTCTCTCCTCGCTGTGAGTCTGAGGATAGGCAATGTTCAGTCCGTCTCTCTTCTGGGTAGCATCGCCAGTCTGAGCCTTTTTCTCCATATTCTGCTCGAAAGCATCAATGGCAGCCTTCACCTGATTACTGTTCATCTGAGAAGTAATCTGAGGTGTAGCAGGAATCCACTCCTCGTTGCCGTTGGCATCCGTACTCTTCACGTACCAAGCCTTGCTCAGGGTCAGCAGGGAAGTTGGATGATTCTGAGCCAAGAGCATCAGGTGTTGTTTCACCCAGTTCTTGTTGTTCAGCAGGATTCCACTCTCTGCCATATTCTCGATGTAGGCGATAGGGTCATTAGCGATAGAGGTACGTCCGTGTGCCGTCTTCAAGGTCTGGTTGAACGCACCCTTGCCACCACCTACATAGTCCCATACTTGGTCGGCAGTAGTGCCATCCCAGCCACGGAGAGGAATATAATGGCTATACATATCTCGAACATACTGATAAGTATCTTTGCTCATCATTCCAGCCTTATAGCCATCACGGAGAATCTTCTTGGTAGCCGCATTCGTAGCATTCCATAGGTCTTGCACCTCAGCTACATGACTACTCTCAATATCCCTTACCAGTTTATGGGCAGCTTCCTCAAAGTCTGAGCCACCGAAGAGAGCCGACAAGCCTGAGTAATCGTAGGCGATACCATTCTCATCATAACGATAGTCCATATAGGAAGGAGAGTATTTCGTTCTGAGAGCGTTATCTCTCTGTCTCCAAGTATTGAAATCTACTCTGCCAAACTCCAAATCGCTATCATTGGTAATACGGTTCATATCGCCCTTGTAAGCCCTGTATGCCGCACTTCTCTGAGCCACGTCCTCAAAGTCAGCATCCAGTGACTTCTTGAAAGCCATCTGAGCATCACGCTCCAAGCCATGCTTAGCCATCATGTAGATACGGACATTATCATAGCTATTACCCAGTATCTTCTTCATCTGGTGATAAGCCTTTCTCAATGGCTGCAAGAACTCATTGTTGTACTCCTCAAACTCGTTCTTTCCCTTGCCGTGGCTTCTGTTCTCGGCAGTATAGGCATCCTCAGCCATGTTCAGGCGGTCAACACCCACTTCCTTCATGATAGCTTCCTGAGCCTTGCGGATAGCCAGCATACTATCTTGGAAGGCGATACGTTTCAGAACAGAACCACGCTGCAACTCTCGGTTGAACTCTCCAAGGGCAGTATCATCACTCAGAAGATGCTGCTCGTAGGTTGGAGCAGTCTTCCACAGAGCCATCTGCTTTCGGTACTCGTCCACTCTCCTCAGGAAGTCAACGGCACTCTCGCCAGCGTTACGTTGTGGGATGGTTGGCCTCTGAGCATCCTTAGGCAGATTATTATCCTTCTTCCACTGGTTCAAGTCGTGTTCAAACTTGTCGTAGCGCAAGGAGAACTTAGTATTGCCATCCTCAGGAGTAGTTGGGCGCAAGGTGTTCTGCAAGAGAGGAGCAATCACATGTTCCGTCAACTGGGTAGGGATTCCGTTGCCGATGATGGTATGGCTCAGGTTCTCAGATAATGGCATCTTGTAATCATCGCTAACTCCTGATACTCTTGCGAGCACTCTACCCATGGCACGATATACCTTACCATCAGGCATCACAATCACATCACCACTCTTTGTTCTGAGTGTTGGCAACAGTTCATCAGCGAAGGCATGAGGAATCTTGCCGTCAGCATAAGCACTACCCATCACATACAATGGCTTGTCAATGTTTCTCCAGTCAATGCCATCAGCCTTCAAGCGAATATCCATCCAAGGAGCCACACCGTTCTTCTTCTCGGTCAGGGTCGGGATAATATCAGCCACAGCTTCATACCATCCACTCTTGTGTGCCATCTTCTTTGGCTTGGCAGGAAGTTTGCCATCACGAACCGCACGGACAATCAATCTCTCTCGGTTGGTGTAGCCGCCATAGTCAGCAGCGTTATACACATCTGCATCCCAAGTGTAGCCGTTGGCATCCAGAGCATCGGTGATAGTCTTCATCGCTTCGGAATCCTTATATCCCTTCACGTTCTCAATGGTCACAACCTTTGGCTTAATAGCATTGATAAACTCGGCAGTACTAGCAGCAGTCTCCTTGTCAAGTTCCACCTCAGCGTGGTTACTCTTCGCCTGAGAGTAGTTCTTGCATACAGGAGAAGCATGGAAATACTCCACCTCGCCATCAATCTGCTTCACCAACTCCCTAGGGTCAACATCACGAACATCAGCAGTAACGATGTGCTGACCGAAGTTATTGCGATAAACACCGCTTATCTTCTCATCATACTCTACAGCAACCACTGGGTCGATGATACCCTTCAAGCCCTCCTCAACAAGACCGCCACCACTAAAGTATGTTCCAGCCTTAATGAGTGAGCCATCCTTCAGGGAGAACTTAGGTTCCTCGCCAGCAATCTCTGCCTTGCGGTTCTCGCCCAGAGCCTGAGCAATATGAATCATCTTCTTGTTAGCCATCTTCCAGCCGCTCGGCATATCATCAATGGCAGTCTTGATAGCATCATCCACCTCATCAGGAGTGTTCAGACTCTTCAAGTCCTCAGCCATATCAGCCGCCCCACTCTCCTTTCCGTCAGCCATATCACGGAGGGAGAAGGACACATCGCCCACACCCAACAGAATCTGGTCTTTACGAGCCACGTCCTCAGTAGATTCAGCGAGAGATTTTCTTCTCTCCTCAGGAGTCATGTTCAATCGGGCAGACACGTTGCGAGCTTCCACCTCGCCAGCAAGAGACTTGTAACTATTGAAATCATCATTCTTCGTGTAGGCATTATACAGACTTCTATTCTTCTCTATGAGAGCCTTTGCCTCATCTTCCTTACCTTCTGCACGTAGCTGCTTAATCTGTTTGGTTACCTCATCGAACCTCTTCTTGATTTCTACCTTAATAGTTGCAGGGCTACCGCCCTTGGCAAAGCCTTCTATATCCTGAATGGCATGCTGAATCTCATGAACAAGGATAATTTTACCTTCATGATTCAAAGTTACTTGTGTACTTTCAAGTTGAACATTCTTTTTAGAAGGAATAGAATTTCCCAAGCGCACCAGTTCGGCTACCTTTGGATTTTCTTTCTCCAGTTCTATGAAATCGCTATCCTCATTTAGTTCTTCATCTGTATATCCACCATAAGCATCTAAAGCATCATCCGCAAGTTCTTTATCTTCTCCAGTAAGAGATTTCCAAAAGTTATTGAACTTGTCAAGAGCCGCCTCTATTTCCTTAGCATTGGAAGGCTGAGAAAACTTTCTGTCAATAGATACAGCATCAGTTCTTAATGCAATATTATTATGGAGTTGGTCATACATACCTTCAAAGTCTGTATTTCCAACTAACAGAATATCAATATCCTTTAAACTAGGATAAGCAGCAAACAAGTTCTTGTTGTCAATTAGGTCAGACAATGTGCATAAAGGTTCCTTATAAGGAGAATAAGACCCTACATTAGATATATCTATATCAGCATCTACGGTTATAGTCTTGTCTGCATTGAAATCTGGCATTTCATACCTCCACTTGCCATCAGCACCACGCTCCCAGCCAGTAGCCATCTTGATAGTCTTGGCATCCTTCTTCTCCTCTTCCATCTTGCGAGCCACGGAAAGGAAATCCATACGAGCAGTACGCTCCTCTGCCTTGTCAGCAGCAGCCGCACCACGCTCGCCAGCGAGAGAGAATCGGATATTGTCGCTACTATTGATAGCTTCATTGAAGGCACGACTGCGGTCACCTTCCTTCTCCTTATCATATTCGTAAATCTGCACACCAGCATTCTGCAAAGCCTGCTTTACCTCGTTGCTAGCCGTTGTTGGAACCACAGCAGAAGAGAACTCATCAAAACCAACAGGACGCTCAAACTTGGTTTCAAAATACATGGCAGGGTACTCTTCCTTGATAGCCTTAACCATTTCCTTCAAACGTTTCGTGTCCTCATCTGAGAAGTCCACATTGTACTCCTTCTTCAAATAGGCTTGTGGGTCACTTGTCATAGCCGCCTCAGAGAGTCTTGCCAAACCATAATCATCAAAAGTTCCAGTTGCATCAGGCTGGCACTTCATGCCAAGTTCAAAGAATACATTCGCCCACTTTTCATTGAACTTGTCTAAATCCTCATGGTCAGAAGTCAACAATCCCTTCTTGGAGCGAATATCCTTTAATGTCCCATAAGAAGGCATCAGCTTTGCAGCAAAGTTCTGGAAAGATACCGATGTTCCAGTTGCACCATTCCGACCTTGTTTCTTCATTATCTTGGAAACATTCTCCAAGGTGTTTGGCACATATCTACGATTGCCGCTAGGAGTAAAGCCATCAAAGATTACCTCCTTAATGCCATATTCCTTTTCCTTACCTTCCAGCCAAGTATTGAACTCATCTGTCAGGTTATTAGTCTTAATGTAGTCTTCAACCTCATTAAGCGTAGCATTCATGTCAACGCCAGTCCTACGATGGTCATACTCTACATCACGGACGAAAGTCTGCACACCCTTGTAGTTGAAACCATATTCATCATATAGTTCAACATTCTCCTTGGCAATGGCATATCTCATTCCGCCCTTAGTGCCAGCATCAACGATAGCCTTGTTTCTTTCCAGCCAAGCCTTGGTCTTCTCCTCATACAAAGCCTTATCACCATCAAACTTTGCTTCAATGTACATATCCAAGACCTTCTGGGCATCAGCCTTGCCGATACCATAGATATTGAAGTCTCCAGCAGTAATAGACTTCAACTCGTTATATGCTTCATCACTAAACTTAGGCTGAATCTTCTTCGGTTCAGGAGCCACACCCTTTTCGTGAAGGAACATATAAGCCATAGCGGAGTTCGGTTCTCCACCATCCAGCCATCTGTCAAGACCTCTCCTTACCTCGCTATACATATCATTAGGAACAGAAACAACGTCCTTGGAAGCTTTTTCAGCCCCCTTGTTGCTCATCTGTCTTTCTACTTGTGGATAGGTAGGAGTCCAAGCATCGCCCTGCCAAGTTCCAGCGTTCTTTCCAGTTCTCTTAGCCACCTTATCAGAAGGTAATATCAGGGAAATGTCACCATAATCCTCATGTTTCTGCTTGCTAGAGTCAATGACTGCCACAGACGGATTAGCAAGACCACCCTGCTTGATAGCCTTCAGAAGTTTTTCCTCTGTAATGTTATGCACTCCTGCAAGAGTTTTTTCATCCTTCAACGAGTAACGAGGTTCAGAAACAGACTGCGCCTGAGAGAACTTTACCTTTGCATAGTCAGCAAATGGCTTTAGCTTACGATTGCTCGTATCAAGCCACTTGTCGAACTCAGCCTTACTTGCTCCAGTAATATTGCCAAGACCTTTCCATCCCTTGCTATAGTTGGCGAGATAAGCCTTTTTGGCATCATCCATGGAGTCATAACCGTACATCAACTTATGCTCGTCAAACGAGCCATCAGGATTCACTTGGTCAACAACAAACACATCACCATCCCAATTATCAAGGTCTGCCTTGTCGTTGATAAACATATCCAGATGGTCGCCATCCTTACCAAACTTACCACGGATATAGCCATAGGTATCGTGCATGGTTACTTTCCACTCTTTGCCATCGGCATCCTTGCCTGAGCGAGTTGAACCCTTCGGATTTTCTATAGTGTAATCGTAGCCACCGAACTTGATGTGTCCCTTCTTGTAGTTGCCACTCTCCTTCTGTGCGTCAGATGGATTGATTTCAGTCTCGTCAATGGCAGATTTCAAGCGGAGAGAGAACTTGGTATGACTGGTAATCTGGGCATTGTTCTCATCAAAGATAACATAGTTCATCTTGCCTTCCTTGTTGCCGCCAGTATTACGCTGAGCGATAACCTTCACACCATCAAAACCATACTCCTTCAATGCGAGTGATGCAAGTTTCTGTGAATGTAGTAACTGAGCCAACTCTTCATAAAAAGTGCCGCCAGTCTTATACTGCTCCTTGAACAATTCGTATTCCTTTCCGTCTCTGTCCTCGAAATAGTCACGCACTTCATCGGAATCAACCAATTTGTAGCCATTGTCTTCAAGAATCTCTTTCCTAATATCACGCATTCTAGGAGTCATTTTTTCATCCCATCCGATGTAGTTTTCACCTGTATCATCAGGAATATCAACAGAATAAAGGTTGCGCTCAATCTGAGGTTTTGGAATAGCATCAAACTTCTTCTGCTCTTCCTCATACTTCTTCTTTACCTCTTCCAGTTTTGGTTTCCATCCTTCGAGGTCATTAGTTCGCATATTGATGTCATTCTCTGTAACCTTAATAGTGTCTTCCGTTCTCTTTATCTGTTTGAGCAACTTATCAACAGTTTCTGGCATATTGTTTTGTGCGAAATATGCAACCTTTTCTTTTCTTCTATCTATAGACTCTCTGTAATTCTGCAAATCTTCTTTAAGACTGTCAATGTAAGCCTTACTATTATCATAGCGACGTTGTACCTTGTCGTATTCAAACTTGGCATGATTAAGGCGAATCTGAGCAATCTTATACTCTCTTGGCATTCCATGCTTGGCAGCATTCTGCTTAGCATAAGCCTTGGCGATACCTTCCACCTCGCTTACATAGGTTCCCCAGCCATAAGCCTGAGCACCTTCACCACTACCCATGAAGGAGTGGTCGAAGTGGTCAAATGATGCTTGGGAGCCATGATAGGTCTTGATGGAGAACTTGGTGTGCTCTGTGATTCTCATATCCTCAGGCTTGAAGATAACATAGTTGGTATCATCTTCCTCTGCACCGCCCATGATGGTTCCAGCAGGATATTTAATGCCAGTATATCCAAGCGAAGAAAGAAACTTGCTTACATCTTTTGGCTCACAACGCATCATCATCGGAAGAACTGCTGCATATACATCTTTGAAAGGTAAATTCAATTTGAAACCTCTCTTCTCCCAAGATGAAACATCAACACCCTTCTTAGCCAAAGCATCACGAATAGTATTTATCTGTTCCTCACTCAAAGTCTCGTACCATTTCAGATAATTACTGCCATTATCATCAGGTATATCCACCTCATAGAGATTCTTGGCACGACCTTGCTTTATATACTCCTCTTTATACTGCTCCTCAGTCAGAGTACGAAGGACTTCAAGTTTCTTTTTATCTTTCTCAATGCTCTCCTTCAAGAACTTCTTGCTCTTTTCGTCAAGTTCATTCGAGTTATTGAGCATATTACTAAAGTTAACAATAGAGTTTTCTGCATTCTTAATAGCCTGTGCCTTTTTCTGCTCAAACGTTTTTGCTTGATTGTTGTACATATCCTGCCCTAAGATAGCACTTACAGCAGCTTCAATAGGTGTATCTTCTGAATATGCGTGTCTGCTTTCAGCACTCTGCTGACCTACAGCTGCATAATCTTTGCCAATCTTCTTGGAAGATGTAACGTAGCCACCCCAACCGAATACTTGGGAGCCAGCACCCTCACCCATGTGGTCGAAGTCAAACTCTGTGAAGTCAGCACCGCTACCATGATATACCTTTAGACTGAACTTGGGAGTGTCCTCCAGACTCATTGTCTCAGCATTGAAATCCTTACCACTCTCTCGTTTCCAATCGTACTCCACATTATCATCCGGGTGAGCAGCATTCCACTCATCAATAATATCTCTGGTCTCCTTATCGGACATGATGCGGTTTGCTTTGAAAGCACCAGCCACATACCATCCAACCTTATCCGCTTGTGATGCTTCCTTGTTGGCATTTGTAGCTTTAAGATAGTAGCCATCAGTTGGAATGTGGTCAGGAATATCCTTGTCAGCATTCTTCTGTGCCTCCTCATTATAATCTATCTCAGCAGGGATTTCACCTTCCACCCATACAAATGTATCGTCACGAAGATTCTTGGCACTACCCTTGCCTATCTGTCTCATGGTAGGAAGGGAGCCAGCGTGCCAGCCTGGTCTCATAGCGAAGATGGAAACAGAGCCAGAGCCATTGATACCATAGTTATAGTAGCTGCGAGCTTCACCGCCATATCTACTTTGCCCCTGATTCTTTTCCTCAATCTTTATCCATCTGTAGCCATTGTCTGTAGCCCAATCCACCGCTTTCTTGTTTGGATTGTTGCCCATTCTAGCAAACTGCTTGCTATACTTAGCCTTAAAGTCAGCCAGCGACATTGCTTCTCCAGTCTTATTGTTGACGATATATGCACCATAATGATACTCTTCCTTCACAGATGCACCATCCTTCTTGGCAGTTCTTGTACCGACATAATCTTTCGATGATAGACTAGTCAAGTCTTGCAACTTAGGAGAGTCTGCATCATACCATTTTCCGAGTTCAATAGCTTCACCACTTCCGATGAAGAGAGGATATAGCTTTCCGTCTTCTCCAAGTCTCATCAGTTTGTACACCTTCTGAGTCTTCTTTGGCTCAGGCTTTGTACGTAAAGACAATCTCTGTCCGCTCTCACCTTCCTGAGTGGCAGCATTAGCAGCTTCCATATTGGCAGTCTTCACGTAGGCTTGTTCGATGGAGCGGATGATGTTCTTGGTTACATCGCTATACTCAGTACCAAAGAATGCCAACTTAATCTTCTGCAATATCTCATGGATAGCAGCGAGCAGAGGATGAGACATCTTCATCGCAAGAGTGTGAGCAAGGTTCAAGTCACGAATCATTTCACCTACCGCATCAGCCACCACTTCCTCAGCATAGTAATCTCTAGCACGTCCAGAGAATCCAGCATCGGAATATCTCTGCATAGTCTCATCTACCGCCTTGTCGAAGGCATCAGAGCCATAGGTATCAAGCACAAGCTGAGTCAACTCATTGTATGCAGCAGGGTTCAGGTTCTTGATTTGGTGAGTCATTTCGTGACCGAAGATAAACTGAGCACCTTCCGTGATAGAAGAGTCAAGAGTGATGAAGATGGTACGATGCACGTTGCCATCGGCATCCGTAGTCTCCTGAATCCAGCCGTTGCCCAACTTGTCAGAGTACTGCCATTGAATGTTAGCCCCCATCATCTTAGCCAGTCTCTCGAAAGCCTTGCGAGTCTTCTCGCCCACGATGTTGTCAACGACCTTCATATCATCCACCTTATTCTTCTCTACATCAGCAGCACGCTCAGATGTAGTCTGCTGTGTTCCATTGTCTCTAGCAGAGAAAGGAAGGTCAGTCTGTTCTCTCTGTGCGCCTAAAGGAACATCATCCGTTGCATCCTCAGGAACCTCAATAGTCTCGCTACCCTCCTTTAACTTGTTAGGGAACTTATTCTGCTCATTTATCTTCTCATTCTCCTCATCAGAGTTCTCTTCCCCAGTCTTCTCCTCAGATTCATGAGCCGTTTCTGCCTGTTGTTCTGATTCAGCCTTATTCTCCTCAGCGAATGCAGCGTTATCAGCCGCCTTCTTCTGCTCTTCAAGGATATTCTCAGCCTGAGCGATACGGAGATTTTCAATGTAATTTCTTGCTTCCGATGCCTTGAAACCGCTAGTGATTACGCTGAGCAATGCGTTACGAATATCCTGAGTGCCGAGTGATTCAAGGTTAGATGGACGATTCTCCCACAGACTATGCACAAGGTTGTCAATGGTTGTTCCCTTGCCATCAGCAGCGAGCAACTGAGTCTTGGCAAAGTCTTCTCTGCTCAATCCAGTTTCCTGCTTAACACCCTTGCTTGTCTCTGTACCCTCATAGTTGAGAGAGTGAGCACCGAGATTGCTAGCCACATACTCCTCAGCAGTAAGCGGAATCGTATCAGTTACATCAATGCCAGTACTATCATACAGACGATGCAGCAGAGTTCCAACCGTCTCCTTATAGATTTGAGCCACTGCCTCAGCATCATCCTTCACCGCACTCTTTAATCGAGCGAACTTTCTTCTTGCCTTCTCAATGAGTTCCTTTCTACCCTCAGCAGTATCTTCCACTTTTGCAAGTTGTCGCTCATTATAAGCATCACGGATAGCGATAGCAGAGTCATAAGCCGCCTGAGCATCAGCAATAGCCTTCTCCTTGGCATCCTTAGCTGCCTTCTGTTCAACGAAAGTCTTACCCTTCACGGTCATATTGTTCGCCTTGTCGAGTGCCTTCTTTGCATCAGATACCCAGCTACTGATTACGCTTTCAGCATCCTCACCAAACTGGGAGTCATACAACTCAGCAGTCTGTGCGGCAGTCAGCTTCGAGAAGTCAGGATTGCCATCCTCCAGCATAGGCACGATGGTTCCATCTTCAAGGGTAATGGCAGGAGACTGCTCAGGAGCAGGAATCTGTTCGGTTGCAGTCTCCTCAGCAGATTCAGGAGCAGCAGTCTCCTCAGCAGGAGCAGCAGTCTCGCCCTCTATTGTCGGAGTCTCCACCTCTATCTCACCTCTATTCTCTCCACTATTATCCTCTATCATTGAGGATTCAGCAAAAGCTTGTTTGTACTCATCAAGCGACATTGAAGTAATTACGCTCACATCTTTCTTGTTTACCGCATGAGGAACGAGAGTGCCATCACTCTTCAACTCCACCACCTTAGCTTTAGCACCAGTATCACGAATAAGGAACAATCTAGAGTCAGGATATTTGGTGTTACCATCCTTATCAAGAACATCAACGAGCACCACGTTACCATCATCATTTAAAATCTGATTGAAATCAAATGAAGGTTGAGTCTCTTCTGTCTCCTGATTCTGCTGGGCAGCACGTTCCTTTTCCATCTGTTCACGTTCAGCCTTGGCAGCTTCCAGTCTCTTTTGGTCTTCCAAGTCTTTCATCTGCTGCAAGTCTGCAAACGAATAAGGATTCTCCACCACGTTACCATCAATAGAGATAGCAGCAGTACCATCGCCATAGTCTGCAAGCACCTCGTAAGTATGCTCCATACCATCAGCACTAGTAACAGAGAACTGGGAGCCAACCTCAACGGTTCCATCAATGATGCCAGCCACTTCCTTGATAGCATTCTCTTTTGCATCAACAACCGCCTGAGCCTTCACATCATCAGCAGGGAGTTCTTCACCCAGTTCAGCGAACATCAACGCATCAGCATGTTCTACACTATTCGTTGTCGGGTCATAATATAGAATCATATCATCGCTATTGCTTACATCAATGGAACCATCATCATGAGTAGCAATATTACCACTGATAATATAGACTCCATAGTCTTCCAAACCGCCAGATGCTTTGATAGTAGCGTTACGGACAGAGCCACGACTCTGGTCTGTGTACATATCAACTCTCTGTTCTGCCTGATGAGCAGCGAGGTCAACCTTATCTTGTGCATCATCAACCACACCTTGGTATCGGGCAGAAGACAACTGGTAGTCATAGATAGCTTGGTCAAGTTTATCATCCTGCCCCGTCAAGGATTCAAGTTCCTCATCACTCATGGCTGATAGCTGCTGCTCAGAGATACCCAATGCTGCTGCAAGAGTCTTCATCTTGTCTTCCTGCTGAATCTGAATATCATGCTTGTCTGCATCATCTGCATCGTGCCCCTCAGAGTAAGCGTTATCAATATCTGTCTGATGCTGCTCCTCAGGAGTTGTTGGCTCGTTTGTAATCTCCTTGGCATTCATTTCAGCAGTCTTGGCAATATTGTAGCCACGCATCTTCATGAGGTTGATACCATAATTCACAGCAGCATTAATCTGTTCCTTGGTCATGGTATCTCTCTGTCTGAGAATATCAGCCAGCACACTACCCATCTGCTCGTTGGTTGCATTATCTATCTTATCCTTGATGTCTGCCCAGTTATCGCCAAAAAGGTTCTGTGCATCACTATCAGCCACGTTCACCTTGTTGCGGAATCGGTAGTACTGAGCACGATTGTAGATACCTTTTACTGGTCTGGAGCCAGCACCCATCGCATACATGGAACCAACAGAGATAGCCATACCACCGATGATGTCGAGTTGTTGTCTAGCATCAAGAAGGTCGCTCACCTTACCTTCACCATCCAGCAGGGCATGAAGAGGAATACCAATTTCCTCCTCCATCACTTCCTCAGCGAAACCATTGACACCGAACTTCTCCATCCACTTCTTGGAATTGGTGTACCAGCCACTCTTGCCGATATTCTTGAAGAACTCAGCAGAAGCATTCATACCATGTTTTTCCATGAAGTTGACAGCACCCTTCTTGATACCATAGTTGTGACCAAACAACTTCTCTGTATAGTTCTCCACCATGGCAGAGGTCAGCCCCTTATATAGAGCAGTACCCATAGACTCACCACCCTCATGCAGGAGATTTCCGTTCTCATCGAAAGTACCGAACTTATAATCACCCTTCTCATCCTGATACAGATTACCCAGATGTCGCTGCATGATGTCAGCACCAGTCTTCAACGCTTGCTCAGTTCCTGCCATCGCATACGAACCAATAACATCGCCAGCCACGATACCAGTATTCTTCAAGATGGCAGCACTCACCTTGCCCATACCACGCTTGGCAGCAAACTTCAGCGCTCCACTACTGATTCCCTTAGTAATGCCACCATAACCACCAGTCAGGAAGAAGTCAGCCATAAATGGGAGACTCTGCCCTGCAATCTTCGTCCAGCGATAGATGTTACCCATCTTCTCGTCTTCGAGAGCCGCAGCAGCATCCGCACCCAGTTTACTCTTCAGGAGCATCTTATCAGAACCTGAGAGAGGAATGTTGTTATTCATCTTTGTCTTGATACGCTCCATCTGTCCCATTGTAGCGAAGTCAGTCAGACCGAAATCCCATGTCTTGGCAGTAAAGGCAGTATTGTCAAGAGCCTTCAAGGCATCCTCACCCCAGCTACTTGTAGGGTATTGTTTTACAGCTTCAAGCGCACCAATCTGCTCATTAACCAGAGCAAGGGAGGTTGCTAACTTGTTGCTATAGTCACTCTGCTCAGCAGTTCTTCCGTTACTTGCACCGATACTAGCACCATAAGAGAGCAGAGGATTGCCATGCAAACGATGGTCTTCCGCTATAGCAGCTTCAATCTCCTTCTTTCGGGCATAGGCATCCTCCAGTTTCTTGTCAAACTGCTTTTGAGCACCCTCCTCAGTAAGGTAGGTTCCATTCTTGTTGATATTCTCCTGCAAGTCATAGTTACCATTTTGGTCACGCACATCTAAAACAGATGGTATCTCACCTGTATCTACCGCATTCTGATAAGCAACATCATGTGCTTGACTCTGCTCAGCTTCAGGGAGAGAATAAACATTCTCGTTGTCCGAGGTAACGTATGCCCCAGTCTTGCCAGTCTCAGGATTGTAAGCGAAATCATCCTTCACCACATTGTTTGCATCACCACCATAAGGAGTCTGATGTGTACCCAAGTTCACACGACCGAAATCCTTCTGCTGTTTCTGCTTGCGTTGTTTCAGTCTGTTGTATCTGCCAGCATTGTTCATTGTCTGCTTAGCACTAGCCGAGATAGCTGCTGCCCCAGCCGAGAAACGAGCACGGTCAGCAGCACTCATAGGAACACTACCGCCCTTCGCTCTTGATGAAGTCTTACTACGAGGTTCAAAGAGTGCAGAGTAGAAACGCTCATAAGTAGATGGAACATCAAAGTTCTGAGCCTTCAAGTTCTCATAGATAGCGTGTCTGTTATCCGCACCGCCCTTTCCGTCTCTTGTCAGAGCACTCTCAAACTTATTGTAATCATCAGGCACATCATAGTTCTGTGCTTTCAGATTCTTGTATAAAGTGTATAATGGTCTTTCTGCCATGATATATATATTTGTTTGTTACCAAATTCTTGTTACCAATTCTGTTACCACTTTACGCCAGTCTTCTTCTTGCCACCATTGTTGGATGATGATGTATGGTTCTGTTTACCCTTACCATGCTTACGCTGATAGGCAATCTTCTGAGCCTTCTTTCCTGCTGCCGTTTTAGGTGAATAACCCATCTTCTTCACTTCCTTTGCAGCCTCAGCCATGCCCTCAGGGTCTTTTTCAATCAAATCCATATACTCATCAACCTCTCCAGAGTAAGAACCCTTTCTTGAACTGCCACTACCCGACTTATTAGCACGAATACGACCAGTCGCAGCATTGATACGCTGGATAGCCTCCTGTGCTTGCCAGTGTGAAATCTGCCCATCAGCAAGAGCCTTCTTGATAGTCAAGACTGCCTTCTTGTAATCAGCATCAGTCTGATACTTCATCTTCGACAAGTCAAGTCTTCTGTTTCCTTGGTCAATTCTCTGCTGCCCTTGGTCAGCCTTCATCTTGTTGATGTCGTTCTGCATATCGTGATACCTCATCTGCTCAGCGAGAGTCAGGTTATTCTTCCGAGCTTCCTCATCAAGAGCAAGTGCCCTCTGATACCCTGCCAACCACGATGCCCGATTCTTCTCTCTCTGAGCATCCATATATGCCTTGCGTTTATTCACAGCCTTAGTCATATCCGACTCAGGATTGTGTACCACCTTTGCACCATTGGTAGCGAAGTAGATATTGGATAGCGCACGGAGACCATCACCCAGAGCAGCGATGCGAGCCTTGGTACGCTCCTTCTTCTCTCTGTTCGCCCTCTGCTCAGCGGTCTCCTGATGTTCAGGATTCAGTATCTTATACATATCAGCATAAGATAGCTGCTTAGGCTGAGGTTTCGGCTCCTCTTTCTTCACGATAGGTACGGATGGTTTATCCTCCTCATCATTAGGAGCACCCTGATTTACATCTACCCCATTGGCGATGGCTTGTTGAGTAGCGATAGTCTTAGCCCTAGCTGCCTTCATAGCATCATCGGTGGGAGTAGCAGCATTCATCTGGTCAACCTTCTTACCAGCCGCATCAAGTTGCTGCTGGGTGAAGACTGGAGCCTGAGTCTGTGCCACCTTCTGAGCGGCATCCGCCCCACTCTGCTGCTTGTTGAGCACACTCTGTGTAGTCTTCAAGCCATTGTTGTTTCGTAACATATCTGATGCTTTCATAGGCTTATGCTTGTACTTTCTTTGGTGCATTATCACCAATCATGTTATTCAAATCATTCGCTACTTGCTGCTGGGTAGGAGCCACACCAACCTTGGCATCCAACTTCGCCATATCTGTAGCAGTAGGCGATGATACTTTAGGTCGAGCCACCTTACTCTTGCCAGCACCACTATCAATAGTTGCAGCGATATTGGCAGCCGTACCAGCCACACCAGCAACGGCATTGGCGGTATCAGCAGCCTTCTCAGCTTCAATACCCATCTGCTGATTATTCAACTGATTTTTTCGTTCTCTATACTGCTGCTCGATGTTATCCTTTCGGGCATCATTTGCAGCCACAACCTGTGAGGTAGTATCAGCAAGAGTCTTGTTGTTCGCCTCCTTCACAGCGGTTGTTGAATCCTCAGTACCACCCATCACCGCTTGTCTGCCCTTGGCAGCCTTGTTGCGGTTCTTAATCTGCTCCTGCATCTGTGTGAGCAAGCGAACAGTATCAGCACGCTTGGTCGGGTCGGCATTGTATGTTCGGTCATACCACGCCTGATTTTCTTTCTGTTGCTGGTCAATCATCTGCTCCTGCTTACGTCTCGCCTTGCGGTTAGCTATACCGCCAGCGATGCTGCTTGCAAGCCCAAGCCCAGCACCTATTAATGCTCCTAACATATATATGTATTTTAATTATTAATAATGTGGCAAAGATAATAATACTAGCCGAGAATCGTATTTTATCCGTTAATACTCGTCTTGTTGATTCAATTATTAACGGATAAAACTCACATTAAAATAATAATTTGTACCTTTGCAGCATTAATAGACAAAGAAAATGGCAACAGAAAGAAATTCAAAAGGTCAGTTCGAGAAAGGACGAGCAAAGACTGGAGGAAAGCAAAAGGGATATGAATCTCCTATCAAGAAGGAGTTCCGTGAGCTATGTGCCGATTTTTCTAGAGAGGCTTGGGAAGACTTCATGGAAGCATGGTATAAGTGCGAACCTAAAGATAAGGTATCAACCTTTATCAAGATACTGGAGTTTAATTGCCCTAAGCTACAGACCGTCACTCTTGACGATAAGCGTGAGGTTCACAATGCGCTTACCGAGAAGTTAAGACAGATGTCAGAAGAGGAAGGATGATTCTTTTTCGTTTAATATAAGATAAATAGTACGATTGTTTTTTCATAGGTTTTAGGTTTAGTGGTTTTAAGATTGTAAGGATAATAAAATAGGGAATGCGTGAGCACTCCCTATTCTTTTTTGTAATATTCACCACGCAAGTGTTAATTTCATGTTAAAATCAAGAATTTGTTTGGCTATATCCAAACTTTTGTGTACCTTTGCACCAGAAAAAGAAATTAATAACGTTTAAAGCCCTCGACATCACGGTTAAGTCAATTAATATGAGAAAATCTATTGATACTTACGTTCAGTCAATCGCAAGTGACAACAAGCAGTATATCCTTGAAGGTGGATATGAGTCTGTAGCTGATTACATTATCAGCAATGCCGACAATGGCACTGGTTATAACGAATATTTTGATGATTCCGAACTCGATGAATCAGGAGAGCCTACAGAGGAGCAGATTGATGAGTTGAAGGAATATCTTAACGACAACTACAATTATCTTCCATAATGTCAACTCTTAAAGCAAAAGAAGTTATAAAGGAGAAGGGCATGACCATTGAGGAAGTAGCCAGCAAGATGGGAATAACTAAAGGTACTCTATCTGCTGCCCTCAACGGAAACCCAACCGTCAGCTACCTTACAAGAGTAGCAGACGCTATAGATTGCGATATTAGAGATTTATTCAAATAAGAAAAAGGGAGTCAGCGATGGCTCCCTTTTATTTTATCACTATCAGCGACCGCCTCTAGCCCTTCTATCCCCAGCCATATCAGTCTTGGAACCACGATTCACCGATGATGGTTTATACCTGATTCCTGATTTCGTGTGACTGGCGTCCATGCCCTTGCGAGAAGCTGCCCCAAACTTCTTCTCGGGGACAGCGTTATGACGGGCGAGTTCCCTACGCTTAGCCTTCTGGGCAGGAGAAGACTCAAAGCGAGAATCATAACGTTTTTTGCGCTCACGAGCCTCTGAGTGAGTTCTATAATACTTTGTTGAATTACTAACCATTTTCCTTTATTGTTCTATATTCTGATTCATATAACCATATATATCCATGAGAAGATACATAATTTTTATAATGCCTACAACAACAAGTTATTGGTGCTCGACTAAATCCTAGCTGTCTTTGAACCTCCGCAACAGACGGAAAGGTTGCAACATATTCACCTGACAACGTTAACTGAACAACAGATTTTGCTAATTTACCATTTATCAATTTAGCCGCTTGTCTGATACTTCTCGTTCCATAATTGCAATTATATTTATGGTCACACCATTCTAGATTCACTGCCCTATTATCTCTAGTATTCTCATTTTTATGATTAACCTCATTATATCCATGTGGGTTATCACAAAAAGCAGTAGCAACTAATCTGTGAATATAAAAACGGTTGCCACTTAGTCGAACAGTAGAATATCTAGAAGCATGAAAGCCAACCATTATATTCTGTTTCTTTACTCTAAAGCGACCGTTTGAAATTCTAATTCTACGCTCCAAAGACTTCACTCTACCAAAATTGGATATTTCGTATCTATCCTCGTAACCTTCGATAGGCTTCCATACTTCTATGTCCATATCTATCTCCAATAAAGTTCACGATGTTCCTTTTTCAATAATTCCCCAGTTCTACACCACCAATCATTCGGACTCGCTTTAAGATACTCTTCCAAAACTGGGCAGTTCTCTTCGTGAGTAAGGTTAGGGTGAGAGGTAGGCTTGAACTGATGCACACATAACAAGTCTGCATGATTGCCTCCATATATGCTTGGTGGCATAACATCTTTCGCCTGATGCCAGACCTTGTTGAGGTCAATGATGTCAGCCCCATCCAGTTCCTTCAACGCATCATCGATATTACCCAGCACACGATTCAGGACTTCTGCCCTATCCGTCCCACCCTTCGCAATTAACCACTTTGCATCGCTCAGGGCATTTCTAATCAACATATCCAGTTCCATAAGCCAAAATTTTAATTATTAACTTCGTTCAATATCTTAATCACTCTGCTAAACATAGAGCCAGCCCAGCTATCATCCCCATTATGATGCAGATGGATATAGTCATACACCGCCCTATAGAAGGTCTCGGAAGTATAGCGCAAGCCGTAGTCTTCCGTCTGGAACTCATCCTTGGCGGTCAACTCGTCACACTCCAGATGCCGCTTATGAGCTTATATCTTGCCATCTACCTTCAAGACCTCATACCCATACTCCTCGCCCTTATGAATAGGGCAAAGGCACAACTCACACAGATGCTGCTTGCGAGCAGTTCTGACCTGACAACTGATTGACTCTATCGCCATAATCTATGATTTAATCTGTTCCAATATTCTAAAGAATGCATCAGTAATACTACTACCTACACAAGTTCTAATCTTATCACAGAAGACTCTATCAGCCTTGCCACTAAAGTAGTTCCAGAAAGATAATGCAGGAATTGTTTTAAGCCTCTCATCCAAAGAACCCATCACTTCACGATATATACGATTACCATATTTAGACGTGAAATCAATATAACCCTCTTTGCGACATCCATTCATTATATCAACGCAATCATGCTTTAATGATGAATATTTTATTTGGAGTACTGATAAGTCTCTAAGATATTCCTCTTTTTCTATTTCTAAATGTGCAATTCTTTCTTTCAACACATTTAAATGTTTTTGGTTTTCTTGCACAGCTCTATAATATGCCTTGTGTGCTACTTCAAAAGTGTTTGAGTCAGCCTCATTTGCTCTTTTGAGTAACTCCTGATACTTGTCGTAGTCAATAATGACCTTTACTTTTTCTTCCTTTTCCATAAGCCTATTTTGTTATTGTGTTTATGATAGCTTCTGCTAACTCTACAGCATGCTTTGGCATAAAGAATCGCTTAACTAAATCATCATGCAACTCTATTGCCAGTTTATTGATTTTAGGGAACAGATTTAAAATGCGAAGTTTTTCTGATTCAAAATCACACTCCTTGCGATGATATTCTTCTTCCAACTCCTTTGCCTTCTTTTCGTACACCTTCTTGAGGTCAGCTTTCTTTCTGTTGTACACGTTGTCAAGCTTATTCTTCTTGTCGGCATAGGCTTGTTTTTCCATGTTTCTGTCGTGAATACTACGATTAACCTCATCTTGCATAGCCTGTTCAACTTTCAAGCGAACGTCCTCGAAGTTAACATAAGACTCGGATGAGTCGATGGTTCTTCTTTGAGGCTCTTCATCCTCATAGTCATTCCACAATGTGCGAGGTTTAGTAAAAACCAAAGTGGTCTCCTTACGAAGAATAACCTTTGAACCGCTTTTCAAGGACTCATTCAACTTTTTGAGTTCCTTTACTTGCTCTTCTAATTCTGAGTTGCGCTTACGTATAGCATCATACTCAGATAAATCTACATTTACAACTGCCATATTTTATAATTTTTAGTTCGACATTTGTTTACCAATCACTTAATTATCCAAATATAATTATTGAAAATTAAAATGGATAGATTTTTGATTCCTTTGGATTCTAGGTTCCCCTTAACGCACACGTATGTGAGCGCATCAGAAAACCTAAGATGTCATGGATGAGTTCCGTCATCCCCCATCATCTGGTCACTTGATAATTCTACATCAGTTAACCTAAGCAGCATAAGGAGTAGATTCCCCTCCGCTCGTCTTCTGCTATTAGTTCCTACGATTTGCCATGCGGTCTTCCTTGCAATTTATAGACTTGATGAATCGGAAGGTATCTAGCCCATAGTCTTCCATCTTGTCTTGTCTCAAACTCAGGGGAATAAAAAAGAACCCCCGAGTGTTGGTTACGGACAACGACTCAGAGGTTCATATCTTGTAGGCTTACGCCTTGAAAGGAGGACTACTTTAGTCTGTCAACCGTAACATTGACGATGCAAAGATAGAAACAATTTTTGGAACCACCAAATGCTAAAAAGTGTTGAATGTAAGAGAAATCGAAAATAGGTATTAGTTGATATACAATGGATATTCAATAGGTATTAGTGTTAATCTAAGTTAAAGTCTGTTTGTGAAAAAAATAAAATCACTACCTTTGCAGTCAAGCTAGGTGTTACTCAATGCGATTTAACATTTAAAGTGTTACCATTTTGTTACTCACCATAAATGCTACACAAAGAAAACATCTGATTATCAGTAAGTTAAAACAGAAAGAAGAAAATATGGAATTTACCGCATCGCAAATAGCCCAGTTCGTTCAGGGCCGTGTGGAAGGTGATGAGAATGCAAAAGTCAACACCTTCGCCAAAATTGAAGAAGGTAAGGAAGGCGCTATCTCGTTCCTTTCAAACCCTAAATATACTCACTTCGTGTACGACACGAAGTCTAGCATCGTGCTCATCGATGAAACCGTGGAGCTGGAACACCCAGTCAGCGCTACCCTCATCCGTGTGAAGAATGCCTACGAATGTGTGGCTAAGTTGCTTCAGATGTACGAGTCTATGAAACCTAAGAAGACTGGCATCGACCCATTGGCCTTTGTTTCTCCAAAGGCTAAGGTGGCAGAAAACGTCTATATTGGTGCTTTCGCCTATATCAGCGATGGCGCAGAGGTAGGCGAAGGTAGCCAGATTTATCCTCACGCTTACATCGGCGAGGGTGTGAAGGTGGGCAAGAATGCCCTCATCTACCCTCACGTAACCATTTATCACGGCTGTAAGCTCGGCAATAACGTGACTCTTCATGCAGGTTGCGTCATCGGTGCTGATGGCTTCGGCTTCGCACCAGGTCCTGATGGATACGACAAGATTCCTCAGATTGGTATCGTAACCATCGAGGATGATGTGGAGATTGGTGCCAACACTTGCGTTGACCGCTCTACCATGGGCTCTACCTACGTTCGCAAGGGCGTGAAGCTCGACAATATGGTTCAGATTGCCCATAATACCGACATCGGTGCCAACACCGTGATGTCTGCACAGGTGGGTGTAGCCGGCAGTACCAAGGTAGGCGAATGGTGTATGTTTGGCGGACAGGTAGGTATCGCCGGTCACATCACCATCGGCGACAAGGTGTTCCTCGGAGCACAGAGCGGTGTGCCAGGCAGCCTCAAGAGCGGCCAGCAGCTCATCGGTACTCCTCCTATGGAGCAGCGTGCTTACTTCAAGTCACAGGCCATCTTCCGTCGCCTGCCTGACATGTACAAGGAACTCAACGACCTGAAGAAGCAGATTGAAGAATTAAAGAATAATAAATAAAACTATATATAATTATGTCAAAACAGAAGACACTGAAAGGTAGCTTCTCTCTTTGCGGCAAGGGATTGCACACAGGCTTGAGCCTCACCGTGACTTTCAATCCTGCACCAGAGAACACCGGTTATAAGATACAGCGCATCGACCTCGAAGGCGAGCCTATCATCCAGGCTGTGGCTGAGAACGTCGTTGAAACCCAGCGTGGCACCGTACTCGGCAAGGGCGATATCCGCATCTCTACCATCGAACACGGTATGTCAGCTCTCTATGCCCTCGGCATCGACAACTGTTTCATCCAGGTAAACGGTCCTGAGTTCCCTATCCTCGACGGCTCTGCATCCATGTATGTAGAGAAGATTCAGAGCGTAGGCATCCAGGAGCAGAATGCAGAGAAGGACTACTATATCATCCGTCATAAGATTGAGGTGAAGGACGACAACGGTTCTGTCATCACCATCCTTCCAGACGAAGAGTTCAGCATCACGGCGATGTGTTCTTTCGAGAGCAAGTTCATCAACAGCCAGTTTGCTACCCTCGACAAGATGGAGACCTATGTTGACGAGATTGCTTCTGCACGTACCTTTGTTTTCGTTCGCGATATCATGCCATTGCTCCAGGCTAACCTTATCAAGGGTGGCGACTTGGACAATGCCATCGTTATCTACGAGCGTCAGGTAGAGCAGGCTCAGCTCGATCAGCTCGCCGACCATCTCAAGGTGCCTCACATGGATGCCAGCAAGTTGGGTTACATCCAGCACCGTCCATTGCAATGGGAGAACGAATGTACACGCCATAAACTGCTCGACATCATCGGCGATATGGCGCTCATCGGCAAGCCTATCAAGGGTCGCATCATCGCTACCCGTCCTGGCCACACCGTGAACAACAAATTCGCCCGTCTCATGCGCAAGGAGATCCGCAAGCACGAAATCCAGGCTCCTATCTACGATCCAAACGAGGAGCCTATCATGGATAACATCCGCATCCGCCAGCTCCTGCCTCATCGCTACCCTATGCAGTTGGTAGATAAGGTCATCGCCATGGGTCCTACCAGCATCGTGGGCGTTAAGAACGTAACCAGCAACGAGCCATTCTTCACCGGTCACTTCCCAGAGGAGCCAGTAATGCCAGGCGTTCTCCAGGTAGAGGCGATGGCACAGTGTGGCGGTCTGCTCGTATTGAACCAGTTGGAAGAGCCAGAGCGCTGGAGCACTTACTTCATGAAGCTCGACGACGTGAAGTTCCGCAAGAAGGTGGTTCCGGGCGATACCCTCCTCTTCCGTGTGGAGTTGCTTGCACCTGTACGTCATGGCATCAGCTCTATGAAGGGCTATATGTTCGTAGGCGACCAGGTGGTGGCAGAGGCTACTTTCACTGCACAGATTGTTAAGAACAAGTAATAATAAGATAGAAATATGAATCAGATTAGTCCATTAGCGTTTGTTCATCCAGAGGCAAAACTCGGTGACAACAACATTATCGGTCCTTTCTGCTATATCGACAAGGACACCGTTTTGGGCGATAACAACGTATTGCAGAACAGCGTTACCATCCACGTGGGCGCTCGTATCGGCAACAATAATGAATTCTTCCCAGGCGCCAGCATCTCTACCAAGCCTCAGGACTTGAAGTTCAAGGGCGAGGTGACAACCTGCGAGGTGGGCGACAACAACAGCATCCGTGAGAACGTTACTATCTCTCGTGGTACTGCCTCTAAGGGCAAGACCGTGGTAGGCAGCAACAACCTCCTGATGGAGACTGTTCACGTGGCTCACGACTGCGAGCTGGGCAGCGGCCTGATTATCGGTAACTCAACCAAGTTTGCCGGCGAGGTGGTTGTAGATGACAACGCCATCGTCAGCGCCAACGTTCTCGTTCATCAGTTCTGCCACATCGCAGGCTACGTGATGATCCAGGGCGGTTGCCGTTTCTCTCAGGATATTCCTCCTTACATCATTGCCGGCAAGGAGCCTACCCGCTATTGCAGCATCAACCTCATCGGTTTGCGTCGCCGTGGTTTCAGCAACGAGACCATCCAGAACATCCACGAGGCTTATCGCCTGCTCTACAGCAAGGGCATCCTGAAGGAAGGCATCGAGGAAATCAAGAAGAATCTTGAGGTGACTAAGGAAATCCAGTACATCATCGACTTCGTAGAGAGTTCTCAGCGAGGCATCATCCGATAATGAAAACTTTAATTGTAGTGCTCGGTCCTACCGGTGTAGGTAAGACCGAGCTCTGTCTTTCTCTGGCAGAGCATCTCTCTATACCTATTATCAATGCCGACTCCCGCCAGATTTTCTCAGAACTCCCTATCGGAACCGCAGCGCCTACTGCCGAACAGCAGCAGCGGGTGAAGCATTATTTCGTAGGAAACCACCACATCGAAGATTATTACAGCGCAGCCCAATACGAGGCCGATGTGATGAATCTCCTGGAAGAAGATATCTTCAAGAATCACGATGTGGCGCTGCTTACAGGCGGCAGCATGATGTATATCGATGCCGTATGCAAGGGTATCGACGATATTCCTACCGTGCGGGATGACATCCGTACCTGGATGAAACAGCGCCTGGAAGACGAAGGCTTGGAAGCGCTGGTAGAAGAACTCCACAAGATGGACCCGGAGCATTGGGCGATAGTAGATAAGAAGAATCCACGCCGCGTGGTGCATGCCCTGGAAATCTGTCACCAGACTGGCAAGACCTACACTTCTTTCCGTGTAGCCGAAAAGAAGCAGCGACCTTTCCGCATCATCAAGATAGGTCTGAACCGCGACCGTGCCGAATTGTACGACCGAATCAATCAGCGTGTGCTGATGATGATGGAGGATGGTCTGGAGGCAGAAGCCCGCAGCGTATATCCACACAAGGGTCTCACTGCCTTGAGAACCGTTGGCTACAAGGAAATGTTTGCCTATTTCGATGGCGAGATAGATAAGGAAGAAGCCATCCGCCAGATACAGTCGCATAGCCGTGAATACATGCGCAAGCAGCTCACCTGGTTTAAGCGAGATACTGAAATCCACTGGTATCATCCCGACCAGCAGGATGAAATCATCCGATTTATCGATGAAGAGATATAGACATAATCGCCCGATAGCATATTCTTTGATGCTATCGGGCGATTTTCATATCATAAAATCCTACGCTCGCTCTCCTTCAGCGTGCTTACATCCTTGCCGTCAAGCAGATAGCTGCCGCTTGTAAGATTATTCAGCAAGCCTATTATATTAAGTAATGTAGATTTGCCACATCCCGAAGGTTGGCGCTGGCCATTTTCTGCCGCAATTCTTAATACGAAGCAACTTTCAACCGCAATATTCCGATATTTTAAAGAAAAAACGAAGAAATTTTCTAAAATATTTGGTTATTTCAAAATTTCGCTTTATCTTTGCACACAAGTTATCAAAGAAATCTCGGGGTTGACTGGATTTGACGGCGAGATGAAATGGTACGTAAGCATGCGGAGGCTCGTTGGCTACCTCCTAAATCCTAGTGAACAAAAAATTAATTGGCGAAAATAACTACGCTCTCGCTGCTTAATCGAAGTACAGTAGATTAACTTTATTCCGTCACTAGGTGATGGAACGGGACATCGCTCAACGGATGTAGTTCCGAATCTTGTTGGTCAAGCGGTGCAGGCAAATCGGAAATAGCTCATGTATGCCTCGCTGCATGGGTGAAATTTTAGAGGATAAGGGTATGATTGGTGGTCCAGGTCTTGTCATACTTCGAAAATCGCAGTCTGGAATAAGCGTGTAGAAAGCGTATGGTTTCCTTGTGCGGACGAGGGTTCGATTCCCTCCAGCTCCACCCTATAAGCAAAAAGCAGCTGATTTTCAGCTGCTTTTTTGTTTTTATTGCATAACGGATTGTCAAAGAACTGGGCATGGCTTCTATATGCTGACCCATTTTGTGACATAAATAATCTCCTTTCTTACCAATTCAACACCCAACTTGCATTGGAATATTTTCCTATAATCTCTGCGTCCTTGATGACATGAAGCTGGCGGACATACTTGTTTCTCTTGCTGGTATCTATAGCTTTACCTTCCTTGTCATGGCTATTGAATTCCAACAGGACTGCTGAAGATGCAGATTTGTCAATCGGTCCAAAACCTTCAGAAGGTACATCGTCGAGTGTACAGTTCAGCAACACACACTCCGCATCAGGATAATTCCTTCCTTTATTATCAGGCAGACGGGCTATTACGGCATCCTTGCTCAATCCTCTGAAAGTGCAATCATTGAAGATGTTACCATGGTTATCCCTGGTATTTCTAATCCACATGAAAGCACCATAGCTGGTAAGGGTGCAGTGATTGAAGTAGGATGGACCTCTTCCCAAAACCGTATCCCCTCCTCCATCTATGATGCAGTTGAGCCAGTAGGCTGATCCATTCACCTGAAGTGCATCGCCATCACCGATGATATGTACATCTTCTGCCAGGTTTCGCTCTCCATTTAGAAGAAAGCCCTCTGCCTGTCCCTTGCAATCAGTCTTGAATGTGATATCTTTGAAAATCATGTCGGCACAGTTGTCTGCTGCAACTGCTGCACGGCGTGAAGGGAAGGTTCCTTTCAACTCATTGGTTTTGATATCAACAGGATGAGGATTGAAAACCTCGTTATTAGGGTAATGTACTACCACTCCATCCATGGACTCTCCCTGGATGGTAACAAATCGTTTGTTGCGGAAATACACCAGTTCCTCATAATCTCCATTCTTGACGAAAACCGTTTTCCTGCAAGCTTCTGTTGGCAATGAGTCTGGTATCCAATCCATGGCACCTTGCAGGGTTGAGAAATCTCCGCTTCCATCTGCAGCCACTACCACCTGACTCAAATCCGCAGAAGGTGCGTTCTTCTTGGTGGTGAACTTCCAAGATGTCTTGCCCTTCCAACCTTCAATCACACCGTTGCTTATCTTTACTTCATACTCATGGCCGTAATCCAACATGTTGTTATGCAGATAAATGGTGGCCTTGCTGCCATGACAGATAACAGGATAGAAGCGGAAAGCATCAGAGAAGCCGCCTATGATGGTCTTCTGGTATTTGCGCTTATCTTCCTTGGCCGCACCCGACGGAGTGCCCGGACGGGTATTGCGATTGGTGATGTGCCCTACCTTATATATATAGGGTACTGGAGTATAGATGGCATGGGGATTCTTGGGCTGTCCTTCCACAGGACCTGCCGGAATACTCATGTCGATTCTGTCAACCACCTTGCGGGTAGTCTTATCAGTAACTGTGATAACACCCTTGCTGCCGGCTTTCACCGTCTTGTCAAACTCAATGACCAGATGTGTATCAACGTTGATGTCCTGGGCATTCTCATGTGGATAAAAACTGATTGGAGATTGTGCCATCAGGTTCATACCAACAAAGAAATCTACCGTTAAAAAAAAGATTCGTTTCATATTTAAAAGTCTTTAATATTGTTTTTTGTACCAGTCTAATACATCACCTTGCTGACCTGCCATTTCATACCCAAAAACACCGATGCCTTGCGCATAGCAGACACCCATGTTGTTCATCGCCATCAAATCTCCTTCAAGAGCTTACTGACGATACTTGTTCGCCGTTTCACGTTCCTTTTTCATTTCTGTAATCTCAACTTGGGTGCAAAGGTACAACTTTTATTTTGATTTTTTGCATCGTGAAGAGCTAAAAAAGAAATGGCAGCAGCAAGCTTCTTCGCAAACGCCTACAACTGCCATCTCTACATGAAGTGCCAGGAATGATTTGCTTACGATTTATTTTTGCTTTCACAATTCTTCAAAACCACTGATTACCAATACGTTTAGGATGATGGCAGTTTATAAGCAGAAAATATGATAGTACTAATAGGAGTAGCTGACATTTCCAACAGGAAGTATTGATACCCCTATCAGGAGAAACAGATACTATCTAGCATCGGCTGACCCGGGTCATCCATATAGATGACACGAGTCAGCTATATAGATTACTGGTATCAATCGATACGAGAAGAATATTCCCCGTCCTTCTTTACCTGCCAGCTACTCCCACTCATCATTATCTTCCACCCTCCTTCACCTATCAACCATTTTTCCTCTTCATTATTCTCCTTTCACCCTCAAACCGCTATGATACAAAGAGTTTATCAGAAACGTGAAAGCATTTTGAAATAGAGATACAAAATACCAACCTGCAGTTTCGTATCTATATTCTTTTGAAGAAACCTTCATAATCATCACCAGACAAATTCCTTTGTGACATTCCCTTTTGCTTTTACGACATCTCAATGGAATATCTAAATAATTAACTATATATTAGCCAGTAACCCTCCTTACGACCTCCAACACGTTTCATAATATAGAAATCGTCACGAAGGATTTTGATTTCTCTATTAATCTTACTTACTGACTTTCCTGTCTTTCTTGCTAATTCTGGAATAGTCATCTTGTTGTTATCCAACACAGACGATACAATAACCCTCTGTATATCAGAGAAGTTTTTCATATCATCTTTCATGTCATCTTTCATGTCATCTTTCATGTCATCTTTCATGTCACCTTTCAGGATTGGTCCTCCTGGACAATCCGGATTACATGGTATGTCTATCAAGAAAAACGTTCGCTTTTCATCAGTCTTGTATAGTTGTCATCTTTGGGTTGGAAGATATGAGCTTATAGATTGCTCTTTTAGCCTTCACGAACTCTTTCCTTTGTTTGACTACTTTGGTAGTCTCTTTCATGTCATTAGCGAACTCTCTCGCTCCATTGGCGAACTGCTTTCCGGAGTTAGCGAACTCTTTTTCAGAGTTGGCGAACTGTACTTTTGAGTTAGCGATTTCTTTTTTGTTGTTAGAAATATAGTTGAGATTCCATAATATTACATGGAATTCTTCCGGAATTAGATTTGAATTCTGGTGCTTTATAGCCCATGAACTTTTCAAAATGCTCATATTCTTTGATGATTTTCTTCATACCTTATAAAATCAGCGTCTTGTTTGATGCAGAATTCTAAATAATTGGAGGTAAAAATGAAATAAGCTTCATGTGCTATCGAAACAGGCTTCATGTGCGATTGAAATAGGCTTCATTCGCCATCGAAGCCTATTTCATTTGGAACAGAAGAAAGCCAACTCAGTAGTCTAGGTTATTTCTGTCAATACTTATAACCAAATTTTGCATACTGGTAAACTTGGAATCTAGCAACGAAAATAGGGAGTTTTGGGCAACTCAAATTCCCTTTTTTCTGCTTCTAACTAATCGAATGCCCTATAGTTGTACGACTATAAAGTTGTAGTCGTACGACTATATAGGCTATAGTCGTACAATTGTAGAGTTATAGTTGTACAACTATAGGGGTTATAGTCGTACAACTATAGAATTCCTATTTTAGCGCCATTAACCAACAAAGTCATAATTCCTTGATTATTAACACATTACCATTTTTCCCATATTTTCAATATTCACAAAGAAATAAGAATCGTTTGAAAATACGAGAATCTCAGCAAGGGAAATGTATAAAAATAAAACAACCCGCACATTTGAGTGTACCCATATTGACACTGATAGCCATTTTCAGCTTTGCAGTGTCAATCAGATATTCTATTGTTCAATACTTCCACCCAACTTGGCTTCCCATTCCTCTATTGTTGGCATCGTTCCCTCTAACTTTTCTGGATAGAATTTCTCCAAGTCATATTCTGATATTGCAATTGGCTGGCTACTTGATTCCAAAGCATATTGGGCTTGAATGCGGTCTTTTTCCTTGCAGAATAAGTATGCCTATTGTTGGGTTGTCTCGACCCTCCTTACGAAGAAGATGATTGCAAGCTACTACATAGCCGCCAAGTTGCCCGACATCAGCAAAGGTGAAGGATCCTATCTTGACTTCCAAAACTATATAGCATGACAAATTCAAATTGTAAAAGAGCAAGTCGATAAAATTCTCTTTCTCTCCAATCTGCAAACGGTATTATGAGTCTATGAAATTATGAAGGACATTTCTACTCCAACCATTTGCCACTGTTTGACGGACATAGAAAAGAGCCTTTTGAGGCACTGTTAAAAACTTATCTATCAATAGCATGTGATGTCCCCATGGAATGGAGAATATATCTTTTTCTAATTGGTCAGCAAGTTGCTGATTAATTTCAAAGCTACTATTTTTTGCCCTATGTTGAGATGAAAAATCCTTCTTCTCTAATTGGTCTGCAAGTTGCTGACCAATTTCTGTATATGGTAGGTACATACAATAAAAATTCTTCATGTATAGAAGATTCTTCGGCGAGAAGCAAGTTGCCAAAGGGTTTGCTTCTTTTAAATCCTTGCTAAGATTTTTATAGAACTTACTACCCCATCGAGCCTCTGCTTTAAGGGCAACAATGTCTCTACCCAAACTCCAATAGAATTTGAGCATTTCTGTATTGACTTTCACCGCAGCCTTTATCTGGCTCTGGCGATAACGCTTGCATAGTTCCTTGATCCATTGCAAGTAATCTTTGTCCAATATGTTTATCGGTTTATTCATACCTTTATTCCTTTTCCACATTACTATTAAAGCTTATACAGCCCAACAGCTTCATAATCTCATTCTCCAAACAATGACTTTCTGTGAATTGTTGTACAAGCGTAGTTTTATAAAATGCAAATATAGTGATTTCTTTTAATAAATATCTGATTCAAGGCTAATCTTTAACAAGATATAACAAAGAAAATTTGAGTAATAGCTACTCAGCACCCATTGAAGCGCCACTATAAGCATAAGTAATCTTCTTACGGCTGTACTGCAACAAGAATTGCATTTGTAACATGCAAATTTAAAAGGCATTGAATTTCCGTTCTTCACTGCAGTTTCTGCGATGGGGTGTAACTTGGCTAAATCATCGGCACCGCTGTCCGTTCGGAAGCAAACACAGCCCTTCTGCTTTATCTTAATTTTCCAAACTCCCTGCTCTATGAGAGTGCGTCATGGTCTTATGACACCCCCTCTTATATTCTATTCATATCAGAGTCCACTTGAAAAAGCCAGATCACTATCAATCTGAAAGTTAAACAACAAAAAGAAGCCTAAAATGGTTTTTTGTGCTATAATTTTTATACAGACTGGTTCTTATTATGCTTTTAAGTTTTAAACTGTAAGCATTTGAGGTACCCCTCTGTTTTGATGGCAATTTTTCAAGGTGACTCATATCATAATTACCAAAATATTTTTTCCCCGAAACGGGAAATTAATTCCTGTTTAAGATCGTTTGGAAAATTGCAATCACAAAATGCCCACGTCCCTATACTAGACACACTATTAGGAATGGTAATAGTAGTCAAAGAAAAGCAAAATTGAAATGCCTTATCCCCAATGCTAGTTACACTATCTGGAATAACAAGACTACGCAAAGATTTGCAACCACAAAATGCCCACGTTCCAATGCTAGACACACTATTAGGGATGACGATGTTAGACAGAGAACGGCAATTCCAAAATACTCCACCCCCAATGCTTGTTACACTATTTGGAATGACGACATCAGACAAAGAACGGCAACCAGAAAATGCCGCATCCCCTATGCTAGACACACTATTTGGAATGACGACATCAGACAAAGAACGGCAACCAGAAAATGCCGCAT
>ERZ1023641.80-NODE-80-length-39041-cov-30.618350_pt1 | contig 39041 bp, 31 predicted proteins | sample MGYA00380335_ERZ1023641 | MGnify/ENA primary metagenome ERZ1023641 (study PRJEB33179, sample SAMN07448970) | human gut metagenome | biome: Human-gut; feature: Human associated habitat; material: Faeces | host: Homo sapiens | place: India: Bhopal | collected... | reverse complement strand
TCAGTATCAATAGCGAGGATATCTTCAATCCTTACAGCATTATCAATGCTTTGGATGATAAGGAGTTTAATAGCTATTGGTTTACATCTGGTACGCCTACGTTCCTGATAGAACTGATGCAGCAGAAGAATTTGGATATGATGGACTTAAATGATATCTGGGCTAGAGCTAAACGCTTCGATGTTCCTACTGAGACGATTACTGACCCTGTGCCAGTCCTTTTCCAAAGTGGGTATCTTACGATTAAGGGATATGACAAGCAGTTAGGTATGTATTACCTCAGTTTTCCTAATCAAGAAGTTAGACAAGGTTTTTCGGAAAGCCTTTGCCAATATTATACCCCTTCAGAGGTAGGCGAACTTGATGCTATCGTATATGCTTATAAAAAGAATGTACTCATCAATGATGACATGGAAGCCTTTATGCCTCATTTGAAGGCATTCTATGATAAGTTCCCATATACGATTATCAACAATAATGAGCGTCACTATCAAGCCGTGATATTCACCATCTTCACCATGCTTGGCGAAGATGTGAAGGTGGAGCATACCACTTCGGATGGAAGAATAGACCTTGTGCTCAAGACGGATAAGAGCATCTTTATCTTTGAGTTGAAATATAAGAAGTCTGCCGACATCGCTATGGCGCAAATCAGCGATAAGAACTATGCCAAGGCTTTTGCCGATGATGGGCGGAAGGTTGTGAAAGTGGGTATTAACTTCTCGGAAAACCAGCGAAGTATAGAGGATTGGGTGATAAAATAAATGACATCTTGAGGTTGATAATACGCAAAAAATCCTGCCGGCATCGTTGCCAGCAGGATTTTTTTGCATCACAAAGGCTATTCATCTTCCGTAATGATTTCTAAATCTTCAGCTATTTTCTTCAGTCTGTCTCTTATCCTCTTTGCCAAGGTTGGTGGCTTTTGCTGAATGACAGGCTTTGGGGACTCTTCTTCTACGACTGGAGATCCTTCTGTCGGAGCATCGGAGATGAGTGGGGGCTGCTCATCATCAGGGATGTCTGCAGATTCAGTGTTAGAGGACTCTGTAGGAATATCCTCTTTTGGGGAATCTTCTTTTCCCCGTGATTGGAAGTCGTCACGTATCGGATGATAAAGCTTGTCGATAATTCTCTGGTAATCATCTTCATCCTTGGTGGTTGTGACTGGATTGTCCTGAATTTCATCTGCCAGTTCGTTGTTGAGACCTGTTGCCAGGATGGTTACTTTGGCATCCTCATCCAGACTGTCATCATCTGAAAGACCCCAGATAACCTTGATGTCTGGATTCAATTCATCGAAGAAGGCATCTATCTCTCGCATTTCCCTTACGAAAATAGGGTGCTTGCTGGAGGTATAGATGTTGAAGAGGATGCGCTGTGCATTACTGATGTCGCTACCGTAGAGCAATGGGGAATCCGGGGCATTGAGGATGGCATTCTGAACTCTGCCTTCTCCGCTCGCCCTGCCCATCGCCATGATGGCACCGCCGCCGCTCTTGATGGTGGTCTCGATGTCACGGAAGTCGAGATTGATGGTTCCCTCTACGGTAATCAGCTCCGAGATGCTCTTGGTGGCATCGCTCAGCACCTTGTCTGCCAGCTTGAAGGCATCCTTTACGGTAATTTCAGAATCGGCATATACATCGCAAAGTCGCTCGTTGTTGACAATGAGCAGGGCATCTACGTTCTTGCGCATCTCTTCTACACCCTGCAGGGCCTTCACGATTTTCTTACGCTTTTCAAAATAAAATGGGATGGTGATGATGCCCACCGTCAGGATGCCCATGCTTTTGGCGATGCCTGCGATGACGGGTGCAGCTCCTGTACCGGTTCCGCCACCCATGCCGGCTGTAACGAATGCCATCTTGGTTCCGTCATCCAGCAGTCGCTTGATGTCTTCCTGGGTGTTCTGCGCTTCGCTTCTTCCAACTTCAGGGTTAGCACCTGCTCCCAAGCCACTCTTTCCGAGCATGATTTTTACAGGTACAGGTGATTTGGATAGCGACTGGCTATCCGTATTGCAAACGGCAAAGCTCACATTTACAATACCTTCTGAGTACATGTTCTTAACGGCATTACATCCGCCGCCACCCACACCTATCACCTTGATGATATTCTTTGTGGTGTCTTCAGTCTGTCCGAAATCTATAGGGGTCCAATCTTCTGTCATCTTATCTATATTTCTATTTTGGGCACAAAGATAATAAAATAAGGAGTAATTATACAATAATAAAAGAAACGCAAGGCTTGCAAAAGAAGATTTTTCGATGCAGGCAAACGTTTTTTCCTATTCTTTTTGTACTTTTGCATCCAGTATGCAAGAAGAGCTGAGAAATATGGATGCTGAGGAGAAAACTGCTATCATACAAACGCTTTCCTCCCAACTTTTGGCAGAAGGAAGAACTGACCTTTTGCTGAAAGCTATCAGTGTGCCCGTATTGGAACAGCTTCGTATAGAGGCAGCAAGGGCTACCCTCAGTCCTTTGGTCATAACGGCGGATTATCGCTTCCTGTTGCCTGAGTTTGGTAATAAAGAAGTGCAGCTCAGTCCTATCCATAAGGCGCTCTATCTGCTCTTCCTGAACCACCCGGAAGGTATTGAATTCAAAAATCTGATAGACTATCGGGAAGAACTTCTTCAACTTTATCAAAAGATAGGGAATAGAATAGATATGGATAAGATTACCGAAACAGTGAAACGTCTGGTGAATCCGCTTGATAATGCGATAAATGAGAAGTGTTCTCGTATCAAGGGAGCCTTTTCTGATCTGATGGATGAGTATCAGGCTGACTATTATATCATCAACAGTCATGTGAAGCGACATCATGGAGGTTCTATGAAACTGTGGTTTGAGAGGTTGAAAATCATCAACCTCTCAAGAGAATTAGTTGTTTATCAATGCTTTTGAGTTTTTGCGCCACCTTATTATAGCAGCTCTCTTGCTATCCAGACACAGGCTTCGGCATCTGCCAAGGCGTTGTGGTGCATGGTGAGGTCGTAACCGCAATAGGCGGCTACGGTCTGGAGCTGATGGTTGGGGAGGAGAGAACCCAGCTTTCTTCGGGAGGCACGGCAGGTGCAGTGGAATTCATAGCCGGGATATTCCATCTGATACATCTGGAATACGGCCTTCAGGCAGCCTTCGTCGAAGGGGGCGTTGTGGGCAACCAGGGGCAGACCTTCTATCTTGGGCGCTATTTCTGCCCAGACTTTCGGGAAGACATCCGCATTCATCGTGTCTTCAAGAGTTAACCCGTGAACCCGGGTGTTCCAATAAGAGTAATACTCCGGTTCGGGCTTGATGAGGCTGTAGTAACTGTCTGCTATCTCGCCATCCCTCACTATCACAATGCCCACCGAGCAGACGCTTGTACGCTGCTGGTTGGCCGTTTCGAAATCTATTGCTGCAAAATCTTTCATTCCCTTATCCTCTTTTCCAATACCTTCTGCAGATTATCAGAAGGATTCATCCCCAGCTTCTTTCGGATATTGCCACGCTGGGTGGTGATATTGGATTCTGTCTTATTGAGCAGGATACCGATTTCACTCAACTTCTTATTCTGCAGGATGAGATAACAGATTTCCCTCTCAGATGAACTCAATTCCGGAAAAACACGCTCCAGATTCTGCTTGCTCAATTCCCGGGTCTGAATATACTGCAATACATTATCTATCACATTCTTCTGCGATGCCTCACCCAGCAAATCCAGCAAATGCTCGGTCTGCTTCACATCATGCCGCTCCTTGGCCAATGCCACGTATGCCTTAATCTGCTTCTTGTTGATTCTCAACACCTGGAGCAGTTCCTCCTCTTCTCGCTGCAATATTTTATTGGCATTTACCAGATACTCGCCATTTCGGGCAATGCCCAGACTCAGCACACTGATAAACAGCAGTATCAACAGCATCATAAAGAAATAATTACGCAACGATTCATTGCCCGTAACTATCACACAGACTAGGTAAACTCCCAAGGCTATGCCTACCAGCCAGCGGGTAAGACGAGCCTGATAAGCTGCCAGCGAGAAAAACATGTTGCCGGCAAGAATGAGCATGTTGATGAGAATTACCATCGTATTATCTTTCAATGTAGGCACGAAGGCACTATACAGAATATCCATGCCTATGAAAACCTGGGTTGCTACTGCAAGGAAGGTTATCCCTTTCACCACCCCTATCTTACCCAAGAGATAGGCAGCGAACGAGGACACCACAACTACCAGAAAGACGATGTTGGATGCTGTAAAAAATGGATCGAAGGCTCCCGACACCCCCAGGATATTAGACAGGATGCCTAGAGAAAGCATCACGGCAAAACATACCAGAAGCCATTGGCGCTGGCGATCGAGGTAATTGGATTCCCTCTTCAGCAAGGAGAATCCTAACCTGCGTAACTTGGTTCTTATTGAGTTCTTTTCTTTCATACTCCGTAGGGATATATTCATTATTGATAGATGAATTGCTTTGCATTGCTTAGCATTACCGTGCAAAGATAATAAAAAACCGGGATTTTGACGGCTTTTGAGGTCATTTTTTCCCGTTTTCCTAAAAAATCAGTATTTTTCAGGGTGTTTTTTCCCATATCGAACCTTATTTTCCATTACTTTTGCATCGAAAAAAATGAATCATTCATCTTTTAAATATCACTAATTATGAAAAGAAACGATACTTTCAACAGCAAGCGCATTCAGTGGCTAATGTTTGCATGCTTAACTTTCTGCTTTACCTTCTTCATGGTTATGGTGTCTTCGTGCAGCGATGATGACCCTGAAGAAGTATACAACCAGGCTCACTATCAGGATGTACCGGCCAGTTTGCTGACCGATGCCAAGAAACTGGAGATGGTAAGGTCTATCCAGGACTTGAAAGACGGAAGATTCTTCTATCTTGACTATACGGAGGATTACAAACTCCCTACCATATCAGGATTCAATCTCACCGACAACACCCATCTGATTGGTGCCGTATTGAAAACCCTCTGCGACAAGACGCCATCCTGGCTCAAGGCAAGAGTCAAACTGGATGCAGGCTGCAGTGCCTTTGCCGTGACGACACCCGATACGGGCGATTATCTGATGGGGCGCAACTTTGATTACTCCCATGATAACGAACCTATAGCAGCTGCCCTGGTTCGCACGGCACCCGAAGGCGGACTGAAATCCATCAGTATGGTGGATGCCTACTGGATAGGTTACCGACAGGATCTCTGGCATTACATCCTATATAACAAGGCTGAGTTTGAGAAGAATAAGACGCAAGACCTATCCTATATCATGGCATTCCCATATCTCCTGATGGACGGTATGAACGAGGCTGGCTTTGCCGTTTCCGTGCTCCATCTCGACGGCAAACCGACCCAGCAGGCTAGTACGGGAAAGAAATTGACTACAACCGTTGCCTTGCGCATGATGTTGGATCATGCCAGAACTGTGGATGAAGCTCTCAAGATTCTGGACGGATATGACCTCTGGATACCGGATAACGACGGCAACTATCATTTCTACATGGCAGATGCCACGGGCCGTTATGCCATCGTAGAATTCGTGTATGACAAGGATCATCAGAGCAAGATTTACATAGACGATGAATATACGGGTGAGGATGGCAAGACTTATTTTAAATATCCTGACATTTTACCAAACACCCGCGAGGTGATAGAAAAGCGCTATGCCAGCAACTTCTATGTATCTGAAACCATGGCATGTTCTGATAAAGGTCCGAAGCTCTCGAACCACGGCAAGACCCGCTATGACATGATGGAATTCGTCATCAAGCAGAACAACAATCAGTTGTCTGAGGAAGGAGCCATGAATCTGCTCAATGGCGTGAGTCAGGCAGAAACTCCGGGCAATCCTACGAGCCATACCCAGTGGTCGGTGGTGTATAATCTTTCTCAGCGCAAGGCTACGGTCTGTGTGAATCGAGACTATAAGAATAAATTTACGTTCAACTTAAAATAGGCAGAAAATCTTGATAAGGCTGCCAGTGAATTCTTTAACCATTTAATTCTTTAAAATATGAACTATAATATAAGAATGAAAATGAAGTTTTTTGTAAAGTCCGTGTTGTGTTTGGTAATGTTGACTTCGTTATGTTGCTCATGTTCTGATGATAGCGAATCTTGGGAAGAACTTGACGCACCAATAGGAGAAGTCCTGCCAAAGACCGATCAACTTTCCGTTAAGCTCAATTTGCCAACGGCAGTGTTGGGTAACAATTTTAAGGAAGCAGGTTCTGCTCTTGTAAACCGCCTGACAAAGAACGTGTCAATAAATGACAATAGCGTGAGGGTGGTGGTTCTCGACAACGAAACCGCCTTGACCATTGATGGCGATATGTTGGAGAAAGTGAAACAGGTTTATGACAAAGGAGGCGTAATAGCCATAACTGAACCGTCGAAGGCCACAATGGAAAGACTAAAAAAATATAAACTGGGAGATGCGCTTATGCACGACTATGACGACGATGATGGCAATGGGCACTTCAATGATATTTATGCTTTCAATAAGAAGGGAGGAGAAATGCATCTCGAAGATCTGAACGACTCAGATGAGGCTCAAATATCGTCAGTGGTAATCACAGAGGACGGTGATACCACAAGGACAGAGCTTGCAGAAGCCAATCTTTCCCAAGAGCACACGCCTTATACATATGGTTTATTTGCAGATGCCGTAGCCACATGGATAGAAAAACAAGCTGTTGTAAGCGAGCCCAATATCAACGGTGGCTCAAACGATATTCATTCCATGACAAAGGCGCAGACAATTACGTACATATATTACCCGACGTATCCAGGGCATGACAAGGCTAAAGGTCGCTCCGCATTGTACCAAGTAACATATACCATATATGCAGTGTACTCTTTTGATCAAAACATGGATTACTATATGGTACATCAAGAAATTCTTGGAAACAATTCGACGATGATGCTTTCTGATAAATGGAAGGAAAACAAGGGTACGTGCTATGGTTTTTACTTGGGAGAGATTGACAATGACCACGAAATCTTTAAACCAAACGGTGGAAGCTTCTCACCAACTGAAGTCTTTGTGCATGATCCTAGACCTGCGACTTCTGAAGGTTCGTATAGTACAACTTCGGGATATAGTGTTGATTTTGGAGGTAATATCGGGCTTGATACTTCTGGACCAAGTGCTGGATTTAGTGCCGGAGGCTCAATATCCGAAAGCTATACAATGAATGTTTCTGATGTGACTATAACAAACAAATCCTTGGATGGTGGAAGTGGAAGAGCACGGTGGAATTATGATGTGGCGGATGCTCCGGTGACATCAAACGGGTTCAAGGCTAAGATGCATGAGGCTCCATTGGTGTCTCGTAACACAATCAACCTACACAACTGTTGGTATTGGACAGTGAAGAATCCTGCTGCATATTCTGGACAATTCAGGGTTAAAGCAGTCAACAGGGTATTTTTCGAATATTCTTGGTTGCGAAATAAGGTTTTCAGTTATTCTTGGTGTCACTATCTGAGAGGTATGCGATATACTCAGAATATCTGGCTGAAAGCACCCAACAGAACGAAGAAGTGACCTCATAGAGGTCACTTCCAAACTTTCTTTTGGTTCAACTCTGTTTCTCCCATCAGCCTCTTATGGCATTGATTCTCTTGATACCGTTGTAATCGGCAGTAGGGTCTTCATCAAGTGTAAGATCGTTCCACGGTTTTCTGGTCTATTTTTCTTCCGTCGGCAGTCATGATGTTGGCTATGCGCTTGGTGGATAGGATGTTGCCGATATTGTCTGCTCACTTTGATAAGAGACTTGTCTTTGAAAGCAATCAGCTTATTGAGATATTCCGTTCTTTCTATTCGTTTCATATCATTTCATTGTTCTTTGATTATATATTTGCTGCGAAGATACTATTTTTTAGGATAAACCATCCTAAACCTTTTCTCCTATCCCCATATCTAGGTATTTTCCCGAAACCATCATTTTTAGGTATTGCAGATGATGGGAAAAGGTAGTATCTTTGCAGCCGAAAATAAATGTAACTAAAGAGATAAAGACAAATGAAAACAACTATCGTAATTTATGGCTCTTCCACTGGTTCTTGCCAGTCGATAGCCGAAACCATCGCCTCTAAGTTGGGCGTGGAAACTGTAGATGTAGCTAACATCGATGAGGCTACTATCGCAAGTCACGAGAATCTCCTTCTCGGTACTTCTACATGGGGTGCAGGCGAGATGCAGGATGACTGGTATGACGGCGTGAAGACGCTCAAGAGTGCTGGATTGGCTGGCAAGACTGTGGCTCTCTTCGGTTGTGGCGACAGCGAGTCATATTCTGACACTTTCTGCGGCGGTATGAAGGAACTCTATGATGCTGCTGTGGAGGCTGGCGCTACCGTATTGCCAGGTGTTTCTACAGACGGATATACCTTTGATGATAGTGAGGCTGTGGAGGGAGACAAGTTCCTGGGACTCGCTCTTGATGATGTGAACGAGGATGATAAGACCGAGGAGCGCATCGATGCCTGGATTGAGGCTATCAAACCAGCGCTTTAATTAATCATATAAATTCGGATAGTATGCAGCAGGAAATCGCAACACCAGTAGATCTGAAGGTTCTGATGAATCATATATATGAATATAAGAAGGGCGTGCGCCGTCTGGTGTTATATACCTTCAACAAGAAATATGAGTCTTTTGCCATAACAAGATTAGAGCGTCAGAACATTGATTATATCATTCAGCCGGTTGGTAACGACCGTTTGAATCTCTTCTTTGGTAAGCGTGAATGTCTGGATGCTATCCGAATGATTGTCACCAAGCCATTGTGCCAGCTTTCGCCTGAGGAGGACTTCATCCTCGGTGCGATGCTGGGCTATGACATCTGCGCCCAATGCGAAAGATATTGCGAGCGCAAGAAGAAGGCTTGCTGATTATTTAGACCCATATGCCTTGTTTTAGGGCATATGGTTATCTGCTGGTGAAAAACTCCTTCTACAGAGAAAAAGTGGCAATATTGCCAAAAAATCTTCGTAAAGCGAGAATTTAAAGAACCCTTTGGTTTCCTAGTTTTTTATCAGATTCAAGGACCTTGCTACCGCATTTCATAGTAACTAGGTTCGTCAGTTTTTTATTTTCTTTTGAAAATTCTCTCCTCAAAATTTGCTTATCGTCTAAAGAATGTCTATTTTTGCATATGAAATAGCTAAAATTTGGATTGATATGGAATTATACAATGTACAACTAAGGACTGACTTAGACGAGGTCGTAGTCTTGCAGGTCTATGCTAATGACCCATTGGAAGCAGAGTTTACCGCCAAGTCGATGGTAGAATGTGGGCAGGCTGGAACTATTAGCAATGTAGTGGTGGATTACTATGTCACGTTGTAAAAAAAACTGATGGAGTATTTTGCTCCATCAGTTGTGCTAATATCTTGAAAATAAATGAGTTAACTTTAGCCCTACTGCAAAATGCAGTAGGGCTAAAATCCTTAATTACTTCTTCGTTTCTTTCATCATTTCCTCCACGGCTCTGATGAGCTGGGTATCATGACCGGTGATGTAATCCTCAGGAGAGTTATACACCTCGATGTCAGGATTCAGCTGGGTGTTCTCACCGAAAGTGCCACGCATGTCACGACAACCGACCTGTGGAATGCCGAAGACAAGACTTCTGTCCATCAGCGTCTCCCACCATACTGCCGTCATCGTACCTGCCACAGGAGCACCAATCAACTTGCCGATGCCCAACTCCTTATATACCCATGGAAAACCATGACCATTGCTGTAGTCGTCCTCGCAAATCAAGACGCAGGATGGCTTCGTCCACTTGTTGAATGGATCCTTGCCCACTACCTTGCCGTGAGGCACGAACTCCTGGTACTGCTTGCCACTCAACAAGGTACAGAGGTCGTCGTGCAACCAGCCACCGCCATTATGACGCTCATCCACAATCACTGCGTCACGATTGCGATTCTTGTCGCTCAACAACTCGCTATATACCGTGCGGAAACTCTCGCTGTTCATCGCCTTCACGTGAACGTAAGCGATGCGACCGCCCGAAACGCTATCCACGATGGCACGGTTTCTATCCACCCATCGCTTGTAGAGCAACTCCTGCTGCGCTCCCTGTGAAATCGCCTTGATGGTGAGGTCGAAACGCTTGCCCTTGGCATTCTTGATGGTGAGGCGCACGTTCTTGCCAGCCTTGCCGTCCAAGAGCGCATTGTAGTCCTCGCCAGCCTTGATGTCGGTGCCATCTATCTTCTCGATGATGCTGCCTGGAGTCACCTCGTTCTTCTTCACGGCGAAAGGACCACGCTTGATGATCTCCTGAATCTTCAAGCCGTCGCCCTCATAGTTAGGGTCGAGGAAGACACCGAGAGCGGCTGTCTGGAGGGATGCGCCCGATGGATAGTAACGGCAACCGGTATGGCTGGCATTCAACTCGCCCAACATCTCGCTCAGCATCTCGGCAAAGTCGAAATTGTTGTCGATATAAGGCAGGTAACGCTCATATACCTTGCGATAGCCATCCCAGTCAACACCCTGTAGGTTAGGGTCGTAGAACTTGTCCTTCACCTGTCGCCAGATGTGGTCGAAGAGATACTGACGCTCCTCGGCAGGCTTGTAGTTGAACGGAGCCTCGAAGTCGATGCCCTTGGTCTGCTTGCTCGCCAAGTCTATCTTCTTGATGCCGCCATTGCAGAGGAAGAGGTTCTTCACGTCCTTGTCGGCAACGAAGCCGCCGCCACCGATGTTCTTCATCATCAGCGTGGTGGTATTCTCCTTCAGGTCGTGGCACCAGAGGTCATAACCGCCCTCAAAGGCAGCCTGATAGTAGATTTTCTCGCCCTTGGAGTCGAGGATGGCATCGCCCATGCGAGAGGAGTTGACGGTGAGGCGCACGATGCGGTCACGGCAGTTGTCGATGTCAAGCTCCAGTGGCTTCACCTTCTCCACCTCGGTCTTGCCCTTCTCCTCGGCTTTCTTCTGCTTGTCTTCCTTCTTCTTCTCGTCCTTCTCCTCAGCCTTCTTCTCCTTCACGTCCTTGTTGGCTTCGGCGAGTTCCAGTTCCTCCTTGCTCATGCGGAATCGGTCGTAGGCATCGAGGTCGAAGAACATCAGGTAGGCATCGTCCTCGGCACCCCAACTGCCATGGCTGCGGTATCCGGCACGGTCGCTCTCGAAGAGCATCGCCTTGCCACCGAGCACCCACTTGCCGTTGCTGTCGCTATATCCGCTGTCGGTGAGGTCGTGTACCTCCTTGCCGTCTGCCTTCACCAGTGCGATGTCGGTGTTGTTCCAGCCACCTGTGCCGATATAGCTGCAGAGGAGCCACTTGCTGTCGGGACTCCACTCAAACCAGATGTCGCCATCCGAGTAAGAGTAGTTGTACTTGCCATCGAGCACGGTGCGCACGTCCTTCGACTTCAGATTCAATATTCTCAGTGTGGCACGATCCTCGTAGAATGCCACCTCCTTGCCGTCCGGACTGTAGGCAGGATATTGCGATGTGAGGTTGCTGTGGGTGAGTGCTTCCTCCTCTATATCAGTGCAATAGGTGAAGTTCTTGTCGCTGGCGTTCTTGATTTTCGCCTGGTAGATTTGCCATACGCCGTTGCGCTCGGAGGCATAGACGAGAGCCCTGCCGTCGGGCGAGAAGCTCACGTTGCGCTCCTGCTGAGGCGTGTCGGTGATGCGCTTGGTGGTCTTGTAATCGACCGATGTCACATACACGTCGCCGTGCATCACGAAAGCCACTTCCTTTCCACTAGGCGAGAGGGCGATCTCGGTGGCTCCATTGGAGCGAATCTGGCGCACGAGACTAGGCTCGGCATTGTCGGTGGTGATGGAGATGTTCACCTTCTGAGGTTCGGCGCCCTCCTTGACGGTGTAGATTTCGCCATCATAGCCGTAGCAGAGCAAGCCGCTCTGTGAGGAGGTGAGGAATCGGATAGGATTCTTCTGATTGTGGGTCACCTGGGTGTCCTTGCCGCTGCCGACATTGCGATGATATACGTTGAAGGAGCCGTTCTGCTCGCTCAGGTAGTAGAACGACTGTCCATCTTGCGCCCATACTGGGTTGCGGTCCTCGCCCTTGAAGGAGGTGAGTTTCTGATACTTACCGCCATCGAGCATCCAGATGTCACGTGTGATAGGCGATGTATGGTGCTTGCGCCATTTGTCCTCGTAGCCCTTGCAGTCGTGGTAGAGCACCTGTCCCTTGGCGTTGATGCTGATGTTTTCCATCGGCAGCACGGAGTAGAGTTTCGGGCGACCGCCCTGTGTGCTCACCTCATATACCTGTGAGAACTCACGGCTGGCGAAGAGGTTGCTCTGGGCGGTAGGCATCACGTTGGCGGAGAAGAGCACGTGGTCGTTGTCCTTGAAGGCAACGGGGAGTTCCGAGCCGCTGTTGGTGGTGAGTCGGGTAGGCGCACCGCCATTGGCATTGATGACATATACGTCCATGCTTCCCTCGCGATTGGATGCGAAGGCTATCTTCTTGCCGTCCGGGCTCCAGATGGGGTAGGAGTCGAAGGCGGCGTTGGTGGTGAGCTGTCGAGCCTCACCGCCCTGTGAAGGAACGCTGTAGATGTCGCCCTTGTAGGCGAAAACGATGGTGGAGCCATCGGGCGAGATGGCAGGGTAGCGCATCCACAGCGGATTCTGCTGTGCGAAGGATGCGAGCGATGCTGCCAGGAGGGCAGCGGATAAGAATATCTTCTTCATAAATAAATATGTATGAATATTGGTTTTTATTCTAGATATGTCTGTGTGTGCAAATATGGCACGCCAGTTTTTGATGGTGACAAAGGTACAATAAAATAATGACTTTTCTGCATTTTTATTCGATAAGATGGCTATTTTAACGTAAAAATGGGAGAAGATAAGGGAAAAGTGTAAATTATTGTGAGAAATCATCATATATGGGTATTGTGAAAATCAGAGAAATGATGTACCTTTGCAACCCAAAAATGAATGTAATGGCAAGATTGAAATATTACTTTACTTGGAAGAAATATCACCGCTGGTTAGGATTGGTGTTGTCGGTGTTCATGTTGGTGTTCTGCGTGTCGGGCATCATCTTGAATCATCGTGAGGTGTTTTCGGGCTGTGAGGTGAGCCGGAAGTGGCTTCCTGCGAGCTATCATATCAAGAATTTCAACAATGGAGTCGTGAAAGGGACGGTGGTGAAGAAATCTGCTGCTCATTCGCTTTCTTCGGAGAATTGTGATTCCGTCCTAGCTTATGGCTGCGCTGGCGTCTTCTTGACCGACTCTCGTCTCTCGACTTGGCAAGACTTCAATGCAGGTCTTCCTGAGAGCATTGACGAGCGAAATGTGCGCCATCTTGTGCAGGCGAGGGATGGCTCGCTGTGGTGCGCCGCCCTCCGTGATGTGTATCGCTATGATGAGAATGCTCGGCAATGGAAAAAGGTGGAACTGCCTGGCAATGAGGAGCGTATCATGGATGTGGCATTGGGGAAGAATAGCATCCAAGTCGTTGCTCTTACTCGCTCTCGCATATTTGAAATCACTCCGATAGCATCAAATATAGATGTAAGTGAGTCTCCTTCGTCATTAGTTTCAAGTGCCAAGGGCGGAGTTTCAGAAAAAAGTCCCGATATTTTTGAAAAAAAGTCGGGAGGTTTTTCTGAAAAAGTCGGGACTCTTTTGGGAAAGTATAGGGTGGAAGCTAAAATCATCCCTGCTCCGAAAAATTATGAGCCGAAGACGACGCTTTTCAAACTCGTCTGGCATTTGCACAGTGGTGAGTTCTTCGGCTTGCCGGGCAAGCTTGTGGTCGATGCCATCGCTTTGGTGCTCATCGTGTTGTCCATTACGGGCATCATCCGCTTCATCTTGCCTTACGGCATCAGGAGAGCGAAGAAAGTGAAGAGTGAAGAACGAAGAGTGAAGAATTCACTTGCTGCGAAAAATCGAATGAAGCGACTCGGCAAGCTGTTCGCTTGGAATATGAAGTGGCATAACAAGATAGGTTATGTCACGATAGTGCTGACGCTCTGGATTGCCATTACGGGCATGTGCCTCCGTCCGCCATTGATGGTGCCGCTGGTGTTGAGCAAGCTGCCTCAGGCGGTGGGAGAGGATGGCAATGTATGGCAGGACAAGCTCCGTGCCATCTGTTGGGATGCCGTCCAAGACGATTGGCTCGTCTCCACCTCGGAGGGCTTCCTGAGAGTGGATGAGGACTTCTCGCAAGCTCCGAAAATGTTGCCTGATGATGAGTGTCCGAAGTTGAGCCCGATGGGTGTCACGGTCTGGGAATCGGATGGCAAGGGAGGTTGGATTGTCGGCTCATTCAGAGGGATATATCGCTGGAACCCAGTAAATCATTCTTTAAATCAGATTCTCGATTACTTCACTGGCAAGCCAAGCGAGGAGACTTCGATGATTCCGATTTCCGACAACCTCGTCTGTGGCTATTCCGAGGATTTCTTGGGAGGCAAGCCATTGGTCTTCGACTTCGCCAAGGGAGTGGAGGATGCGAAGGGGCAAGCCGTTGCTCTGTGTAACGATGAGCCCAAAACATCAAGGAATGAGGAATCAATGTCGGATTTGATTTGTGAAACTGCCCCCATGTCATTGTGGAATGTCGCCCTCGAATTGCATGTCGGCAGATGCTATTCCCCTTTCTTGGGACCTCTTTCCGACCTCTTCGTCTTCCTCTCCGGCTTACTTATCACCCTCGTCTTGCTGTCGGGCTACATCATCTCGCATCGTAGGAGGAAGAAGGCGCAAGCTCGCTTGAAATAGAACTTGATGTTGTAGAAAATCGGGCATTCGTGATTTGTATGCAATAAGAATTGCATGAGAGGTAAATTAGCAGATGTAATGTCATATTTGAATTGTGTAACTGCCCCCATTGTAATGCTATTATAAAATACCATATTTTATGCAAATTTGGAATGCAACTCCAAATTTGCATAATTTTTATGTCTAAATTCCATCCTCTGCGGTTGAATTCGCAGGATTAAATAATGTTAATCAACTGTTAATAAAACTAACTCGTAGTTTTGCGCCTCACAAAGCTATGAGTTTTCCATCGTAAAGCATAGTTTTGGCACTTAGGAAGCTATGAGACTGGGCATTCGAAGACTATGGAGTGATGGAAGGAGGGGAGAGAAGAACCGATGGAAAACCATGACAATGGGGGCAGTTTCACAATTAAAACAAGACATTCAACCATAGGTGAGACTAGAAAAACGCTATCGTTAGGATTCGTTAAGATTGTTAATATGTAAAGATATGTGATTTGATGTTTTTTCCCATTTCAGCCTTTCTACTTATATGAAATTATATTCTATATACTTATATATAAATATATTATAATATATATAATAGTATATATAGTAGAATAATATACTATATTGTCTTGTATAGAAAAATGTGGAAAGTGGACTTCTGAGAAATATGTGATACTGCCCCCATTGTCATTGGATGTTCTATATCTCCTACCTCCAATCGGTGCTTGCAACTTTCATGGGCATCAACTTCTGTACCATCCCACAACGAGTGATAGGTGCCTCCATCCCACAGTTTGGCACCTACGACGAGACGTTTGACGAGCAGTTGCGCCCTTACATCCAGCACCTCTGCAAGGTGAGAGACCAACGGGTGGAGTGCCCTGAGGCAACCCGACTGCTGGAGCAGTTGACAGAGGAGTGCCGCGACATAGCTATCCTCTCACAAGACCGCATCTACGAGAACTTCACCTTCCGTGCCCTGGTCATCGCTTACCTGAAGGCGTGCGTGCTCTACGTGGCTAATGGATGCAAGTGGGAGGCGGAGATGGACGAGTTCATCCGATGGTCGCTCCACTATGACCTTTGGTGCAAGATGAGATTCTTCTACGACTTGGCGAAAGAGCAACTGGAGGAGACGAATCGCATCGGAGAGCGAGGACCGAAGAACCTGCTCCAGCAGTTGCCCGATGAGTTTACTTGGGGACAGGTCGAGTCGGCTCGCATCGACAACGGCATGGACATCGCCGGCACTCGCGAGATGATCAAGACGTGGATGAAGCGTGGCTATCTCCTGTACGACCGAGTGAGCGTCAAGACTTTCTTCCGCAAGGAATCCTTTGTGAGATAGGGGCAGTTTCAGTCATGAGAGGTGACGTTCATCTGCTGAACGTCACCACTTGTGTTGGGTATTTGGCTTCATCCAAGAACTTTTAACATGAAAGATGATGGATGGCTCGGAAAAAATGTTTATTTTTGTAACATTATATAATAACTGAGCTTTCACAAGTGTGAAACTGGAATAAAAAACAACAATCTATGAAGAAGTTAAAGCTTTTCAGTCTCGCCTTTGCCGCCATGCTCTCCCTGGGCTTCCAGTCGGCAAACGCACAGTCGCTCTCGCCTACCACCAAGTGGCACTGGAACAAGGGCAAAATCGTCATTGAGACTCCTCAAAGACCTGAGGGCCAGAAGGATGTGCTCGGCTTGGCACTGCCAAAGAAGAAGGTGGTGCGCATCGGACTCGTGGGTCTCGGAATGCGTGGACCGGGTGCCGTGGAGAACTTCAGTCTCATCCCTGGCGTACAGGTGGTGGCTCTCTGCGACTATGAGGAGAAGCGTGCAGTGAAGCAGAACGAGCGCCTGCGCAAGAACGGACTGGCTCCTGCCGCCGTATATTATGGCGAGAAGGGCTACGAGGCGCTGTGCAAGCGTCCGGACATCGACCTCGTGTATATCGCCACCGACTGGGAGCACCATGCCATCGTGGCAAAGTGTGCCTTGGAGAATGGCAAAAACGTGGCTGATGAGGTGCCTTCGGCTATGAACCTGCAGGAGTGCTGGGACCTCATCAATCTGGCTGAGCAGAAGCAACTCAACTGTATGATTCTCGAAAACTGCTGCTACGACTGGTTTGAGATGCGTACTTTGAACATGGCTCAGCATGGCGTGTTCGGTGAGATTCTTCGTGCCCAGGGTGCTTATATCCACAATCTCGATGATTTCTGGGATTACTATTGGAAGAATCCAAATGGCTCCGATCCTGACCAGCTCGGTTGGCGATTGAAATATAATAAGGAGAATCGTGGCGACCTCTATGCCACCCATGGTCTCGGTCCTGTAGCCCAGGCTCTCGACATCCATCGTGGCGACCGCATGAAGACGCTTGTGTCGATGGACACGAAGAGCGTACACGGCAAGGAGCTCGTGGAGAAGAAGACGGGCAAGCCTTGTACCGAGTTCCGCAATGGCGACCACACCACGACGCTCATTCGCACCGAGGGCGAGAAGGTAATCGAACTCCAGCACGACGTGATGAATCCTCAGCCTTACAACCGTCTCTATCAGTTGACGGGAACGAGAGGATTTGCCAATAAGTATCCTGTGGAAGGCTACGCAGTCGATGCCTGTCAGTTGAAGGCTACGGGCAACCAACCTAAGGTGGATGACTTATCTACTCATAGCTTTATGCCAGATGAGCAGCGCAAGGCTTTGGAGGAGAAATATGAGAGTCCGATACTCAAGAAGTTTGGCAAGCTCGCCAAGGAGGTGGGCGGTCATGGCGGCATGGACTTCGTCATGTGTGCCCGTCTCATCTACTGCTTGCAGAACGGTTTGCCACTCGACATGGATGTGTATGACTTGGCAGAGTGGTGTGCCATCGCCGAGTTGAGTGCCATCTCTCTTGACAACGACTGTTCTCCAGTGACGTTCCCAGACTTCACTCGTGGCTTGTGGAATAAGGAGAAGGGCTATCGTCACGCTTATGCCACTCCTGAGCAGGAGGCTGCCACAGAGGCTACCGCCAATGCCTACACCAAGGCATACAAGGAGGCTACCGCCAAGTTGAAGCTCTGGACGCTCTACGACAACATGATGAATGCCAAGACTGATGCAGCCAAGAAAAAGGCGCAAGTGGCTCTCAACAAGGGCGTTGCCAAGGCTGTGGCTGCGGCAGAGAAGGCCATCAAGTAAGGTCTTCAGAAATAGAAATCATCAATCTAAAAGTCGGTCTTGCAGGAAAGAGCAAGACATAAGAATGAGCTGATGCACCATTTCAGTGCATCAGCTTTTTTTTGTTCTGACTTATACAAGAAAGAGTTGTCACATGGGGGCAGAAACAGTTATAAAAACTGACATTGAAAACGAGAAAATCTAGCGATGGGCCAAAACAGTCCATTGCTAGATTTAATAGTATTCCCTCGCTTATCGCTAAGCGAGGAAAGTGATAGGACATATTGCTTTACAGAGGATATTCCTCGAAAGCGTAGAGTACTGTACTCAGATAACGCTCACCTGTATCTGGCAAGAGAGCGACAATCTTCTTACCTTTGTTTTCTGGACGTTTGGCTATCTCGGTGGCAGCGAAGGCTGCGGCACCTGAAGAGATACCTACTAAGAGCCCCTCGGTCTGAGCCAACTCACGACCTGCCTTGATGGCATCGTCGTTCTGTACATCATACACTTCGTCGATGTACTCGGCAGAGTAGGTCTTAGGGATGAAGCCTGCGCCAATGCCCTGAATCTTGTGAGGACCGCTCTGACCGCCATTCAATACTGGAGAAGTGGCAGGTTCTACGGCGATGACCTTCACGTTAGGATTCTGCTCCTTCAAGTACTTGCCGATACCAGAAATCGTACCGCCCGTACCTACACCAGCAACGAAGATGTCAACCTCGCCATCGGTGTCAGCCCAAATCTCAGGCCCCGTGGTCTCATAGTGCTTGGCTGGGTTGGCTGGATTCTCAAACTGCTCCAAGATGACTGAGCCCGGGATAGAATCTCTCAATTCCTCGGCTGCCTTGATGGCTCCTGGCATACCATCCTTGCCACTCGTCAGTTTCACCTGTGCGCCGTAAGCCTTCACCAAGTTTCTACGCTCGATACTCATGGTCTCAGGCATGGTGAGGATGAGGTGATAGCCCTTGACGGCTGATACCAATGCCAAACCGACGCCAGTATTACCACTGGTAGGTTCGATGATGGTGGCTCCTGGTTTTAAGAGACCTTTCTTCTCTGCATCCTCGATCATGGCGAATGCGATACGGTCTTTCACACTACCGCCAGGGTTGAAAAACTCGACCTTTGCGATGATTGGGTCCTCCAAACCTTTGGAGGCTGAGTACTTGCCCAGCTCCACCAAAGGGGTTTTACCGATTAAGTCGGTAATCTGCTTATATATCTTTGTCATAGCGTTCTAAATTAAATTATTTTACATAGGTGAATGCCTCGTCAAGTGCTTCCAGCAAGTCATCGATATTCTCGATACCAACGCTCAAGCGGATGGTAGAAGGATAGATGTGCTGCTGCTCCAACTCCTCTGGGCTCATCTGAGAGTGAGTGGTGGTAGCTGGGTGGATAACGAGTGACTTCACATCAGCCACATTGGCGAGCAATGAGAAGATGCGCAAGTGGTCGATGAACTCCCATGCCTGCTCCTGACCGCCCTTGATCTCGAAGGTGAAGATAGAACCTGCACCATTAGGATAGAGCTTCTTGTAGAGCTCGTGGTCTGGATGGGTAGGTACGGATGGGTGATTTACCTTGGCTACCTTAGGATTCTTCTCCAAGTACTCCACAATCTTCAATGCGTTCTGTACGTGGCGCTCTACACGGAGGCTCAATGTCTCCAAGCCCTGGAGCAAAATCCAAGCGTTGAATGGGCTGATGGTAGCACCTGTATCACGAAGGATGACCGCACGGATACGAGTTACGAAGGCTGCTGGACCTGCTACGTCGGCGAAAATAGCACCATGATAAGATGGGTCTGGCTTAGCGAGGGTAGGGAACTTGTCGGCATTTGCCTTCCAGTCGAACTTACCACCATCTACGATGACACCACCGAGAGATGAACCATGACCGCCGATGAACTTGGTAGCTGAGTGAACTACGATGTCGGCTCCGTGCTCGATAGGACGAATCAAATATGGGGTGCCAAATGTATTGTCGATAATCAATGGGATGTTGTGACGATGAGCAATCTCTGCCAACTTGTCGATGTCGGTTACGTCAGAGTTTGGATTGCCGAAGGTCTCAGCGTAGAGCACCTTGGTGTTAGGCTGGATGGCAGCCTCGACAGCAGCGAAGTCGCGAACGTCAACGATGGTGTTGGTAACGCCCTGTGTGCTGAGTGTATGTGTGATGAGGTTGAAAGAACCACCATAGAGGTTGTCGGCTGCAACGATGTGGTCGCCGTTCTGTACGATGTTCTGGAGAGCGTATGTTACAGCTGCTGCACCAGAAGCGACTGCCAAACCAGCTACACCACCTTCGAGGGCTGCTACACGATCCTCGAACACACCCTGGGTAGAGTTGGTCAAACGACCATAGATGTTACCTGCGTCACGAAGACCGAAGCGATCGGCTGCGTGCTGAGAGTTGCGGAACACATAACTGGTGGTCTGGTAGATTGGCACCGCACGAGCGTCGGTAGCTGGATCTGGGTTCTCTTGACCTACGTGCAACTGAAGTGTCTCAAAGCGAAGTTTCTTTTCTGTACTCATAATCTATGTCCTTTCTTTAAATTATTAATCTCTGATTGACGCTGCAAAGATACGGCGATTTTTTGGGGTAGGAAATCGCACAGTAGTGGCATTATGGCTACCACGTTTGTGGTATTCGCATCAAAAAAGGCTTTTCTTAGCCGAAACTAGGAAAAGCCTTGTGCCATATCAATACTCCAATGAGGAGATATTTCCATTAGAATCAATACTCCAGCGAGAAGGTGATGCCTCTTCTCATCATGTCGTTGAGCGTTGGCTTCAAGCGATGGAGGAAACCGTTCCAAGAGCGATTCTTGCCTTGGCTCCATCCCACCTCGGCAAGTGCCAAGGCTCTAGGATAGGCTTGGTAGTAGATGCGCTCAGGGGTGTTGATGCACTCGCTCCAAAGAGTTCCTGCCACACCGAAGAGGTTGTTCTTCTCAAATTCGTCGCCCATTCCCCAGCTTGGGTCGAGGTCGTAGGTGTTCTTGAGGGTGGTGGTTGGCATACCCCAGTTGACCTCAGGCATGTCGCCCTTGGCCATCGGATAGTCGAGATAGCAGTGCTCGCCAGGACAAAGCATGACGCGGGCATTGTTGCGGATGGCTGCGTCGAGGGCTTCTTTCGTCAGGCCGACACGCCAAGCGAAGGTGATACAGCCCGGCTGAATCTTCTTGAAGTCGGTCTCATACCAGAACATCGGTGTCTTGTGGTACTTCGTCTTGAGCATATCAATGATGTGGTCGAAGAGATAGCCCTGCAATCGCCAGTTCTCGGAACGATCGGTGGTGGTGATACCCAACTTCTTCTTCAATGCCTGGCACTTAGGACAGGAGGTCCAACAGTCGAGTGCCGGATTGCCAGCCTCATCGCCACCCAAGTGGATATAAGGAGAAGGGAATATATCAGCCAACTCCTTGAATACATTGCCCAAGAACTCGTAGGTGAACTCGTTGCCCGGACAGAGAAGTTCGTCTGACACACCGCAAGTGGTACGAATAGGTACTTGTTTGGCATGGCAGGTAAGCTCAGGATAAACGCTGATGGCTGCCACCTCATGGCCAGGCATCTCTATCTCTGGTATCACCTGGATGTGATATTTGGCTGCGTATGCCACAAACTCCTTCATTTGCTCCTGGGTGTAATAGCCCTTGATAGGCATCAGCATGTCGTCCATGTTCCAACGGCTGCTTGCCTCGGCTGTCAATCTAGGATATTTCTTGATCTCGATGCGCCAACCTTGGTCGTCCACGAGGTGGAGATGCACGGCATTGAGCTTGTAGCGAGCCATCTCTGGGATGAATGCCTTGAGCTGGTCGAATGGGATGAAGGTTCGCACTGGGTCGAGCATCAACTCTCTGACATGCGTGCGTGGCTGATCGGATACGGAGGCTTGCATGATGGCATCGCTGCACTTCTTGGAGCCATCGCCACGGAGCAACTGGTCGAAGGTCATCAAACCATAGAATACACCAGCGGCTGTCTTTCCCTTGATGATAACTTCCTTAGCCTTTACGTCGAGCGTGTAGGATTCTGGGTCATCAAGGCTTTCGTCCAATGCCAAGGTGAGGGTGAGCTTCTTCGATTTGTTCACCTTGCTCTTGTCGATTCTCTCGCCCAAGATTCTGAGCGCATGTTCTTGTTCGTTGCTCAAACCATCAGCCGACTTGATGCTCCAGATGCCATTCACTTCGAGAGGAGCCTGCTTCTGGTTTACGGTCAACTTCATCGGAACAGGAATCAGACAGTCGGTTGGGTTGCAAACTTCTCTCGCCTGTTTGTTGATGCCATAGAAAAGTTTCCATCCCTCAGCTTTTCGGTATGCCTTCTCGCTTCCCTTCGGTACGACAAGGCGACATTCGCCGAGGTTGATGCCTGAGAAAGTGGAGGCGCTAGCCTGAGGTGGAATCTTGGAAGTCAAAGTGATGACCTTCAACGAATGAAGGTTGGCAAAAGCGAAGTCTTCTATCTTGGGTGTGCCATTGATGGTGATGTCTTGCAAGTTCTTGCAACCCGAAAAAGCAGCTTTGCCCACTTGTTTTACCTGGCTTGGCAAACTGATAGATTGTAGTTTGTCGCAAGCGAAGAAGGCTTGTGAGCCAATCGACTGAAGATTGGCAGGCAAAATGATGGATTGCAAGTGATGGCGAGAGTGGAAGGCGTTCTTCGGAATGGAAAGACAATCCGACGCACTCAGATCGACATGGCGCAACTGCCAACAGAGGTCTCTCATCTGTCGGAAATCAGAATTTCCCACGGTGGTGAGCTTGCCTGTAAGTTTGATGGAAGTGGCGACTGATTTCTTCTCTGCTTTCAGGCTGTCCATGTTGGCAACCGTCTGTGCAGACATCCAGCTTGTCAGGAGACAAGCCACTGTAAGGCTTAGGATTTTTCTCATACTTTATGATGTTTGGATTAGTTGTTGTCATTATATTTTGTGGGCAAAGATAAGGATTATTCTTTGAATGAGCAAGTATTTGAGTGCGTTTTCTTTATCCGATGCAAAGAAATACCCCCATTTGTGACGGAAATGTTGTCACAAATGGGGGCAGAAACAGTTGTTAAAGCTTACATTGACTTTAATCTTCTAGCTTTGCAAACTTAGATTCTACTTTTTTGCTAAACTTTACGCTTCACTCTTAGCTAGCTTTTGTTCTTCTTTCTCCATGTCTCTCTTCGACTTACTCTTGACAACGAGCCAAACACCGGAGAAGATGAGGAGGGCTGCGAAGGCTTGCATACCCTTGAAAACGGCAAGACTAGCCATGACGCTCACGCTGACCGATACCACAGGCTGCACATAGTTATAGACCGAAACGACTGTAGGGCGCAATGTCTTCTGACCGATCATCATGCAGATGTAGCCCAAGTAGGTGCCGAAGAAGATGACGTAGCCAGCTTCCCACCAAGTGCTCATCGGAACAGAGGCGAAGTCGATGGCTCCCACATGACCGATGGTGAATGGCCATATCACGATGGTGGCCCAGGTGAACATCCACTTGTTGATGGTGAAGAGTGAGTATTTCGACAGCAAGTTCTTGAAGAGCGCCAAGTAGAGGGCGAAGGAGAGCTGAGACGACATACAGAGCAGGTCGCCCCAGATGTTGCCTACCTTGGCATTGCCTGAAGTGGCACTGGTCGTGATGATGATGATGGCTCCCACGCATCCCATCAGCACGCCGACGAGTTTCTTCCAAGTGATCGGCTCCTTTAGAATCAAGAACGAGAGAACCATGGCGAAGATAGGCATGGAGGTAGTCATGATACTGGAGTTGCTAGGCGAAGTCATGTTGAGGCCGATGGTGTAAGAACACTGGTTGAAAACAAGGGCGAAGATGCCCGCTGCGCCAAACAAGAAGATGTCTTTGACAGGCACTTTCTCTTTCTTGGTGAAAAAGGAGGTAAGCCAAAAAAGAATAGCACCACCCAAGACACGGAAGCTCACGAGGTCGATGCCGTCGATGCCGTGCATCATCGCATCCTTGCCTACTGGAGCCATCAATCCCCAAAAGGCACCAGAACAGAAGAGGCACAAGTGAGCGATAAGAGGTCTTTTGTTATCCATTTTCTCTGATTTATTTTTCTTTTTTTCTTATTTATGTTTAAAATCGGGTGCAAAGGTACTAATTTTCGAGGAAAATGATTATATTTGCGGTTAGAAAATCGAAAGAACGGGAACTTTTTCTCGTGTCAATCCTTAAAATGAGAAAGACTATGCAGAAATATGCCGACTATATCAAGCAGATAGAGATTGATTCTCTATGGAGTGGTACCAAACATATCCTTTGGAACCTCGACCGCCGTGTCAACATCCTCAGTGGTGTGAACGGTGTGGGTAAGAGTACTATATTAAATAAGGTGGTGAAAGGTTTGGCACAAGGAGGCGAATTTCCTAGCCATCTGCTCAAGGGCGTTCACCTACAGGTGGAGCCAGAGGAGGCTAAATGGATTCGCTTCGATGTGATTCGTTCTGTGGATAGACCGCTGATGAATGCGGAGATGATCAATAAGATAGACTTGTCGCTCGTCACCGAACTCGACTGGCAACTCTTCCAACTCCAGCGCAAGTATCTCGATTACCAGGTAAACATCGGCAATCGTATCATCGCCGTGCTCCAGGGTGGTGAGCCGGATGCTGCCCAAAAGGCACAAACCCTAAGCGAGCCCAAGAAACTCTTCCAAGATATAGTGGATAGTCTTTTCAAGGACACTGGAAAGACCATCATCCGCACTGCCAACGAGATTAGCTTCAACCAGATGGGCGAGCAACTCTTGCCTTATCAACTCTCGGCAGGCGAGAAGCAAATCCTTGCCATCCTCCTCACCGTCCTGGTGGAGGACAACCAGCCATACGTGCTCTTCATGGACGAACCGGAAATCAGTCTTCACTTTGAATGGCAGAAGCGCCTCATCGACTTGGTGTTGCAACTCAATCCAAACATCCAAATCATCATGACAACTCATAGTCCTGCCGTGGTGATGAATGGTTGGACAGACCGTGTGACCGAGGTGGATGACATCACAATTAAGTGACGAGTGAAGAACGAAGAGTGAAGAATCTATTAGTATGTTAAAACCTACTGGAAATGATGGGAAAGCGACTAACCGATAACATCAACTCACAATACTTCGAGGCTGCCAACAAGATGACCTCGAAGAAGGCTCGGCGTAAGATAGTGGCATACGTCGAGAGCTATGATGACGTGTTCTTTTGGCGGTCTGTGCTGGGGCGTTTTGAGAATGAGAAGATGGAGTTTGACATCATGCTTCCCTCTCGCAACCAGCATTTGGATCGTGGCAAGAAGGCTGCCATCTCCAATATGCTCAAGGGCTTGGGACGTGACATGATAGCCTGTGTGGATGCCGACTACGACTATATCCTGCAAGGCGAGACCGAGATGTCAAAACAGATGTTGGAGAGTCCTTACATCTTCCACACCTATGCCTACGCCATCGAAAACTATCAGTGCTATGCCAAGGGATTGCACGAAACTTGTGTGATGGTGACGCTCAATGACCATAATCTTTTCAATTTTGAGCGTTTCCTGGATTCTTATTCCCAGACGATATGGCCGCTCTTCGTCTGGCATATTGCTTTCGTGCGTCGCCGTAAGATGACGATGCACTTTGATATGTCGGAGTTCAACAAGGTGGTGGTCTTGCCTTCCGTACGAATCCAAGACCCGAAGTGGGCGATCGACTACCTGAGCAAGAAGGTGAGGGCGAAGGTATTCCAGTTGGAGCGCCGCTTCCCGAAAATCAAGGAAACGTTGGATGCAGAGGCTAAGCGTTTGCGTAGCTTGGGCATCCATGAGCATAACACCTATTTATATATACAGGGGCATCATCTTTTCGACATCGTGGTGAGTCCTATCGTACAGACCGTCTGCGACACGCTTCGCAATGAGCGTGAGAATGAAATCCGTGACCGTGCCATCCATTCCGAGCAAGCTCGAACCGAAATGGCTTGCTATGAGAACAGCTTGGGCAAGGTAAAGATGATGATGAAGAAGAATACCTTCTACCAGTTCTCGCCAGAGTTTCAGAAGATACAGCGAGATGTGGAGAAGTTTTTGAATAATAAATAATTAAGAATAAATAATTAAGAAATGTGCCTTTTGATAAGGGAGATGCGCCTTGTCACCCAACAATTAGTAAGCGAGACTCATCTCGTTAGGTCTAATTCTTAATTATGAATTCTTAATTATGAATTAAATTATACGTAAGTTTCCAGGAACTTCAATGTTCCCTCAACTTTCAAAGTCTTGGTTGATGCAGGGATGACGATGCTCTCGCCGCCTTGCAAGGTAACCTCGTTGCCCTCATTGTCGGTGATCTGAGCCTCACCCTTCAAGCCGATGAGGATGACGAAGCTGTCCAACTCGGAGTAATCGAGTGTCATAGGCTCATCGAGATCATAGACGGCAGTGTTGAAGAATGGGCACTGCACCATGCTCACACCTTGGTTCTTGGCAGGAGTGTATTCCTGACGATAGTTCTCCAAGACGGTGTAGTCGATGCACTCGGCAGCCTCCTTGGTGTGGAGCTGACGATAGTTGCCATCCTTGTCCTTGCGCTTGAAGTCGTAGATGCGATAGGTGACGTCGCTGGTCTGCTGAATCTCTGCCACGAAGCAACCTGTTCCGATGGCGTGGATACGACCGGCTGGGATGAAGAAGCAGTCGTCTTCCTTTACGTTATACTGAGCCAAGGCATCCGTGATGGTGTCGTTTTCCACCATCTCCTTGTACTGCTCAGGAGTAATCTGCATCTTCAAGCCATTGTAAAGCTTAGCGTCAGGCTCACATGGAAGAGCATACCACATCTCGGTCTTGCCACGCTCCTTGCCTTGCTTGTGGGCAATCTCATCGTTAGGGTGAACCTGGATGGAAAGGTCACGGTTGGCATCGATAAACTTGATGAGCAAAGGGAACTCATTGCCGAAACGCTTGTAGTTGTCGGCGCCGAGGAAGCTCTCCTTCAGTTCGGCGACAACCTCGTTGAGGCTCTTGCCCTTCATCTCGCCGTCGGCAACGATGCTCTCATTGCCAGGAACGCCAGAGATTTCCCAACTCTCGCCTACGTTCTCTTGCTGGATGTCGAGGTGTTTGAAGGCGATAATCTTGTTGCCACCCCAAATGGTGGACTTCAATAGTGGTTGAAATTTTAAAGGTTTCATAACTTTATTGAATTAGTTGATACAATGTTATGTTGTTATAGAACTCTTCGCTCTTCACTCTTCACTTTTCACTCTTCACTTAAGCTCTAGTTCTCCCTCCAGAAGGCAGGGGTGAGGATCACTAGTACGCTGAATATTTCCAGACGTCCGATGAGCATCATCAGCGAGCAGAACCATTTTGCCACATCGGGCAGTTCGCTCCACGACATCGTAGGGCCAATCTCCGTACCCAGCGTAGGACCCACATTGCCCACACAGCTCAGGGTGATGGTGATGGCATTGGTGTTGTCGATGCCCATGGCTATCATCGTGAAGGAGATGAACAGGCAGATGATGAGATAGGTGGTGAGGAAGGCGAGCAGCGTAACCCGCTTCTGCATCGGAACGTTCACGCCATCAATCTTCAATGGAAGTACGGCGTTAGGGTGCAGAATCTGTCGGAATTCATTCTTCACCATTCTCACCAGCATCACGCCGCGGATGCATTTCAAACCTCCACTCGTACTGCCCGAGCAGGCCCCGAAGAACATGCAGGCTGCCAATACCACCCAGGTAACGTGAGGCCATGTGGCAGCATCATCATTGAAAAGACCGGTCGTGGTGATGAACGAGACCACTTGGAAAAGACCACATCGGAAGGCATGCTCCAAGTCGTAATGGCGCATCGTCATCAGCTCCATCATGATGAAAGCCGTGAAGACGACAACGAGGAAGATATAGAACTTAAACTCGGAGTTCTTGAAGAGATTCTTGATATTCAACTTGATGACTGCTGCATAGAGCAGAGTGAAATTGATGCCCGAAAGGAAGGTGAACAGTGTACAGATGTACTCCAAGGTAGGGGAGTGGAAAAACTCCGTACTCGTATTGTGAGTGGCGAAACCACCTGTGGCAGTGGTCGTCATCGCATAGTTGAAACTGTCGAAGACATTCATGCCACCGAAATAATAGCTCACGATGCAAGCTATGGTGAGTACGATGTAGATACTCCATATCCACTTGGCACTGGTGGAAAGGCGAGGATGCAACTTGGTCTTGATAGGACCAGTCGCCTCGGCGGCAAACACCTTGATCTGTCCTCCCACAAGCGATGGCAACAAGGCGATGGTGAAGAACACGATACCCAATCCACCTATCCACTGCGTCAAAGAACGCCAGAAAAGCAATCCATGTGGCAGCACCTCCACATTATCTATAATAGTGGCTCCCGTGGTCGTGAATCCCGACATCGTCTCAAAGTAGGCATCCGTGAAACTATGGATGTATCCACTGATCAAGAATGGGAACGTGCCAAAGAAACTGAAGACAATCCATGCCAATGACACCACGAGATAGGCATCTCGGCGAGACATGGAGTTGTCGGCGTTGTGACCTCTCCATTTCAGGGCAAGTCCTGCCCCGATGGTGATGAATATGGTGACCAAGAATGCAAAGACATCGTCTTCCTGGTAGCCTATGGAAACACCCAAAGATACCATCAGAAGCACTGCTTCGAGAAAAAGCAGCTGTCCAAGTACCTTGCATATCAGTTGATGATTGATCATATAAAATATTTCTCTATTTTCTTCATGTTGATATTGTGGCAGAATACCATGACGGAATCGCCTGGCTCTATCTGGGTGTTACCTGACACCAGCATTCCTTCGTTCTTTCTGACCAGTCCACCGATGGTCACACCGATAGGAAGTCCTAGGTCTTTCACAGGTTTCTTGGTGACCTTCGAACCTTCTTTGGCGATAAACTCGGCTACATCGGCATTGGCGTTCATGAGGAATCTCACGTTCATCACGTCGGCATCCAGCATCATCTGGTAGATGTAGCTGGCAGCTATCGCCTTCTTGTTGATGATGGTACCGATGTCCAGGCTCTCTGCCATGCTCACGTAATCGACATTCTCGACCACGGCGACGGTCTTTCTCACACCCAGTCGCTTGGCGGTGAGACAGGCGAGGATATTGGTCTCGGCATTGCCTGTCAGGGCCACGAAAGCCTGAGTACTTCGGATGCCTTCCTCGTTGAGCAATGGGATGTCGCGTCCATCACCATGGATGATAAGAGCTTTGGTGTCATCAAGGATGTCGTTGAGATACTCGCAGCGGTTCTCGTCGATTTCGATGATTTTGCACTCCATGTATTCTGGCATTTTCTTCACTGCTCTCACGGCAGTGCGACCGCCACCCATGATCATCACGTTCTTCACATCTACATAATGTTCCTTTCCCACAATCTTGCGGATGTAAGGGATATAGTTGCGAGTGGTCATGAAGTAGGCGAGGTCGTAGAGCTTCAACTCGTCGTAACCACCAGGGATGATGGTCTCGCCGCCACGCTTGATGGCTACAACATGGTAAGGGTCGTTGGGACCGCTGATGTCCTTGAGTGGCTTGTTGAGTATCTCGCAAGTCTCACGCAACTTGATGCCCAGCATGATGAGCGCACCATCGTGGACATCCCAACGCTGACGCACCCAACTCATCTTCAGTCCGTTGTTGATATCGACGGCAGCCAACATCTCAGGATAGATGAGTTTGTTGATGCCTAGGTCCTTGAAGAACTCTTGGGCTTGTGGGTCCATGTATTCGGGATTATCCACCTTGGCAACCGTTCGCTTGGCTCCCAGCTCATGAGCTAGGATGCAAGCGGTGATGTTCTTGCTCTCAAGGGGAGTCACCGAGATAAACAGGTCGGCGTCGGCAACATTGGCGTCACGCAGAATCTTCAGGCTTGTAGGCTGACCCACCATCGTGAGCAAGTCGTAGTCGGAGCCGATGCTGGCGAGTCGTTCCTCGCTGTCATCTATCAGCGTGATGTCCTCCTTGCTTCGGGAGAGCAATCGCGCCAGGTGGGTACCAATGGCATAAGCGCCTGCAATGATGATTTTCATTTCTATCTTTCTTTAATAGCTTAATCTATACTGAATGTCTTTATACTTCATCGAAAGGTTTCCTTTTCTCTTATTCTCCTAGAATGGACTTTTGGATAGAATTCTTGTCCAAACCGACGATTTCTCTGAGCTCCGATACCTTACCATGCTCGATGAAGTCGTCAGGTATGCCCAGTCTCGTCACTTGTGGATGGTAGCCATGGTCGCTCATCCATTCCAGCACGGCAGAGCCGAAACCGCCCATTCTCACGCCGTCCTCGATGGTGACGATGCGTGAGAATTTCTCTGCCACTTCCTGGAGAATGTTCTCATCAAGTGGCTTGAGGAATCGCATGTCGTAATGGGCAACGCTCAACTTCGCTTCTGACGAATCCTCAGCAGAGCTTGTCAACTCTTCTATCGCCAAGGCTGCATCGTTACCGATAGGACCGAGAGTCAGCACGGCGACATCCTTGCCATCACGCAACTTTCTGCCGGTACCGGTCTTGATCTCTTCCATCTCATTCTTCCAATCTACCAGCACGCCATTGCCTCTAGGATAACGTATCACGTAGCAACCTTGGTCTGGCATTTGGGCGGAATACATCAGATTGCGAAGCTCATGCTCGTTCATCGGTGATGCAATCGTGAGATGCGGAATCGGACGAAGGGCTGCAAGGTCGAACACACCATGATGGGTCGGTCCGTCCTCACCCACCAGTCCTGCACGGTCTAGACAGAGCACTACAGGTAGGTTGAGCAGTGCCATGTCATGTATGATGTTGTCGTATGCTCTTTGCGCAAACGAACTGTAGATGTTGCAGAAAGGTTGAAGTCCATCTTTTGCCATTCCGCTGGAGAAGGTGACGGCGTGTCCTTCTGCGATACCCACATCGAAGACTCTGTCGGGCATGGCTTTCATCATGATGCTCATTGAACAGCCCGTTGGCATCGCTGGCGTTACACCCACGATGTGAGGATTTTTCTCTGCCAACTCTAGGAGGGTGTTGCCGAAGACATCCTGGAACTTAGGGGGCTGGTTGCTGGAGTCTGCGACGATACGCTCTCCAGTCTCAGGATCGAATTTGCCTGGCGCATGCCAGATGGTAGCACTCTTCTCTGCAGGCTCATATCCCTTGCCCTTGGTGGTATGGAGGTGGAGCAGTTTCGGACCCTTCATGTTCTTCAACTGCTTGAGCACTCTCACCACTTCCTTGATGTCATGTCCGTCGAAAGGTCCGAAATATCGGATGTTCATTCCCTCGAAGATGTTCTGCTGATGGCTGAGCGCAGACTTCAGGGCGTTGTTGAGTCGGATGATTCCCTTGCGGCGGTCATCATTGAGATAGCCCTTGGAGTGAAGCCACTGTGAAGCCTTGAAACGGAGCTTGTTGTAGGTCTCGTTGGTGTCGAGATTGAGCAGGTATTTCTCCATGCCACCCACAGCACGGTCGATGCTCATGTCATTGTCATTGAGGATGATGAGCATGTCGTTAGGGGTGCTCGACACATTGTTCAATCCCTCGAAGGCAAGACCACCGCTCATGGCACCATCGCCGATGACAGCCACCACGTGGCGGTCTTCATGCCCCGTCTTTCGGGCTGCGACTGCCATGCCCAGGGCTGCCGAGATGGAGTTGCTGGCATGACCGCAAGCGAAGGTGTCGTATTCACTCTCCAGGGGAGTAGGGAACGGACGGATGCCGTGCAACTTTCTGTTGGTGCAGAAGGTGTCACGTCGCCCAGTCAGAATCTTATGACCATACGCCTGGTGTCCCACATCCCAAACGATGCGGTCCTCAGGGGTGTCGAATACATAATGTAGGGCTACAGTAATCTCGACCACGCCAAGCGAAGACGCAAAGTGACCGGGGTTTACGGAAACCTCGTCGATGATGTCTTCTCTCAGTTCTTGACAAACCTGTGGCAACTGGTCGATGCTGAGCTGTCGCAAGTCTTTTGGGTATTTTATCTTACTTAAAAGATGAAACTTTTCTTGATTCATGAATCCATTCTTATGAATAACTTTGCAAAGATACTGCTTTTTTGCCAATCCTTGCCATATTTCGCCCGATAATTTCCCTTTTTCGGTTTTTTCTTCGTATTTTTGCATCCGAATGGATATAAAAACACAAAAAATCATAACGCCAGTACCCTCAATGGTACCATAAAACGTAAGTAATAATAAAACCAAAATAATAATGAGAAAGAATGTAATCCTTTTCGGGGCTATGTTGATGATGGCATCGTCAGCGATGGCTCAGTCCTCCCAGGGAGGTATCAGAAATGCAACCTTGCAGCAGATCGTGAAAGCGCAGAATGGCAGTGCCAACAAGGCCCTCTTCAATGCCATCGCCAATAATAATATCGATGACTTGGTGAAGAATCCTGCCAACCAAGCTCCTGTAGATACGCATTTCAGCATAGAGACTCCTAAGCAGTCTATCCACAACCAGAAAAGCTCAGGACGTTGCTGGATGTTCAGTGGCTTCAATGTGTTGCGCTCCAATTTCGCCAAGAACGACAAGCAGGGCAGAGTAGTGGAGTTCTCGCAAGACTATCTCTTCTTCTACGACCAGTTGGAGAAAGCCAACCTCATGTTGCAGGGTGTCATCGACACAGGAAAGAAGTCTATCGAAGACCCTCAGGTGCAGTTCTTCTTCAAGAACCCTATCAACGATGGTGGTACTTTCTGCGGCGTTGCCGACTTGGCTGAGAAGTATGGCTTGGCTCCTATGAGTGCGCAGCCTGAAACTTTCTCCAGCAACAACACTTCGAAGATGAGCAAACTCATCAGCAGCAAGTTGCGTGAGTATGGCTTGGAGTTGCGCAAGATGGTGTCACAGGGCAAGAAGTCTAGCGCCATCCAGGCTCGTAAGGATGAGATGCTCGCTACCGTCTATCACATGTTGTCTTTGACACTTGGCGAACCAGTGAAGGAGTTTACCTATGCTTTCCGTGACAAGGACGGCAAGCAAGTGGGTGAGGCTAAGAAATATACTCCGAAGAGTTTCTACGAGGAGACGGTAGGGCATAGCTTGAATGGTACTTTCCTGATGGTGATGAACGACCCTCGTCGCCCTTATCACAAGACCTATGAGGTGGAGTACGACCGTCATACCTATGATGGACATAACTGGAAGTACTTGAACTTGCCGATGGAAGAAATCGCCCAACTCGCCATTGCTTCCTTGAAGGATGGACATAAGATGTACTCCAGCTATGATGTGGGCAAACAACTCGATCGCAAGCGTGGCTACTTGGCACTCGACAACTTCGATTATGGAAGTTTGTTTGGTACTTCGTTCCCTATGAACAAGGCGGAGCGCATCTCTACATTCGACAGTGGCTCTACTCATGCCATGACCTTGACGGCTGTAGATTTGGATGCCAATGGCAAACCTGTGAAATGGAAGGTGGAGAACAGTTGGGGTGCTGATAATGGCTTCTCTGGTTGCTTCATCATGACCAATGATTGGTTTAATGAGTATATGTTCCGTTTGGTGGTGGACAAGAAATATGCTTCCGAACAGTTGCTGAAGGAGTTTGACCAGAAGCCAACCATGTTGACTCCTGATGACCCATTGTTCCAGTTGGAAGATTAAAGAAACAAGATAATCATGCAAGAGAAAAAAATCAGAGAGAGCATCATCTCTCTTGTTCAGAAAGAAGTGGTGCCAGCCATTGGTTGTACCGAACCGATGGCGGTGGCATTGTGTACGGCGAAGGCTGCGACCGTATTGGGTTGCCGTCCTGAGAAAATTAATGTGCTCTTGAGTCCGAATATGCTCAAGAATGCCATGGGCGTCGGCATTCCTGGCACGGGTATGATAGGTTTGCCTATCGCCGTGTCGCTTGGTGCGCTGATAGGCAAGCCTGAGTATGAGTTGGAGGTTCTCAAAGACCTCACTCCTGAGACCTTGGAGCAGGGCAAGCGATTCATCGAGGATGCCGACATTGACATCAAACTGAAGGAAGGAGATGTGGATAAGCTATATATAGAGGTGATGTGCCGTGCTGGCGAGCATGCTGCCACAGCCATCATTTCGGGTAGCCATACTCATTTCGTATTTGTCGATCGTGATGGCGAGGTCGTCTTGGACAATCGTGGCGGCAATGGTGGTGCCAATGAAGGTGACGATGATGTACAGCTTGACTTCCGCTTGGTGTATGACTTCGCTACGACAGCTCCTCTCGATGAGATTTCTTTCATCCTCAAGACCAAAGAGTATAATATCAAAGCTGCCGAACTTTCCATCAAGGGCAACTATGGGCACTGTCTGGGCAAGACGATGGATCGTCCTTTGAGCCATGGTATCTTTGGCGATAGCATCTTCTCTCACATTATCTCTCGTACGGCTTCGGCTTGCGATGCCCGTATGGGTGGCGCCATGATTCCGGTGATGAGCAACAGTGGTAGTGGCAACCAGGGTATCTGCGCTACCAATCCTGTGGCTGTCTATGCCTTGGAGAATGAAAACACGGAGGAGGAGTTGATTCGTGCCTTGATGCTGAGTCACCTCACGGCTATCTATATCAAGCAGAGCCTGGGTAAGTTGTCTGCACTCTGCGGTTGTGTTGTTGCTTCTATCGGTAGCAGTTGTGGTATCACTTACTTGATGGGCGGCGACTACCAGCGCATTTGCAATGCCGTAAAGAATATGGTGGCAAACCTTACGGGTATGATCTGTGATGGTGCCAAACCAAGTTGTGCCTTGAAGATTTCTTCGGGTGTCAGCACGGCTTTGCTTTCCGCGCTCTTGTCGATGGAAGGCAAGTGTGTGACTTCTGCCGAGGGTATCGTCGATGATAATGTGGATAAGTGTATCCACAACTTGACCTCCATCGGCGCGGATGCCATGCGTGCCACCGATGATATGGTATTGAGCATTATGACTCACAAGAACTGCTAAGCGGTATCTTGATTCCCTATAAACAGCCTTCTGAAAGTGCAAAATGATGCTTTCGGAAGGCTGTTTTTCTTGAAATGCGATAGAAGTGTCAAATTGTAAGCTAAAAGTTTGTGTACGCTTACAAATTGATACTTCTTTTCTTTTATTTGCAAACGAATAGTAAGTTGTTTGTAGATAAAATAACAAAATGCTACTTATTCTTTGTTTCTTATTGCGAAAAGTTGTAATTTTGCACTCGAAAGATAACAAAGTGATAGTGGAAACCTTGTTTTCTTTGACTTGTGAATATATAATAGAGTATTAACAATAAAAGAAAGGTAAACATGAAAAAGATTGAAGCAATCATCCGTAAGACCAAGTTCGAGGATGTGAAGGAAGCATTGCTTGCCGCCGACATCGAGTGGTTCTCTTATTACGATGTAAGAGGAGAGGGCAAGATGAGACAGGCTCGTATCTATCGTGGTGTCATGTATGATACCAGTAGTATCGAACGTGTGTTGCTTAACATTGTGGTTCGTGACAAGAACGTGGAGAAAACTATTAATGCCATCCAAGAGGCAGCCCGTACAGGCGAGATTGGTGATGGTCGAATCTTTGTAATTCCTGTGGAAGACACGGTGAGAATCCGCACAGGTGAAAGAGGCGACATCGCTCTTTATAATGCTGAGCAGGAGAAGTAAGGAGTTGCTGCTCCTGTCGTGAAAGGTAGGAAAGATAGTTTTCAATAACAACAACACTTTAAAGTTTAAAGATTATGAGTGTACAGGATTTAGGAATTTCAGTAGATACCGTGTGGATGCTCTTGGCAGCCATGTTGGTCTTTTTCATGCAGCCGGGATTCGCCCTCTGTGAGGCGGGCTTTACCCGTAGTAAAAATACCGCGAACATCTTGTTTAAGAACTTCGTCGATTTCATGGTCGGTTCCGTTCTCTTCTGGTTCGTAGGTTTCGGATTTATGTTTGGTAGCGATGGAGCAGGTTTTATCGGTATGCCTAACTTTGGCGACCTCTCTTTCTATCATGGTGACCTTCCTACCGAGGGTTTCTTGATGTTTGAGACTGTGTTCTGTGCTACAAGTGCAACGATTGTATCTGGTGCTATGGCAGAACGTACCAAGTTCTCCATGTATTGCGTTTATTCATTCTTCATCTCTTTGATTATCTACCCAGTAGAAGGTCACTGGACATGGGGTGGTGGATGGCTTTGCAATAGCGAGGCTGGTTCGTTCATGATGGATACATTCGGCGCTGCTTTCCATGATTTCGCTGGTTCTGCCATCGTTCACTCTGTAGGTGGTGTGCTCGCTTTGGTAGGTGCCATCTGCTTAGGTCCTCGCCTTGGCAAGTATCGCAACGGCAAGAGTACTGCTATCCCAGGTCACAACTTGATGGCTGCTGCCCTCGGTGTGTTCATCCTTTGGTTCGGATGGTTCGGATTCAACCCTGGTTCTCAGCTCGCTGCTTCTGGTGAAGTAAACCGTGTGGCTATCAGTCACGTGTTCTTGACAACCAACTTGGCTGCTGTTGCCGGTGGTCTCGGTACGATGTTCACTTCTTGGATCAAGTATGGCAAACCATCATTCTCTTTGACGTTGAATGGTATCTTGGCTGGTTTGGTAGCCATCACCGCAGGTTGCGACTTAGTGAGTCCTACAGGTGCGTTCATCATCGGTCTCTTGGCAGGTATCATCCTCGTATTCTCTATCGAGTTCATCGATGTGAAGCTCCATATTGATGACCCAGTTGGTGCAAGTTCTGTACATGGTGTATGTGGTATCTTTGGTACCTTGATGACAGGTCTCTTCGCTCTCGATGGCGGTGCCTTCTATGGTGGCGGTTTCGGATTCTTTGGCGCACAGTGCTTCGGTATCCTTTGCATTGATGCTTGGGCAGCCGTTACGGGTGTCATCCTCTTCTGGACTATCAAGAAAACTGTTGGTATCCGTGTTGACAAGCGAATCGAGGAGGAAGGTCTCGACATCTATGAGCATGGTGAGAGCTGCTACAACTAATGTTTAATGATTAAATAAGAGAGATTATGAAGTACATGTTTGATATGAAGAAAGTGGGTGCGATGGCACTCGGTTTGATGGCGTTTGTTCCTGGCGCAATGGCTCAGGACAAGGTGGAAACAACTATCGCAGCCGACTTCGTGAGCCAATACTATTGGCGTGGTCAGGATTTGGGAGCTATCTCCCTACAGCCTACTTTGGGACTGGGTTATAAAGGCCTTTCCTTGACAGCTTGGGGAAGCGTTGGAATCTCCGAACCTTCTGATACCAAGGAGTTTGACTTGACATTGGCTTATGAGACAGGTGGCTTCCATGTAGGCGTAACAGATTATTGGTTCAACAATCCAAACGAGAAGTATTTCGCTTACAAGGCTCATGAGACATCTCATGTCTTCGAGGCAAACGTGGGTTATGACTTCGGTCCTGTGGCATTGAACTGGTACACCAACTTCGCCGGACATGACGGATACACCAAGAAAGGCAAGCGTGCTTACTCTTCCTATTTCGAGGCTACTGCTCCGTTCAAGTTGGGAGGTTGTGATTGGGAAGCTGCCTTGGGTGTTGTTCCTTACGCCACTTCATTCTATGGAGATGCCAATGGTTTCGCTGTTACTAATGTGTCTGTGAAGGCAACCAAGGATATCAAGATAACCAAGTCTTTCAGTATTCCGTTGTTTGCGCAGGTCACTGCCAACCCTAGTACGGAGAAAGCTTACTTGGTAGTGGGTTTCACTTTGCATCCATAAGAAGCCGTCTTTGGAAAGGCTATAGGCAGAGGAGGTTTTCTGTTATGGCAAGCCTTGCTGTAAATGATAAGAAGCCGATGGTCAGTTTTAGTTTTGACCATCGGCTTCTTTGTATTGGTTTTATTCCTGAGGATGGTACAGAAAATAATGCCCTCCATCGCTTTGACAATATTTGCGGAGCAATGTCTGGATAAATTCCGCATTGGCTCTTACTTGGTCTTCATTACCATCATATCCATTGATTAGGACCACCAAGTGGGTGGTCTTCAGCTCCATCTTCGTTCGCTCGTTATCGCTGGTTGGGGTTCCTACACCGCCAATTTGGTCGCGATAGACGGGCAATCCTTCGATATTGATCATGCCTCTTCCGATGCCTTCGTAAGGTTCGCCTGCTTTTCCTACGCCGAGGGTGAGGGTGCTGCCCTCAAACTTGTCGGCATCAAAGCCACCGATGCTATAGCCATAGGCGATGCTGGCGAGATTGACCAAATCTACCAAGGTGTCGATCTGGTACAGTGTCTTGCCTTGCAACATACGACGAATCAGTGCTTCCGAGGCAGGACGATAGCGTGATGGGTCTTTGCCGCAAGCTCTATAAACTTTGCGTGTGGCGGCGATGCCGCTCATCTCTTTCAGCGACTCGGTGGTAAGTGTCGCTTTATACTTTTCTCCCAATTCGTGAATCTCGTCCCATAACTCTTGGCAGTATGGGGTATTCACTACTTGTGCTTCTACGCAGGCTCCTACGAAGGTAGGGCAGACGGTTTCTATTTCCTTCGATACGATAATTTCCATAGATAACTTTGTTTTTATGTGCTGCAGCATCACTTTTGGTTGCAATGCAGCGACGATAGTTCGTTATGACGATGCAAAGGTACAATTAATAGTTGAAAATAACAAATGATTCTTGCTCTAGTCTTTGGTAATCTCGATAAAATGTAAAAAAATAATGAGCTATGGAGGAAAATGCAGTGGAAGATCTTCTCTCGCCTCCCTAGTACCACTTTCATTTTTCCCTAACTAGGTAAAAATTCTTCCCTAGTTAGGCGTGAATTTTTACCTAGTTAGGGAGCGGCGAATGTGAAGTGCATGGAAATGTGGCTTTGTGGGGAGGATGTAAAGAATTATTGGCGTGTCAAGCGAATCAGTAATACTTTCCTTGTTGTGTCAAGTGTTTCAGTAAGAAAGCAAATGGATTGTGAATGCATGGACGTATGCGTATGTCGGCAAGGATGCCTAGGAGCGTCGGTACCGACGAAGCATAGTCTCGCTCCCGTCGGTCTTATTTCTCTTTTCCTTCTTGGCTATCTATCTTTTCCTCCTATATTGTTTGCCTTTTCTTTCGGTGTTATTCCATTTTGCTTATTTGCTTTTCTTTCAG
>ERZ1023641.77-NODE-77-length-39671-cov-12.019336_pt1 | contig 39671 bp, 25 predicted proteins | sample MGYA00380335_ERZ1023641 | MGnify/ENA primary metagenome ERZ1023641 (study PRJEB33179, sample SAMN07448970) | human gut metagenome | biome: Human-gut; feature: Human associated habitat; material: Faeces | host: Homo sapiens | place: India: Bhopal | collected... | reverse complement strand
CCGTGAGTCGAGCCTGCGCCAAGTAGACACTCGCCGGCAGAAGATTCCCCGAGGCACTTGCCGTCACACTCGGACACGCGCTCTACGGACGCACCGTAGATGAGGCTGCCGACGAGGATGGAGGAAGTCTGTATCTGCAAACATTCTGCAATGACTCTGTTGGTGTGAAGACATTCAAGATATCATTGGCAGGAACAACGCATCCGATGCTTGCCTATAAGCAGATGACAAGCACAAAGTCGGGAACCTTCACTGTTTTGGCTAAAGCTCCTGGCAAGGAGCCGGTAGTGCTCAAAAAGCAGGAAATCAGCGAGGCAGACGACCATTGGACAACCAACTGGCACGACCTCTCGGCTTTCTTGGGTGAGCGATATGTGCAGATAATATTCACATTGACGGATATGTTGGATGTCAAAGAACAGAAGATGCTGTACTTGGATAATATACGCATTGGCGACTTTGCGGCCAAGGACCTTGCTGCTGAGGTTGAGACGGATAAGAAGGTGAAGCGAAATGAATCGACAAAGGTACGTGTGAAAGTAGCTAACGTAGGCAGTGAGACAGTAGACACATATAAGCTGAAGCTCTATGTGAACGGCAGTCAGGTGGAAGAGCTTAAGCAGGATGAGCCTATCAATGCGTTGGACGTGCGCGTGTTTGAGTTTGATTATAAGGTTGACAAGCTTGAGGAAGCAAGCGAATTGGCTATAAAGGCTGTTGTTGAGGCAGACGGCGACAATATGGCAGGCAACAATGAGGCTGTGAAGATTCTGCTTGTGGAAGCCCCCGACTTGCAACCAGTGCGCAACTTACGTGCCGAGACAATAGGTGAGAATGTTGTGATTGCTTGGGACGAACCGTTGGCTTTGACTGCCAAGACCGAAGGTTTCGAGGATTACACACCGTGGGAATTCTATGATTTTGGAGAATGGACATCATTTGATGGCGACGAAGGCCTCTCGGCAGGTGATTTTGTATACGACGGAAACGGTAATGAGATTATGTATGAGAACCAGGGTGAGCCATTTGCCTATATTGTGTTCAATCCGCATGACTTCGGTGGGGTGGATTTGACATCGGGTGGCATCAACACCTTCAATGCTCATGGAGGCAACCAGTTCCTCGCATCTGTTCACGGTACAATAATGAATATCTACACCTTTGATATGGAGACTGTGGATAATGACGACTGGCTCATCAGTCCTGCTCTTCCCGGCGACGCTCAGACTATCAGCTTCTATGCCAACAATGTGACTGCCACAAACCAGATGACAGGCGAATTGGTAGATTAGAAACAGAAGGTGGAAATACGTTATTCAACGAGCGACACCGACATCAACAACTTCGAACTGTTGAAGACTGTAGAGGTGGCTGGTGGTAGCTGGCAGGAGATAACAGCCGACTTGCCAGAGGGTGCAAAGCATTTTGCCATACGCAATGTGACACCGGCAGAAACTGCCTATATCCTTATGATTGATGATGTGACCTATCATGTAGGCGGTGGTAAGCCAGTAAAATACAATGTATATAGAGACGGTAAGTTACTCGGTTCTACTTCAGAGCTTGCTTATACCGACGAGGGTACGGCAAACGGATACTATCTCTATCAGGTGACAGCTGTTTATGCCGACGACAACGAATCGGCACCTGCCACACTTCACAGCGAGCCTACTGGAATAGGCGAGATTGTGGCAAATGGACATAAGTTTGACGTATACACCATTGATGGAGTGCGCATGAAAACGCAGACCAACAATATGGGTGGGCTCAAGCCTGGTGTATATGTTGTGGAAGGAAAGAAGATAGTAGTGAAATAAATGAGAATATATAGCAACCTTAATACGGCTTGCTATTTGAAAATAAAAAAAACACAGGCAAGAGTAAAGCAATGTTTTTACTTTTGTCTGTGTTTTTTTTATATGAATCAGAAGCAATCGTTCATCACTCGCTTAGTGGCTCCAGTGTGTTCCTCCACAACTTTTGCCGCGGCGTTGCCTCGTTCTCTTATAAGTCCAGGCGCAGCGATGAAGCGGTCCATCTGAATCTTGAAGTCGTCGAACGACATGATTTCTATGCCACCTTTTGACTGAAGCAGCCATTGGGCCTCCTGGAAATGCTTGTTGTTGGGACCGAAGAACACGGGCATGTGCCATACTGCAGCCTCAAGCACATTGTGGATGCCTACACCGAAACCTCCGCCAACGTAAGCCACGTCACCATAATTATATATAGAGGATAGCAGACCGAAGCAGTCGATGATGAGGCATTCGGCTTGGGCGGCTTCCTCGGGAGTGGTCTGAGTGTAGCGTACCGTCTTGCGTTGCAGTTTCGATAGAATCTGCTGAAGATGTTCCTCGTTAATGACATGAGGTGCGATGATGAGTCGCCAGTCGTGACGCTCGTTGAAATAGCGGATGAAGATATCCTCGTCGGGACCCCATGATGAGCCTGCAACAAATGTCTTGATGGGTGTGCCTTCTGCATTTCCTCCAACAGAGCCATAGCGGAAAGCCTCTACTATAGGCAAGTGCTTTGCGGCGTCGCGTATCTGCAATACACGGTCGAAGCGAGTGTCGCCTACAACCTCGGAGCGGTCGATACCTATGCCCTGAAGAAGCTGTTGGCTCTCCTCGTTCTGCACGAAGAACTTGGTGACACAATGCAGCACACGGGCGTACTGCTTGCCATACCAACGGAAGAAGATCTGGTTAGGTCGGAATATGCACGACACGCTGTAGACAGGCACTCCACGATGTTGCAGTATGTGGAAATAGTTGTACCAGAACTCATACTTAATGAAGAAAGCCATCACGGGACGCACGGCACGCAGGAATCGTCGTGAGTTGCGTATGGTGTCCAAGGGCAGATAGCACACGATGTCGGCTCCTTTATAGTCCTTGCGCACCTCATAGCCTGAGGGCGAGAAGAACGTGAGCAGAATCTTATATTCTGGGTGCTCCTGTCGTAGGTGCTCCATCAATGGGCGGCCCTGCTCAAATTCGCCGAGCGAGGCAGCATGAAACCACACATATTGGGCTGTGGGGTCGACCTTCTCCTTAAGTATCTTTATAGCCTGCCGCTCGCCACGCCACATCTTGCGCACCTTCTCGTTGAAGAGACTTGCTATGGCAACGCCAATGAGATACAGGTAAATTGCAATGTTATACATAATCGAAAAGTTTTGCACCTTAATGAAGGTGTGGGATTATTATCCCAACACCTCGATAGCCTTGCGCAGACGCTTGATAGTCTCCTCCTTGCCGAGGAAAGCAGAAATGTCGAACATGCCCGGACCCTTGCCGATGCCCACGAGGGCAAGACGGAAGGCGTTCATAACGTCGCCGAGCTTGTAGCCCTTGTCTTCTACCCACTTCATCACGATAGGCTCCTGGCCCTCGATAGAGAAGTCGTCGATAGACTCAAGCACGTCGGCAAGCTCGCCCATAACCTTGGCAGAGTCTTCCTTCCAGCGCTTCTTAGCTGTCTTTGCGTCGTACTCTGTAGGCGCGATGAAGAAGAACGAGCACAATGGCCAAAGCTCCTTGACGAAGCTCACACGGTCCTTCATCATGGCAACAACCTGAGTGATGCGCTCCATCGACTCGTCCACACCGTTGTTGGCAACGATGGGAGCGAAGAGGTTGGCAATCTCCTCGTTCGACTTGCGCAGCATGTACTCGTGGTTGAACCACATGCACTTCTGGAAGTCGAAGCGTGCGCCTGCCTTTGAACACTTATGAATGTCGAAGAGATTGACGAGCTCGTCGAGCGAGAACAACTCCTGCTCTGTGCCTGGGTTCCATCCAAGCAGGGCGAGGAAGTTGACTACAGCCTCGGGGAAATAGCCACTCTCGCGGTAGCCTGAAGAGATGTCGCCAGTCTTAGGGTCGTGCCACTCAAGCGGGAATACTGGGAAACCAAGGCGGTCGCCGTCGCGCTTAGAGAGCTTGCCCTTGCCTTCTGGCTTAAGGAGCAGCGGCAGATGGGCGAATGTAGGCATGGTGTCCTCCCAGCCGAAAGCACGATAGAGGAGCACATGAAGCGGAGCCGAAGGCAACCACTCCTCGCCACGGATGACGTGGGTGATTTCCATAAGGTGGTCGTCGACGATGTTTGCCAAGTGATAAGTAGGCAATTCGTCGGCACTCTTGTAGAGCACCTTGTCGTCGAGAATGTCGCTCTTGATCTTCACGTCGCCGCGAATCATGTCGTTCACGTGTACCTCGATGCCCGGTTCAACCTTGAAGCGCACTACATACTGCTCGCCGTCGGCGATGCGACGCTCCACTTCCTCCTTGGGGAGAGTGAGCGAGTTGGTCATCTGCATACGGGTGTGAGCGTCGTACTGGAAGTTCTGAATCTCGCTGCGCTTAGCCTCAAGCTGCTCGGGAGTGTCGAAGGCGATGTATGCCTTGTCGTCGGCAAGAAGCTGCTCTACGTATTTCTTGTAGATGGCACGGCGCTCGCTCTGACGGTAAGGACCATGTTCGCCACCGAAGCTTACGCCCTCGTCGAACTTGATGCCGAGCCAGCGGAACGACTCTATAATGTAGTCTTCGGCTCCAGGAACGAAACGGTTGGAGTCGGTGTCCTCAATACGGAAAACGAGATCGCCGCCGTGCTGACGCGCGAAGAGATAGTTATACAATGCTGTACGCACACCACCGATGTGCAGGGGTCCTGTAGGACTTGGTGCGAAGCGCACCCTCACTTTTCTATCTGACATAATATGTTGAGTTTTTTTGTTTTCGATACAAAGGTAGTACATTTTTCCACGATATTCACATTTTTTTTGTAATATTGCAGTCTGAATTATTTAAATACACTAAGGTATGTACAGAATTGACAATAACAACCGCCGTTTTTGGCGCAATCTTCTCAGCCGAATGGCTCTGATTGTCGTCACCGTGACGCTCATAGTGTGGTTCTTGCCTCGCAACGAAAGCCAACGCTTCCGCTACGATGTGGGCAAGCCGTGGATGTATGGCTCGTTTATAGCCAAGTTCGATTTTCCTATCTACAAGACCGATGAGGCCATGAAGGAACAGGAGGACTCGCTGCTTGAGACCTATCAGCCCTACTACAACTACGACCAGACAGTGGAAGCCAAGGAAGTGGAGAAATTCACCAACGACTTCCGCAACGGAATCCCCGGTTTGCCACATGAGTATGTGGGCATCATTGCCAAGCGCCTGCAAAGGCTCTATCAGGCAGGCATCATGGACACGCCTGAGTATAACGAGATATACAACGACTCCTCCACTATGGTGCGTGTGGTGATAGGCAACAACGCTCAGAGCACGCCTCTTACAGATTTCTACTCCACACTCTCGGCCTACGAGCAACTGTTCGCCGACCCTTATGTGGCAGAGCAGCGCCCAATATTGCAACGCTGCAACCTGAACAACTATATAGAGCCAAACCTTGTGTATAACAAGGAAAGGTCGGAGACGGAGAAAAACGACCTGCTGTCGTCGATACCTCCCGCAAGCGGAATGGTGATGAGCGGACAGAAGGTGATTGACCGTGGCGACATAGTGGACGAATACACCTATCGTGTGCTCAACTCCTTTGAGCGAGAGATGCAACGCCGCTCAGCCACACAGAACGAGATAACGAGCACCTTCATAGGACAGGTGATATTCGTGACGCTCATGCTTGTGCTCTTCACCATGTATCTTGCGCTCTTCCGCCGCGACTACTTCAACAAGCCGCGCGCCATAGCCATGCTCTACACGCTGATGACGCTATTCCCCGTGATAGTGTCGCTGATGATGCGCCACAACTACATGAGTGTCTACATCGTGCCTTTTGCCATGGCTCCAATATTCGTGAGAGTGTTTATGGATTCGCGCACGGCGTTTATAACGCATGTAACAATGATACTCATTTGCACCATAGCCGTGAAGTACCAGTATGAGTTCATCATCATCCAGATTGTGGCAGGACTTATAGCCATCTACTCCTTGCGCGAGCTTACCCGACGTGCCCAGGTGTTCAAGACTGGCATACTCGTGGCCCTCGGCTGCGCCTTGGTGTATTTCGCGTTGCAGCTTGTTCAAGACAGTGAGTTCACGCTTATGGATCCCGACATGTACTATCATTTCGTTATAAACGGAGTGCTCCTGCTGCTGTCGTATCCGCTGATGTATATTATTGAGAAGATGTTTGGTTTCGTGTCGAGTGTGACGCTCTTTGAGCTTTCAAACACCAACCGAGGCATTCTGCGCAATCTCTCGGAGGTGGCTCCAGGCACATTCCAGCACTCCATCACTGTGGGAAATCTTGCTGCCGAGATAGCCAACAAGATAGGAGCCAACTCGCTGCTTGTGCGTACTGGCGCTCTGTATCACGACATAGGCAAGATGGTAGACCCCGTGTTCTTCACCGAGAACCAGGCAGGCGTGAATCCACACGACAACATGTCGTATCGTGAGAGTGCGCGTATCATCATCAACCATGTGGTGGAGGGGGCTAAGATAGCAGAGCGCGAGAATCTGCCAACGATAATACGCGACTTCATAGTGACCCATCATGGCACGGGAATAACCAAGTACTTCTACATTAAATATAAGAACGAGCATCCCGACGAGGATGTAGACCCGGCTTCATTCCAATATCCTGGGCCTAATCCCTTCACACGTGAACAGGCCATACTAATGATAGCCGACGGAGTGGAGGCAGCCTCGCGCTCGTTGCCCGAATACACCGAGGAGACAATCTCCAACCTCGTGAACAAGATAATCGATAGCGACGTGAGCGAAGGCTATTTCCGCGAGTGTCCCATCACGTTCCGCGACATAGCACTTGCCAAGCTTGTGCTTATCGAACGCCTTAAGGCTATCTATCACACGCGAATCTCTTATCCTGAGCCTAAGAAATAGGGAACTTATGCACTACGTTGACGTAATACTTCCATTGCCCTTGGAGGGCACATTCACTTACTCTCTTCCGGCGAGCCTTGCCGGAGGGGTGAGGCTTGGTGTGCGCGTACTTGTGCCATTGGGAAAGTCGAAGACCTACACCGCCATGGCTGTGCGTACGCATGACGTGAAGCCCGACTTCGAGACGCGCGACATCTTGCAGGTGATAGATCAGGAGCCTGTGTTGCTTGAGCGGCAGTTAAGGCTGTGGCAATGGATATCGACTTATTACATGTCGGCACTTGGCGATGTGTTTAAGGCGGCTCTTCCTGCCGGACTGAAGGCAGAGGAGAACTATCGTCCAAAGACTGTGCGCTGCGTGACGCTGCCTGCCAATCTGCGCACAGAGCAGAACCTGCATCTTGCATTGACCATACTTGGCAAGGCACTAAAGCAACAGCAGACCTTCAACACCTATCTGCAACTGTCGCATTGGGACCAGACAGACGGTGATACGCCGCCCGACCATATACAAGATGTGGCTTGCGACGAGTTGCTCAACGCCTCAGGTGCCTCGGACGCTGTGCTTCGCCAACTCATAAGCCGAAAGTTTCTTGAGGTTTACTACCGTGAGGTGGGGCGTATAGGTGGAGGAGGAGAGTATCATCCCGAACACATACAGCCGTTGAGCGAGGCACAGCAGGATGCCATGAACCAGATAGGGGTGCAGTTCATGAGCAAGAACGTGGTGTTGCTGCATGGTGTGACGTCGAGCGGCAAGACAGAAATCTACATACATCTTATTCAGAAAGCAATTGACGATGGTAGGCAGGTGCTTTATCTGCTGCCAGAGATAGCTCTGACGGTGCAGATGACACGCCGGCTGCAACATGTGTTTGGCTCGCGTCTTGGCATCTATCACTCAAAGTATAGCGACGCTGAGCGTGTGGAGATATGGAAGAAGCAGCTGTCAGATGAACCTTATGACGTGATTCTCGGCGCGCGCTCGGCGGTATTCTTGCCTTTCACACGCCTTGGACTCGTAATAGTGGACGAGGAGCATGAGACATCCTTCAAGCAGCAAGATCCAGCTCCGCGCTATCATGCGCGTTCGGCTGCCATAATGCTTGCAAGAATGTATGAAGGAGCAAAGGTGCTGCTCGGCACAGCCACACCCTCGATGGAGAGTTATTACAACGCAACCACGGGCAAATACGGATATGTGCAGCTCACCACACGCTATCGCAATGTGGCAATGCCCGAGATAAGGGTGGTTGACACCAAGGACCTCTACCGCCGCAAGATGATGCGCGGAGCGTTCTCGCCCGACTTGCTTGAGGCTATGCGCTCGGCTCTGAGCAACCGCAAGCAAGTGATTCTGTTTCAGAACCGCCGTGGCTTTGCCCCGATGGTGGAGTGCAAGGTGTGCGGATGGGTGCCTAAGTGCAAGAATTGTGACGTGTCGCTCACTTATCATCGCTCGATGAATGTGCTCACATGCCATTATTGCGGATTCACCTATGCCGTGCCCCGGCAATGCCCTAACTGTGAGAGCACCGAACTTATAGGGCGTGGCTATGGCACCGAGAAGATAGAAGACCGTGTGAGAGAGCTGTTCCCAGAAGCCCGAATATCCCGAATGGATCTCGACACCACCCGCTCGCGCAATGCCTATTCGCGCATCATAAACGACTTCTCCAACGGACGCACAGACATACTCATTGGCACGCAGATGATTTCGAAGGGACTCGACTTTGGCAATGTGTCCGTGGTGGGCATTCTCAATGCCGACACCATGCTCAACTATCCCGACTTCCGTGCCTACGAACATGCCTTCATGATGCTGTCGCAGGTGAGTGGCAGGGCAGGGCGAAGAGGAGAGCAAGGACTGGTAATACTGCAAACGAAGAGTGCCGATTTGCCTGTGATTCATCAGGTAGTGACGGGCGATTTCGCCTCCTTCTCGCGCGACTTGCTTGAGGAACGCCGCATGTTCAGTTACCCACCCTTCTTCCATCTCGTCTATGTCTATTTGCGCTCTAAGTATGAGTCTACAGTGGAGTCGGCTGCAGTTGAGTTGGCGTCACGTCTGCGTCAGTCGTTTGGTGAGCGAGTGCTTGGTCCAGACAAACCCTCTGTGGCAAGAGTCAAGACAGAGTCGATACGCAAGATTGTGCTGAAGCTTGAACTTGGCATCGACCTAAGTCTTGCCCGTAGGCACATGGCAGCAGCCCGTGCCGCCTTGCTGCAGGACAAACGCTATGCAGCAATGACGGTGTTCTTCGACGTTGACCCGCTGTGATGTAGATAGCAATATCTTCATTATGGTTTCCTGAATGTCAATTCGTTGTTAACTATTCCTAATAAAAAGCCTTAGTGTGTAGTAAAATCTGTAAATTTGCAGTTCAATATAATAAATGTGTAGTCAATTTGTAAGACGAAACAACAAACATTAATTAATAATAATGAACGTAAGAACAATTCTTTTTGCACTCTCGCTGACCGCAGCCGTGTCGGCAGGTGCGCAGACCTCGAAGGGCATCAACACAGACTACATGAACAAGTCTGTAAAGCCCGGCAACGACTTCTATGAGTATGCTATCGGTGGCTGGCGCAAGGCACATCCGCTTGATGCGGAGCATGCACGCAATGGTTCGTTCACCGACCTCGACGAGATGAACCAGAAGCGCATTCTCGGTCTCATCAACGAGTATTCGTCTAAGCAGCAGCCTAAAGGCTCGCTCGGACAGAAGATAGGCTCGCTCTACAACCTTGCCATGGACAGCGTGCGCCTCAATCGCGAGGGTGCTGCTCCCTTGCAGCCAATCCTCAAGGAGATTAACGCCATTGGCGACCGTCGCGAGTATCAGCTTGTTATAGCCCAGCTCGACGCGCGTGGCGTAGGATGCTTGATGTTCGGTGCCGGTGTCGGAGCCGACATGAAGGATGCAGCCAACAATCTCGTTGGTTTGGGTCAGGGTGGACTCGGACTTGGCGAGCGCGACTACTACCTCTCTGACGACGCTCAGGTGAAGGCAGTGCGCGATGCTTATGCTAAATATATCAAGCAGATTCTTGTTCTCGCAGGCAACGACGAGGCTACAGCTCAGCGCAAGGCTGATGCCACAATGCGCATAGAGACCCGCATTGCCAAGGCAAGCAAGAGCCAGGTGGAGCTTCGCGACGTGCAGGCCAACTATCATAAGATGACTTACGCCCAGCTTGTGAAGGACTTCCCTGGCATTGACTGGGGCAACTTCTTCCTCGCTCAGGGATTCCCTCCATTCTCTCACATCGACGTTGGTCAGATTGAGCCTATCCACGAAGTGGAGAAGATTCTTGCCGACGAGCCGCTCGACGACCTCAAGGCTTATGCCGAGGCACACGCTGTGGCAAGCCAGACAGGCTATCTTGGCGATGATTTCCGCAAGGCCGATTTCGAGTTGAGCCGTGTAATGTCGGGCGTTCAGCAGGACCGCCCTCGCTGGAAGCGTGCCACCAACCTTGTAAGCGGTGTGCTTGGAGAGGCTATCGGCAAGCTCTATGTAGAGAAGTATTTCCCCGCATCAAGCAAGGAAATGATGATTAAACTTGTGAAGAACCTGCAGACAGCCCTCTCGCAGCGCATTGATGAGGCTACATGGATGTCGGCTGCCACAAAGGCTCAGGCACAGGACAAGCTCGCCAACTTCATCGTGAAGATTGGTTATCCTGACAAGTGGAAGGACTACAGCGGACTTGACATTGACGAGTCGCTCTCGTTGCTTGAGAACATGCAGAATATCTCAGCGTTCCTTTCGAAGGACTATATCTCGCGCAAGGTGAACAAGCCGGTGGACAAGGCAGAGTGGCAAATGACTCCGCAGACTGTCAACGCCTACTATAATCCTACCACCAATGAAATCTGCTTCCCGGCAGCCATTCTTCAGCCTCCTTTCTTCGACCCCAATGTTGACGAGGCTGTAAACTATGGTGGTATTGGTGGCGTGATTGGTCATGAGATGTCGCACGGCTTCGACGACCAGGGCGCGCAGTTCGACAAGAACGGCAACCAGCATGACTGGTGGACAGCAGCCGACAAGAAGAACTTTGAGGCTCGCACAAAGGTGCTCGTAGACTACTTCTCGAATGTAGAGGCTCTGCCTGGCAAGAAGATCAACGGTAAGCTGACTCTCGGCGAGAACATCGGCGACAATGGTGGCCTTAACATCTCACTACGCGCCCTTGAGAATGTGCTTAAGGAGAACCCGTCGGCAGCCAAGACAATCGACGGTTTCACTCCATTGCAGCGATTCTTCCTCTCATGGGCTACAGTATGGGCAGGCAACGCACGTCCTGAGTTCATCGACCGTCAGATTAAGACCGACCCTCACTCACCTGCTGAGGCTCGTGTTAATGCCGCCTTGCCACAGATAGACGCTTGGTATAAGGCATTCAATGTGAAGAAGGGCGACAAGCTCTTCCTGGACAAGAAGAAGAGAGCACAGATTTGGTAATCATTTTTTAGTTTTCTCGGGAGGTAAAATTTGTTCCCTCCCGAGGAAACAAAATTTACCTCCCGAGAAAACAGAAATACAAGCCAAGCGGTAAATCTTGTTACCATGTGGTTTGACGATTTTAGTTGACCACTCTAAGTATTGTCTGTTTTCTTGTTTTTTTTAATTGCTCAAAAATGTTATTTCTAACGCTCCGAAGTTATATAACTATCTGTTTCTCAATTTGGAAAAATGTAGCATTATATCTGTTCTGTATTCCAAGTTATTTTTCTTTTTACGATATGGAAAATAAATCGTTGTAAAAGTGATATAATGACAATTATTTTTCCTAACTTTGCAAAGAATTGGGACGTTTGTTTTTGAAATAACGACAAGCCGTTTTTATAATTGTGCAGAACGTTCTGACAAAGTGTAACAATCAACAATAGACAAAATAACAATATTATGGCTACAGATAATTCACAATGTACCGTACTCGTTGTTGATGATGTGCCTGTGAACGTGTTGCTGGTGAAAGGAATGCTCGCCAAGCAGAAGTTCAAAGTCATCAGCGCGAGTAGTGGACAGCAGGCTCTTGATATATTGACACACGAAAAGCCCGACTGTATCTTGATGGACATTCTTATGCCCAACATGAATGGTTTTGAGACTACACGTGCCGTGCGTGCCAACCCTATGACACGCGACATACCTATAATAATGCTTTCGGCGCTGAACTCCGATGCCGACATAAAGGAGGGATTGGAGGCAGGAGCCAATGAGTTTGTCACGAAACCATTTGTGCAGGATCGCCTGATATCCACAATACAATCGCAAATAACGCTTGCTGCCAATCGCAGGGAGCGTGAGGAGGAAGAAAACATAGTGTCGTCCTCGGCACACTACGACAATACTATGCGTCTGCTTGCCTTTGTGGCTTGCCAGAAACAGGACAACTGGTCGCGTTTGCTCACAGAGATGGCGCTTTGTGTGCCAATAGAACTTGTGAACGACGACTTGCTGAACGAGAGCGACCATTCGGCACAAGGACTTATCAACTGGACTGTGCGACGTATGAAAAACTATTATGTGCGCAACGCCAAGATTTCGGTGAACGACACGCTCTCCGATGTAATAAGTCTGATAAAGCCCGCTACGGCAGTTCGTGGAGTGACATGGCGCATCAATCTAAACAATGATGCAAGTGTGTCGGCCGACCCTGCTCTCTTTCGTGCCGTGCTCACCAATCTCATATCCTACGCATGCAGATTGAGTACTGGCGACGTGCAGGTGAACGCCAGTGTAGACGGCGGACTCACCAATATCGTAATAGCCACACGCACGGCTGACGAAGACACAGAAACAACAGACATGCGCGTTGAGATAGCTCTTGAGTTGGCCTCTAAGATGAACGGGGCTGTGGTGTGTGAGCGTGGCAGCAACGGCATGTGCCAATTTCAAATACTTTTACAAATATGATAGCTATGATTTTTTACAATGTAATCCTACCAATCGCGTTAGCACTCGCGTGTATCCTGATCTATCATTTCGCCTTCAGACATGCTAAGAAGGTGGAGAAAACTGATGAAAACAAAGGTGTTGATGACATCATCGACTCGTTGCCAATCCTTTACTATCTCGAAGAGATGGTATGCGACAACAATGGCACCGTTGTTGACCTGAAGGTGTGCAAAATCAATAAGCGTTGTCTTGACTTCATACCTGGCAGAGTGTCGCCCGTTGGCAAATACAGCAGCGACTTCTTCCCGGGCGGACAGTCGGCGTTTATTGGTGCAGCCAACTCGGCGAAACAGCTTGGCAATCTTGTCAACTTCCAGTATTTTGAGAAAGACACCAATATCTTCTACGACTGTGTGGCAAAGATACGCCCTAACACCAACTTAGTGGAGTACTTCCTTATCGACAGTTCCAACCTTTACAAGACGCAGGACGCATTGCGAGGACTGCGCCGCCAGATGGAGCAGGCACTTGAGATAAGCCATATCACTCCTATAAAGATATATGTGGACACACAGCTTATCACCCGACTCGAACTCGACCGTGAGGGGGCTTCTGATCAAGCCTTGAAATATGTAACCACAGACGGCGACGAGACTTTTGCAAAATTCCCGCAGGAGTCGCGCGATGAATTGCGCCATTTGCTTGACGACTTGACTAATGGCTCGATAGAGAGAGTGAAATATGACATGGAGTGTAGTGAGGACCGTGGCAACGGTAAGCAAACCGAATGGTATGAGGTGCGTGTGGTTCCGGGCGAGCGCGATGCAAACGGTCGCCTTAAGACACTCGAAGGCTCTATACAACTTGTCACCAAGCGCAAGCAGATGGAGAAGGTGCTTACTGATGCCAAGAAGAAGGCAGAGGAACTGAACAGTCTTAAATCGGCGTTCCTTGCCAATATGAGCCATGAGATACGCACTCCGCTCAATGCCATTGTGGGATTCTCAGAACTATTGTGCGGAGCCGACACAAAGGAGGAGCAGGAGGAATATTCGCGTATAATCCAGTCGAACAGCGGACAATTGTTGCAGCTCATAAACGACATCCTCGACATATCGAAGATAGAAGCTGGCAACATGGAGTATATTGACAAAGACTTCGATGTGAACGCCTTGATGAAGGAGACCGAGGAATCGCTGCGCCTGCGCCTTGACCCGGATAAACCTGTCACAATGCGATGTGAGCTGGGTTTGCCTAAGTGTACGCTTAATCTCGACCGCAACCGTATGGTGCAGGTCATCACTAATCTTGTGACCAACGCCATAAAGTATACCGACAGCGGTTCTATCACCATGGGTTACAAGCAGAAGGGCAATATGCTTGAGTTCTATGTCAAGGACACAGGCTCGGGCATCGACCCCAACCACCTCGAAGACATATTTGGCCGCTTTGTCAAGCTCAACGCCTTCATGAAAGGCAACGGTCTCGGACTCTCGATATGCAAGAGTATCGTGACTAAGTTTGGCGGAAAGATATGGGCTGAGTCGGAGTTGGGCAAAGGCTCAACATTCTTCTTCACCATTCCTTACGACTCAACGGCAAAAGAGAAAGAGGATTCGGAACCAGTAGTGGAGGAGCCCAAACAGCCAATACAGCCAATGTCGCACAAGGTGATTGCTGAGGACCAGAAGGTGCGCATACTCGTGGCTGAGGACAATGAGAGCAACTTCAAACTCGTAAGTGCTATACTCTCGCGCGAGTACAATCTCTTCCATGCCTGGAACGGCAAGGAGGCGGTGGAAGCCTTCGACACCTTCAAGCCGAAGCTCGTTATCATGGACATCAACATGCCAGTGATGGATGGTTATGAGGCCTCTGCTATAATCAAGAAGAAGTCGCCCAACACTCCGATACTTGCTCTCACTGCTTATGCCACAAGTGCTGACGAGGAGAAGATTCTTGCCTCTGGAATGGACGCTTACATGGCCAAGCCGGTATGTATGCCACAACTCCGTATGCGACTGAAGGACCTTCTGAAGAAAAGCGAGGGGAATAATTAATATCAAAAATTAAGAATAGCGATATGACAAACGAATTTGCTCTGATACGACACATTACGAAAATGTCATGGAGGTTGCTCATTATTGTGGCTGCTATGTCGTTTGCCGTGCCGTGCCGCGCGCAGAACAATCCGTTAAAAATCAACGACCAGTTATATTCGATGTACGACCAGGCGTTCCGTCAGCGCACTACAAAGAAGGGACGCGACCTCGCCTTGCAAATGTATCGTCGTGCCGCTGTCATTGGCGACCACCGTGCACAGGTGCTCGCACTCACCATACCTATGCTCTATTATTATAATGAGCGCAACGATGCTGAGTTTGAGAAGGCGGTGAACGAATTGCTTGACAAGGCTCTGCAGTATCATCAGGAGAAATACTACTACTTTGGTGTTTCCAACCGTGTGAACTATCTCTTGCTGCGCCATCGTATGTACGAGGCCCTTACCTATATACAAAGCAAGTCGGAGTTTGCCAAGAAAAACAATCATAAGTATGGAGTGTATTCAACGCTCAATATGTTTGGATTGGTGCACAAAGTGCGCATGGAGATAGGGCTTGCTGTGGAAAAATACAGTAGTGCCCTTGAATATGCGCAGAAAAACTTGCCTATGGAAAATGTGGCACCGCTCTACACTAAGCTTTCCAGTTGCTACGAGGGGCTTTCCCGCTTTCAGGAGATGTATGACAATGCTGTGACGGGGTTGGAGCATTCGCGCACCAACGACCAGACGGAACAACTGTTGCGCAATGCAGCCTATGCATCGTTCATGCTTGATAAGTATGACAAGTTTAAGGAATATTACGACCGATACACTGCACTTCTGAACCGTGAGGCTAATCCAAGAGCTTCGGATCCGAATGAGTGCGAGATGGGCATCATGAACCTTATGTATAGCAACAGATATGATGAGGCAAAGGATTGCATTGCCAATTTCCCAGGAAAGGGTATGTACCGAAAGTACTGTCTGTGGATAGAGTACAACCGCCTTGTGGGTGACTATCTTGAGATGACCAACGCGCAGACAACGCTCTATCGCTCGCGTATAAAGGCACAGGACAGTGTGCGCTCGAACAACTTCATGGAGATGAATGCCCGTTTTGTAAACCAGAAACTTGAGTATGAAAACCAACGACTTGAGATGGATAGACAGAACTTGCTCTCCCAACGCCAGACCACAGAGCTTACCAACACCCACCTTAAGCTTGCCAACACCCAGCTCACGCTGCGCAACTCGTCGCTTGAGTTGCGCAAGGCAAAGTCAAACTCCGATCTATTGCGGTTGTCGTACGACAACAAGCAACTTGAGGCAGACAAATTGCTACATGAGCTTAACGCCGAGAAGGCACAGAAACGGTTGCACGACGCTCTGCTCATGTCGGCACTTGCCATAGGAGTGCTTCTGCTTATTGCCGTAGCGATATATATATGGAACAGACGCAAGCTTATGCATCGACTGGAACATGCCAACGACACACTTGAGCGCAATAACGACGAACTCTTGTTGGCAAAGGAGAAGGCTGTGGCTGCCGACCGTGTCAAGACGGTGTTCATCCAGAATCTGAGTCATGAGATACGCACTCCGCTAAATGCCATAGTGGGATTCTCCGAGCTTATAGCCGGCGACGACGGCTCGATGGACGAGGACATGCGCAACGACTTCGGTGAGCGCATCAAGACCAATTCCGACAACCTGATAATGCTTGTGGGCGATGTGCTCGACACGGCACAGCTTGAGAGTGGCACTTACAATCTGCAATATCGCAGCGTGACAATAGGCGAGATATGCCTCAAGGCTATGTCGCTGTCAGGACAGCACAAGTTGCCTGGGGTGAGAATGCAACTCGAAACCGACGAGCTTGACAACATGCAGATACACACCGACGTGAAACGTGTGGTGCAGGTGCTTGTCAATATGCTGTCTAACGCGGAGAAGAATACTACTAATGGCACTATCACGCTTGGATGCTCAACGAAGTCGACTCCTGGAATGGTGACATTCAGCGTCACAGACACCGGTATTGGTGTGCCAAGGGACAAGGCAGAGGAGATATTCAAGAGCTTCACGAAACTCGACCAGTTTAAGCAAGGCCTGGGTCTCGGACTCCATATTTGTCGCATTATCGCCGACTTGCTTGGAGGCAGCATTTATCTCGACACCACATATACAGGTGGGGCAAGATTCTTGTTCTCGATAAAGGCATAGTGCCTCAATGGCTAATAGAAATAGAATGACAGGACATACACATTTAAATAAATATTGCCCTAAAAGTCTTTGGCGACTGCTATCATTGATAGCTGTCGCTTTTGCTATTGTATGTCCGTCGAAGGGGCAGACAAATGCCTATGGCATCAATGACAGTCTATATAATATATATGTGGAGGCCTATCGTGTCGGCACAAAACCACAATCGCTCGACATGGCTCGCGACATGTATAGTAAGGCTGTGCAGATGGGCGACTTTAAGGCACAATGTATGGCACTTACATTGCCCGTGACTTATTGGTATTATCAACGCAAACATCCCGAACAATTTTTCAATGCTGTGGACCAACTGCAAAAGCAGGCATTGGAATGCAATATTGAGCAATACTATTATTATGGTTTCTCAAACAAGGTGAACTTTCTTTTGGTGACGGGGCGAATAGACGATGCTATAACATACATTCACGAAGTAGCCGATTTTGCATGCAGCCACAACCACTATTTCGGTATCTATTCGATACTTAATGCCCTCGCACAGGTGAGCCGCGCAACACGCGATACATATCTTGCCATCGACAACTATCATAAAGCTTTGGAGCTGCGCGACAGGGTAGGACTTGATGTGGAGAAATCCAATATCTACCGCAAGCTTGCCGAATGCTATAATGAGGTTTATGATTTCGACAACATGCTGCTTTATGGCATAAAGGGCTATGAGCATAGCAGCTCTGTTATAACTAAGCCGCGCACCATCTGTGTCATATGCGAGGCTGCTTTCATGCTTAAAAAGAGCGATGTCTTTAATAAGTACTATTCTGCTTATTTGGAGCTAAAGAAGAACGTGAGCCCAACATCACGCGATGCGGAGGAACGTTCCATGGCAATGCTGAAATATATGCACGACGGCGATGCAGACAGTGCTATCCATTATCTCAAGAGAATGCGCCAGACCGACATGGTGCAACGCTACCTGCATGAATGCTATCGCATTAAGGGCGACTATACTACTCTTGCTGCCGCACAGGATAGTTTCTACCGTGCTCAAATGGCAGACATTGACAAGTGGAATATTTATAACTTTGGCGACATTAATGCGCGTATCATCAACATGGGCATAAATATGCAAAACCAGAAGTTGCTTGCCATACGACAGGATGAGGATGCCAAACGCAAGGAGACAGCATTGCATAATGCAAACCTGAAGCTTGCCAATGCCCAACTGACATTGCGCAACTCGTCGCTTGAACTGTTTCGCACTTGTTCTGAAACCGACATCATGCGTCTTTCTTACAACCGTAAGAAGCTTGAGGCTTCGCGTCTTAAGAACAAGCTTGTTGTAGCGAAGGCACACAATGACTTCAGAAGTATGCTTTCCATACTTGGAGCAGGACTTGGTTTGGCAATGGTTTTCGGATTGGGAGTTTATCTCAAGACGCGTGCCTCGCTGCTTGCTGATGTTAAGGACACTCACCGCGACCTTAAGAGCAACCACGATTTGCTTGTTGTGGCAAAGCATCATGCCGAGAAGGCAAATAATGTAAAGACGGACTTCATCAACAATATGAGCAACGACATACGCAGTCCGCTCAACAGCATAACCTCGCTGTCGTGTCGTCTTGCCAACGAAGGCAGGACGTTGACAACGGAGCAGAAAAAGGAGATGATAACACAGATACAAGCCGATAATGCTGCTCTGCTGCAAATAGTGAATGGTATATTGAAATTATAAAAAAACAATGATAAAGCTACAAGAATATGGCAAATGTGTTCTGCTTAATGGCAGAAATAAGGGTAGGGGTGTGGTGCTACGCACTCTTGTCCTAATGTCGTGCATTCTTTTAGGGTCATTGCTCCATGCCCAGAACAACCCTTATGGCATAAAAGACCAACTATATCCGCTCTACAACAATGCCTACAAAAAGCGTACAACCGACGAGGGATTGGTGTTGGCGAAGCAACTGTATGATGATGCTGTGCGTTTGAACGACGGCAAGGCTCAATGCCTCGCACTAAGCATTCCGATGCTGTATTATTTTTATGAAGATGATAAGGAGGGGGAGTTCTTGAAAGCTGTGAAGTCTATGCAGGACAAGGCTCTTGCTACTGGTTATCGACAGTACTATTATTTTGGCATTACCAATACCGTTTCTTATTTTTTATCAAAAAATAGACACCTTGAAGTATACAAGTATGTATTAGAGTTGGAAGCAGAAACACGCAGTAAGAACGATATGCTCGGACTTTTCTATGGACTCACATGCCTTTCGCAGGTGTACACTGCCTTTCTTGAGTTCGGCTCGTCGAACAAGATGCTTGAGGAGGCTTTGAATGTAGGTAATACGTATCTTCATAATCAAGACATGGCTACAGTATACCGCAAGATGAGTGACAACTACAGTTTTATGTTTGATTATAAGCGCATGGAGGAGACGGCCGAGGAAGGACTCCGTATTGCAAAAACTCAATCCACTCGTAAGCGCTTGTTATTCAATGCGGTGTTTGCAGAGATGAAGCTTGGCAAATACGACGAGGCACGTGAGCATTGCAAACAATACATCAAAATGTATAATGTGGATAAAAACGCTGCCAAAATGATGTCTGCGGACAAACAGATGTGTGTAATGTTGGAGATATTGGATGGCAACTATGATGAGGCACGTAGGCGTATAAGAAATTCTCTGCATATGAATCGTGACAGTCTACGTCTGGAGATGATGTGTAGTGAGGCAATGTACGATTATACATCTCTTGCTCAGCAGAAGAAACATTTTTATAGGATATGGTTGCGTGAAAAGGATTTCTTTAACACTCATGAGTTGGCAAAATTTAACGCTGCATTAGTGAACAGAAAAAACGAGATAGAGAACTTCAACCTTATGCTCAACCGCCAACTGTTGCAGAACCAGACTCGCCAGGCAGAAATAGACAACGCTAATCTTGCACTTGCCAATTCGCAACTTTCGCTACGCAACTCTTCGCTCGAATTAGGTCGTATGCGAACAAGGACACAGATGATGCATTTGCAATATTCAAATAAAAAACTCGAGGCCGACCGGCTGAAAATAAAGATTGCTGACCAACGAGCAAAGCACGAAACTCAGAAGGTGCGTGTAGGACTTGTGGCAACTGCCATGCTTTTCATATTGGTATTGTTGCTGTGGTACTTGCGCTTCCATAGGAAAGTGACCAAGCGTCTGAACGAAACTCATGCACAACTCGAGCGCAATCACGAAGAGCTTGTTGAAGCCCGTGACCGTGCTGAGGCAGCCAACCGAGTGAAGACAACACTAATACAGAGCATGAGCTGTAATGTGAAAGAATCGCTCGACTCAATAACAGGTTTTGCAATGCTCATTGCCGACAACCATATTAATTATACCAAGGAGCAGAAAGCTGAGTTTTATAAGCATATTCTCAAAAACACCGAACAATTGTTGGGTGTTGTGAACAACGTGCTAAAAGAAGCGCAGAAGAAATGATTTATTGTCATATATTATATGAATAAACGCCAACATCACATATCTACATCATTATCCATACGATTGTTATTTGTGGCAATCGTGTGGATAAAGGCATGTATAAGCTATAGAGTGTTTGCGATAGCTGCTGTTTTATAACATTTAACTCCCTAAACGTTATAAAATCAGCCAAAAAAGCGTAACTTTGCATTCTAATTGTATAGTATAGCCTGAAGAGGGCATATTAATAAAGATATTAAGGAATAACAAAACACATAAAAAATGGCACAAGAAGACGTTTTCAAGAAAATCGTGAGCCACTGTAAGGAGTACGGTTTCGTGTTCCCAAGCAGTGAGATTTATGACGGTCTCGGCGCAGTGTACGACTATGGTCAGAATGGCGTTGAACTCAAGAACAACATCAAGGAATACTGGTGGAAGAGCATGGTTCTGCTCCACGAGAATATCGTGGGCATCGACTCTGCTATCTTCATGCACCCCACTATATGGAAGGCCAGCGGACACGTTGACGCTTTCAACGACCCTCTCATCGACAACCGCGACTCAAAGAAACGCTATCGTGCCGATGTGCTCATCGAGGACCAGATTGCAAAGTATGACGAGAAGATAGAGAAGGAGATAGCCAAGGCCCGCAAGCGTTTTGGCGAGAGCTTCGACGAGGCTCAGTTCCGCGCTACCAATGCTCGTGTGATAGAGCATCAGCAGAAGCGTGATGCTTTGCATGAGCGTTACACTCAGGCTATGCAGGGACCAGACCTCGCAGAGCTGAAGCAGATTATCATAGACGAGGATATTGTAGACCCTATCAGCGGCACAAAGAACTGGACCGACGTGCGTCAGTTCAACCTCATGTTCTCTACAGAGATGGGTTCGACATCTGATGGCTCAAGCAAGGTTTATCTGCGTCCGGAGACAGCACAGGGTATCTTTGTAAACTATCTGAATGTTCAGAAGACTGGTCGTATGAAGATTCCTTTCGGCATCGCCCAGATTGGTAAGGCTTTCCGTAACGAGATTGTTGCCCGTCAGTTCATTTTCCGTATGCGCGAGTTCGAGCAGATGGAGATGCAGTTCTTCGTTAAGCCTGGCACAGAGCTTGAATACTTCCAGAAGTGGAAGGAGGCTCGTATGAAGTGGCACCAGAATCTTGGTTTCGGTGCAGAGAACTATCGCTTCCACGATCACGAGAAGCTCGCTCACTATGCTAACGCGGCTACCGACATCGAGTTCCGCATGCCGTTTGGCTTCAAGGAGGTTGAGGGTGTGCACAGCCGTACCAACTTCGACCTTACACAGCACGAGAAGTTCTCAGGCCGCTCAATCAAGTACTTCGATCCTCAGACCAAGGAGTCGTACACTCCGTATGTCATCGAGACATCTATCGGTGTAGACCGTATGTTCCTCAGCGTGATGTGTCACTCATACAAGGAGGAGAAGCTTGAGAATGGCGAGACACGCGTTGTATTGCTCCTGCCGCCGGCATTGGCTCCTACAAAGCTCGCTGTTATGCCGCTTGTAAAGAAGGACGGACTGCCAGAGAAGGCTCGCGAGATTGTGAACAACCTGAAGTTCCACTTCAACACTCACTATGATGAGAAGGATACTATTGGCAAGCGTTACCGTCGTCAGGATGCTGTGGGTACTCCTTACTGCGTGACTGTAGACTACGACACATTGAAGGACAATACCGTGACTCTGCGTTTCCGCGACACAATGGAGCAGGAGCGTGTGAGCATCGACCAGCTCCAGAGCATCATTGAGGATAAGGTGAGCATCACAAGCTTGCTGAAGAAGCTCCAGTAAAGTTGCATCAACACCCCGTGCAGCCCATACTATACATTATATATATAGATACTATAAACATTTAGATGAAGAAATTCAGTATATATCTCCTCTTCGCATTCGTGGCTGTGCTGACAGCGGGATTGTCGTCGTGCAGTGAGACCGATAACGAGGTTGAGGAATTTCCCAACTGGCAAGCAACCAACGAGGCTTTCTTCGACAAGAAGTATGCCGAGGTGAAGTCGCTTGTTGATGGAGGCAACAAAGAGTGGAAGGTGTTGCGTACGTGGAATCTTGAAGCTAATGTGGCTACACATAGCTACGACCATGTGCTCGTCAACGTGCTCAATGAGGGTAAAGGTTCAGGCTGTCCCATCTACACCGATTCGGTGAAGGTGCACTACAGTGGCAGACTCTTGCCTTCGACCAGCTATCCTGATGGCTATATGTTCGACAAGTCGTGGAGCGGCGATGAGTTTAATGAGGCAACTGCCATACCTGCGACATTCTCAATGGGGCTTGTTGTGAAAGGATTCTCTACTGCTCTTATGTATATGCATATTGGCGACAAGTGGCGTGTATACATTCCTCACCAGTTGGGTTATGGCTCGCTCACAAATCCGGGTGCAGCCTATTCTACACTCGTTTTCGACGTAGAGCTTGTAGCTTATTATCATGCCAACCATTCTGCAAGCAAGGCTCCTGCCAAAGGCGGTGAGGCACAGAAATGCGGAGAGTGGATATACGAATAATAATGTATATAAGCATTCTTCAAGTTTGAAATTCATAGACAATGGACAATTATGATTACCTGTATTAATCATAATTGTCCATTTTGCTTTAGTATAGACCATAAAATAGCTTCAGATAGTGTGTGCGAACACAATTGTATTGACTTACATCAAAAATGAAAGTGAATAATGAAAAAAACAGCTGCTTTGCTTTGTTGTGTGCGTAAACAATCGTAACTTTGCATCGTCAAAACAAGGGAACCGTGAGGCAACCGAAGACAACATAAGTTAAAGGTATTAGAAATTTTGAGAGAATTCGATAGGCTTCAGATTAGTCTTGAGAGGTAAACAAAAGGATTGTAAAGGATGACAAAGCCGAAAGGTAAAGATTGATGGATAACAACACGCAAAGAAGGTTAATTAGTCAAAGGTAAAGATGATTCAGGTAACAAACAATGAGAAGGTAATAAAGATTAGGATGACAAAGAGAAGGTAGAAAAGATTAGGATGACAAAGAGAAGGTAAAGAAGATTAGGATAACACAAGTAATAGGTTAAAGGTCGATTGTCAATAGGTAAGGATTTCAATAGGTAGCTGGTTGATAAGGTATTAGAATTTAGTTAGGTTAAAATGGTTTTTAAAAGGTAAGAAGGTTATGTTGATGACAATGATGATGACCCTATTCGCAGCCAGTGCTGCAATAGGAATGTGGGGTGAGGGCAACGATAAATAGTTCGTTTGCAACCCCCTAAGAGAAAGACGGAGCGGAAGTCGAACGCGATGAAGTCTTTAGTTTAAAATTAGGAAACATAGAAAAAATAATAACGAGGCTGTTTCGGAACATTCCGGAGCAGCCTTTTCTATTATTGTCGGTTGCAATGCAGCTGCATGGCATTGTGTTCACGCACACATTTGGGACTATTCCTAAAAGTAATTTAAAAACCCGAAAAACCATGATTTTTTTTTGGCTATAACGCATAAAAAAGCTATATTTGCGCTGTCTAAGTGACACAACGAAACATTTTTGTTGTCATAGTGGCACCACAGAGAGACACAAGTTAATCTATATAAAACAACTAAAAAACCTTTTACTATGAATGTTGATAAAATTATGCACGACCTTGAGGCTAAGCACCCAGGCGAGGCTGAGTTTTTGCAGGCAGTTCGCGAAGTTTTAATCTCTGTTCAGGATGTTTACAACCAGCATCCCGAGTTTGAGAAGGCCAAGATCATTGAGCGAATGGTAGAGCCGGAGCGCATCATTACGTTCCGCGTGCCATGGACTGATGATAAGGGTGAAGTGCATGTTAATATCGGCTATCGCGTACAGTTTAATGGCGCGATTGGTCCATACAAGGGCGGTCTCCGTTTCCATCCTTCTGTAAATCTTTCTATTTTGAAGTTCCTCGGCTTTGAGCAGACATTCAAGAACGCTCTCACCACATTGCCTATGGGCGGTGGCAAGGGCGGTAGCGACTTCTCTATCCGCGGACGCAGCGATGCAGAGGTGATGCGTTTCTGCCAGGCTTTCATGACAGAGCTTTATCGTCATATCGGTCCTGATGAGGACGTTCCCGCAGGCGACATCGGTGTTGGTGGCAGAGAGATTGGCTATCTTTTCGGTATGTATAAGAAGCTCACCCATCAGTATCAGGGCGTTTTGACAGGTAAGGGCCTTGAGTTTGGTGGCTCACGTATACGTCCAGAGGCTACTGGCTACGGTGCTCTGTATTTCGTACAGCAAATGCTCGCTACAAGAGGTCTCGACCTTAAGGGCAAGACTGTTGCTATCTCTGGCTTCGGTAATGTGGCTTGGGGTGCAGCTAAGAAGGCTACAGAACTTGGTGGCAAGGTTATCACTATTTCTGGTCCTGACGGCTATATTCTTGACGAGGCAGGCATCGCAGGCGAAAAGATTGACTATATGCTTGAGCTTCGTGCTTCTGGCAACGACATTTGCCAGCCTTATGAGGAAGAGTTCCCAGGCTCTAAGTTCATAGCAGGCAAGAAACCTTGGGAGGTTAAGGCAGATGTTTATCTGACATGTGCTACCCAGAACGAGCTTAACGGTGCTGACGCCGACTTGATTTTGGCACAGCATCCTGAGTGTGTTGCCGAGGTTTCCAACATGGGATGTACAGCCGAGGCTGTTGAGAAGTTTGTTGCTGCCCAGCAGCTCTTCGCTCCTGGCAAGGCTGTCAACGCAGGTGGCGTAGCAACATCAGGTCTTGAGATGACTCAGAACTCAATGCGCTTGAGTTGGAGCGAGGCAGAGGTAGACGAGAAACTTCACTATATCATGCACTCTATCCATGAGCAGTGCGTGAAGTATGGCAAGCAGGCTGACGGCTACATCGACTACGTGAAGGGCGCAAACATCGCAGGCTTCATGAAGGTGGCTAACGCTATGATGGCACAAGGAATTGTATAGCATAGAATAGATTAGGAGGGTAAGGATTATGATGCTTTGGCATTTTAATTCTTATCCTCCTAATTGCTTTTTCTAACCTTGTCAAACACAATATCACCCCATAATTATAACGCCATCTACACCCCGCTTCAATAGGAAAAATAACCAAATGTTTTTATATTGTGATATATTATAGGATAATTTTTGTGCTGGCAATAGCAACAGCGTCTTTTCTGGTCTTTCCCGTCCATGCCCAGACTCAGAAGGGAAAGGCTTCTTTCTATTCAAAACGCGCTACCGGAGCGCGTACAAGTAGCGGTGAGAGACTACACCATGACAGTTTGACATGCGCTCATCGCACATATCCATTTGGCACCTTGCTAAAGGTTACTAACGAGCGCAACGGTAAGTGGGTTGTTGTGCGTGTCACCGACCGTGGTCCTCATTCTCGTGGACGCATCATCGACCTTTCTCATGCTGCCGCCGACAGGATAGGAATCATCAATCAGGGTGTGGCCACAGTGAAGGTGGAACGCTATCACGATTCTAATATTCCTTATCGTTTGGATGAAAAGGAGTTTCCTGAAATTGATTTTGAAGTGACAGAATACACGTTACCAGAAAATGGTGTGTTACATTTCCCTAAAAAAGGCAAGCAGTATAAGCAGTATGTGAAGATTGTGGATGACGACGATGATAATGACTCTACTAAGATTGCTTCATCATCTAAAAAGAATGTTGTGGAAAAACACACAACAACATCCAAGAAAAAATCTGTATCCAAGAAGAAGAAATCAACATCGAAGAATAAGTCTTCAAAACGCAGACGTTGATATATTTGTATAAGTTGCCATACCCTCCTACAGATTGCCGCTCATATATAAAGATATATATGAACATATAATTATATAATGAAGGTCGGGCAATCACTCGCCCGACCTTCTATCTTATTCTTATTCTAATGTTTGGACTTAGAAGTTAATGTCAAGTCCTACAGCAAACACATTGTTGTTGCGTGTATAATCCGAGCTATAGGTGATGTTTGTAGCCTCTACATTTTCCGATGTCTTCTTGTGGTCGTAGAAAGTGTGGAAGTAAGCCACATTGAGGTCCATCTTGTCCGAGAGATGCACTACGCCGCCCACAGCCACAGAGTTGGAGCTTACTACGAATGATTTGTCGTCCATGTATTCATCGCTTATGCCATAGTTGGTGTTCTGCCAGCCAGTGCTCACAGTGAATTTCTTGTTGATGTCGTATTCAGCACCAGCGTTCCACTCCAATGTGCCACGGTCGAGCGACTTGTTGCGGTTGTTGTAGCTTGTAGCGTTCTTGTCGTCGAACCAATGGAAGCCAACGTTTACTCGCAGAGCGTCAACAGGCTTGTAGCCAACACCTACTGTAAGGAGTGAGGGAATGTCGCCTGCAATCTTCTTGCCGTCCTCATATTCGCCAATAGCCTCGTTGAGCTTTGTGTCAAACTGGCTCTTGAGCTGTCCCATAGCACCCTGCACTGTAGCGTTGCTAAGAATTGCCTTAGCAGCTGTCTCAGGCACACCGTTATTTATGTATGCACCAAGAAGGTTCTCAGGAAGGTTGCCGATAGAAGGAGCACGGTTCACCGACTTGTTTTTAAGGCGCATACGTGTCTTGAACTCATACTTTGCAGAGAAGTTCCAGCGTCCCGCCTTGTAGTCAACACCAAGGATAGGAGTGAATCCGAGTCCGCTCTGGTCACAGCTAAGTTCTATGTCGGCAGCATCTTTCTTTGTAGCGTCAAGCACCTGATAGAGAGGCATGTTGCCCACCTTTATGTCGCGCACATAACCATAGTAGTTGCACGAAGCATATATGGTGCGCACACCGGCGAATGCACTGAAATTGTCGCTGAACTTATATGCGGCACCTATAGATATGCCGTAGTAGTACTGGCGCCCGTGCATATAGCTGTCATAGCTATATTTGCCATCTTTGCCAAACACCTTGTCTGAAGAGAATATTGCAGGCACACCATAAGCAGCAGCTGCACCGTCAACAACCTGTGCCAATTGACATGCTCCCATAGCAGTCTCGCTCACGATTTTCTCGAACGATCCGAGTCCGTTATCGAATGTGCACTTGCCACCGCCACCGTTAAGTGCCAGATTAGCCTGGAACGACCAGCGGCCCTTGTTGTAGGCATACTGCAATGAAGGAATTACAGGAGCGAAAGCATCGCCCTTGAAATCGCGTGGAGTAGTGGGGTTTTGGGTGTTGTTATTGAACAACAGATAGTTGTTGTTGATTGTACGTGTCTGATAAGCCAACTGCCAGTTAAGCGACAGGTGATGGCCCTCGCCCAAGAATACAACACCGGCAGGGTTGTAGTATACACCGTCGATACCTATTGAAGCCTCACGGCTCATCATACGGTTGAATGCCACGTTTTGATTTGTGTTTGTGAGTAGTCCTCCTGCAAACGATACGCTGCTCGATGCAATCGCTGCTGTCAAGCAAGCCATTTTTAACTTGTTCATCTTAATTACCTTTAAAAAATTGGTTGCAAAGGTAAGCGAATTGTTCGGTTTTTCCTTTAGTTAACCATTTGTTTTAATTGTTATTAACAAAAGTAGTATGGTTTTATGCACAAACCTATTGATTTGTGCATAAAAAACATAGTGCAACTAATTTTGCAATGTCGCATTTTTTTTGTACTTTTGCGAGTTGACATTTCCCTAAGGCAAACATGTTTTTTAAACCCACCACGACATATTATGGACGACGAGATAAAAGATAGTGAAGAACAAAGATTGAAGAACGAAGAATCCAATAGCAATGAGATTGTTTCTTCCGACGAGTCGGACTCTTCTGTTGAGTCAGATTCTTCGGCAGAGGCTTCGGCTTCCCCCCAACATTCCGATTACAAGCCCGTGAACCGCTTCGACGCTTCGGCAGTGCATCATCTTAGCGGCATGTACCAGAATTGGTTTCTTGATTATGCCTCATACGTAATTCTTGAGCGTGCCGTCCCCCATATAGAGGACGGTTTGAAACCCGTGCAGCGACGTATTCTCCATTCAATGAAGCGCATGGACGATGGACGATTCAACAAGGTGGCCAACATAGTGGGCCACACCATGCAGTTTCATCCCCATGGCGACGCTTCTATTGGCGACGCCCTTGTGCAGATGGGACAAAAGGATTTGCTTGTCGACTGTCAGGGCAACTGGGGAAATATACTCACTGGCGACCGTGCCGCCGCTCCTCGATACATAGAGGCGCGTCTGTCGAAGTTTGCTCTTGATGTGGTGTTCAATCCTAAGACCACCGAATGGCAGCTCTCTTATGATGGACGCAACAAGGAGCCAATAACCCTTCCTGCTAAATTCCCGCTCCTTCTGGCACAGGGTGCCGAAGGCATTGCCGTGGGATTAAGTTCTAAGATTCTCCCTCATAACCTTGTTGAGATTTGCGACGCTGCCATCAAATATCTGCGTGGTGAGGACTTCCAGCTCTATCCTGACTTCCCCACGGGTGGCTCTATTGATGTGGCACGCTACAACGACGGTCAGCGTGGCGGAATGGTTAAGGTGCGTGCAAAGATAGAGAAGCTCGACTCCAAGACTATCGTCATACGCGAGATTCCTTTCTCCAAGACCACAACCACGCTTATCGACTCCATCCTCAAAGCCATCGACAAGGGCAAGATTAAGGCAAAGAAAGTGGATGACAATACTGCTGCCGAGGTGGAGATACAAGTTCACCTTGCGCCTGGAGTGTCGAGCGACAAGACCATTGACGCCCTCTACGCCTTCTCCGATTGCGAGATAAACATCTCGCCCAACTGCTGCGTTATCGAGGACAACAAGCCTTGTTTCCTCACCGTGAGCGATGTGCTGCGCCATTCCACCGACACAACCATGGGATTATTGCGCAAGGAATTGCAGATACGCAAGTCGGAACTTGAGGAGCAGCTATTCTTCTCGTCATTGGAGCGCATTTTCATTGAAGAGCGCATATACAAGGAGAAGAAGTTTGAGCAGTCGAAATCGCAGGACGAGGTAGTTGCCTTTATCGACTCCAAGTTGCAGCCTTTCAAGGATCAGATATTCCGAGTGCCCTCCAACAAGACAACGGCAGAGGGAAAGGTGGAGCAGGAGATGGTGGAATACTCGTTCCACCGCGATATAACCCGCGACGACATCCTGCGATTGCTTGAGATAAAGATGCAGCGCATCCTGAAGTACAACAAGGACAAGGCTGATGAGCTTATCGCACGCATAAAGGCAGAGCTTGCCGACATTGAGTATGACTTGGCTCACATGACCGAAGTCACCATACATTGGTTTGAGTTCATTCGCGACAAGTATGGCAAGGACCATCCGCGCTGCACCGAGATAAAGAGTTTCGACACCATCGAGGCTTCCAAGGTGGTTGAGGCCAACCAGAAGCTCTACATCAACCGTCAGGAGGGATTCATCGGAACCGGTCTTAAGAAGGATGAGTTTGTGTGCAACTGTTCCGACATCGACGACATCATCGTGTTCTTCAAGGACGGTAAATACAAGATGGTGCGTGCCGCCGACAAGATATTTGTGGGCAAGAACATCCTCCACGTGCAGGTGTTCAAGAAGAACGACAAGCGCACTATATATAATGTTGTCTACCGCGACGGCAAGGCAGGAGCTGCCTACATCAAGCGTTTCTTCGTTCCTACCATGACCGTAGGCAAGGAGTACGACCTGACTCAGGGCACACCAGGCTCTCGTGTTCTCTATTTCACAGCCAACCCCAATGGTGAGGCTGAGGTGATAAAGGTTACGCTTGAGGCCAATCCTAAGCTCAAGAAGATATTCATAGAGCGCGACTTCTCGGAGGTGGGCATCAAGGGACGCACATCCAAGGGCAATCTTGTGACGCGCAACCCTATCCACCGCATTGGTCTCAAGAGCCACGGCCATTCCACTCTTGGTGGACGCAAAGTGTGGTACGACCCCGATGTCAACCGTCTCAACTACGACGAGCACGGACGGTTGCTTGGTGAGTTCTTCGACGATGATTCCATTCTTGTTGTCCTCGACGACGGCAACTTCTACATCTCATCGTTCGATGCCAACAACCACTACGAGGATAATATCAAGATTATTGAGAAGTGGGACCCCGACAAGATATGGACTGCAGCCCTCTTTGATGCCGACAATTCAGGCAATCTTTATCTTAAGAGATTCCGCATGGAGGCCATCAAGCGTCAGCAGAACTACATTGGTGAAAATCCCAAGAGTCAGTTGATGTTGCTCACCGACACTGCCTATCCCCGCATAGAGGTGGATTACGCTCCCGTGAAGGCTCCCGACGGTTCTATGACCCAGCGTCCGCCATTGGAGATTGATGCCGATGAGTTTATTGCTGTCAAGGGCTTCAAGGCAAAGGGAAAGCGTGTTACGACACTTGACGTTGAGGCCGTTAAGGAACTTGAGCCTACTCGTTTCCCCAACCCCGACGATGATGACTCCGACGACACCCCTGAGGAGGAACCTGAAAACCTCGACCCTGATGCAGGCAAGAGTCAACAGCAAGTGATAGACGAAATGACCGGACAACTCAACATATTCACCGAGAATGCAGATCTTTAAGAACATAATCCTTATGTGCGCCCTCATCTGTGGCAGCAGCGCTATGCAGGCTGCCACAGATGGGGGCGCATGTCCTTCTGCCGACACCATATATATTAATAATGATGCCGGAAGCAAGAATAACGATATTGGCGGTTTCATCCATCGTTTGCAGTTGAAGACCAACTCGCTTATGATAGGCATAGGCTCCACCAATATCCTCGATACCTACCTCTCGCCCGAGAAATACCGTGGCATCGACCTTCGTTTCCTCTCCCACACACGTCGTGAGAAAGAGCAGTCGCCGTGGATAAACCAGTTTCAGCATGAGGGCAACGTGGCTTATGCCGACAACCGTTCGGGCAATGGTGGCACTATGGCTGGTGGCTACACCTTCCTCTATTCGTTGCTGCATAAGTGGACAGTGTCCTTATGGCGTAGTCCGCTGCGTATTGTTGCCGGAGGCACAGTATCCACCAACTTAGGTTTTATCTACAACACTCGCAATGGCAACAATCCAGCCAACGCCCGATTGTCGTTGCACATCGAGCCAACCGTCGGCTTCGACTATCCCATAGGCAGAGCGAGCCATACCCGTGGCATTGCGTTCACCCCAGGAGCATGTGCCCATTTCCCCGTGATACTCCATTACGAGGCTTCAGCTCCATTGCTTGGCGTGATGTTCTCGCCCAACTACGGTCAGTCCTACTACGAGATATTCAACCGTGGCAACTACGACCACAACTGTGTGCCTACTACCTTCGGCTCCACCCCCTCGTTGCGCCAGATGCTCACTATCGATTTCCGCCTTGCCCGCACCACGTGGCGCATAGGTTATTTGGGCACTATCGAGCAGTCGCACGTCAACAACCTCAAGACTCATGTCTACACACACTCCTTAATGATAGGCATTGTGAAGAGGTTCAGGACGCTGAAGCAATAAATCCGTAAGCAATAAATAAAAAAATAACCCCTTAACTACAATAGCTATGACAAATTACATTCGATTCGACTGGGCCATGAAGCGCATGTTGCGCGACAAGGCTAATCATGAGGTGATAGAAGGATTGCTCACATCGCTGCTTGGTGAGAAGGTGACGATAAAGGAGTTTCTTGAAAGCGAGGGTAATCAGAAATACGAGGACGACAAGTTCAACCGTGTTGATATTCTTGCTGAGAACGACCGTGACGAATTGCTTATCATAGAAATTCAGAACACGCGTGAACTGGCTTATTTCCAGCGCATGTTGTATGGTGTGTCGAAAGCTATAACCGACTATATGGAACTTGGTGATAAATACGACAAGGTAAGGAAGGTATACTCTATCAACATCGTCTATTTCGACCTCGGCCAGGGTGAGGATTATGTTTACCACGGTAAAACTATATTCAAGGGTATGCATGAACCTTACGATACACTGCGCCTTTCGAGATACCAGGCACAGCGGTTTTTCGGCATCGTTCCTAAGGACAAGAAGGAATCCAAGCCAGCGGGCGACATCTTTCCTGAATATTATGTGTTGCGTGTTGATGATTTCGATAAAGTGGCAAAGACTCCGCTTGACGAGTGGATTGAATTTCTTAAGACTGGTCATATAAGTGATACAGCCACAGCTCCAGGTCTTGACCGTGCGCGCAAGTGTATGCAGTTTGATGAGTTGTCTGCTGCCGATCGACGTGCCTATCTGCGTCACATGGAAGCAGTAAGAACCCAAAAGAGTGTGTTGGAGACAAGTCGTGAAGAAGGACGTGAAGAAGGTCGTGAAGAAGGTCGTGAAGAAGGCCGTGAAGAAGGCCGTAAAGAAGGCCGTAAAGAAGGCCGTGAAGAAGGCCGTGAAGAAGGCCGTAAAGAGGGCATAGAGAATGAAAAACTTGAAACTGCCAAGCGCTTGATTTCTATGGGACTTTCTGTAGAACAAGTATCGCAAGGCACAGGTTTGAACATAGCGGAAGTAAAGAAATTAATACAATAAAAAAGTATATGCATTGTAGAAATAGACTTTGGCATACATCGTTTCTTGTGTTATTGCTATCCATGTTTGCTTTCGCCTCGTGTGTCGACGAGGATGAGTATGCCGACAATCCGCGTGGCAATTTCGAGGCTTTGTGGAAGGCTATCGACGAGCATTATTGTTTCTTCGACTACAAGATGGAGCAGTACGGACTCGACTGGGATAAAATCCATGACAAGTACTCGGCACAGATAGCCGACGACATGACCGACACCCAACTCTTTGAGGTGCTTGGCAACATGCTTGCCGAGTTGAGGGACGGTCATGTGAACATGTATTCCTCATGGGATGTGGCCCGCAACTGGTCGTGGCATGAGGACTATCCCTCTAATGTGAGCGACACATTGTTGAGGCGGTATCTCGGCACCGACTACCGCATTGCCACAGGTATGCGCTACCGTCGACTCGACGACAACACGGGCTACATTCGTTGCTCCTCATTCCAGAATGGCATAGGAGCCGGCAATCTCGACGACATATTGTTTTATCTTGCTCCGTGCAACGGACTGATAATCGATTTGCGCGACAATTCCGGCGGTCTGCTCTCTTCTGCCGAGGAGCTTGCAGCACGCTTCACCAACAAGGAATTGCTTGTGGGCTATATGCAGCACAAGACAGGAAAGGGTCATGCCGACTTCTCCCAGCTTCAGGAGCAGCGTCTTAAGCCAGGCAAGGGAGTGCGTTGGCAGAAGAAGGCCGTAGTGCTCACCAACCGTTCCGTCTACAGTGCTGCCAACGAGTTTGTCAAATACATGAAGTGCTGTCCCAATGTCTACGTCGTGGGCGACCGCACTGGTGGAGGAGCAGGAATGCCTTATTCCAGCGAGCTTCCAAACGGCTGGAGCATACGTTTCTCGGCATGTCCCATGTATGATAAGGACAAGCAGTCGACAGAGTTCGGCATCGAGCCTGACTACAATGTCGCCCTCTCGCAATCCGACCTCCTTCGTGGCGAGGATTCCATCATTGAATATGCCCGGCGTCTGCTCAAGTAGTTTTTTAGGCTAATCCTGCACCGAAATAAATATAGCAGCGTCTTGCATATTCTAACAGAAATGATTACTTTTGCGCTCGAAACAATACAATAAGTAATTTTTTGAGAAAAAAACATAAAACGATGTTGAATTTAGACAATTTCTACAAGGCACGCTACGTACTGAGCAAGGTGATACGCAAGACAGCCCTCATTCATGCCCCTAAGATAAACCCCGAGTGCGACGTTTATTTGAAGCCCGAGTGTTTGCAGCTTACCGGCTCGTTCAAGATTCGCGGTGCTTACTACAAGATTTCGCAACTCTCCGACGAGGAGAAGTCGAAGGGTGTAATAGCCTGCTCGGCTGGCAATCATGCCCAGGGAGTGGCTCTCGGAGCCACGGCTATGGGCATCAAGTCGCTCATCTGCTTGCCCGAGGGTGCTCCTATAAGCAAGGTTGAGGCCACCCGCAAGCTCGGAGCCGAAGTCAATCTCGTTCCCGGTGTCTACGATGATGCCTACAACGAGGCGTTGCGTTTGCGCGACGAGCATGGCTACACATTCATCCATCCCTTCGACGACGAGAATGTGATAGCCGGACAAGGCACCATAGGTCTTGAGTTGCTTGACCAGCTGCCCGACATCGAGGCTGTTGTGGTACCCGTAGGTGGTGGCGGACTTCTTTCGGGCATTGCCTTCGCCATCAAGTCGTTGAATCCTGCCGTCAAGGTGTATGGTGTTCAGGCTGCGGGAGCCGCAAGCATGGTGCAGAGCATCCACGACCATAAGCAGGAGATGCTCGACACTGTATCAACCATTGCCGATGGCATTGCCGTCAAGGAGCCTGGCAAGATAACGTTCGACACCTGCAGCAATTATGTCGACGACATCGTCACAGTGAGCGAGGATGAAATCTGCGCTGCCATTCTCCAGCTCATCGAGAGCGAGAAGATGATTGCCGAGGGAGCAGGAGCCGCCAGTGTTGCTGCCGTGATGTTCAACAAGGTTCCTATTAAGGGCAAGAAGACCGTATGCGTGGTGAGCGGTGGCAACATCGACGTAACTATCCTCAACCGTGTCATCAACCGCGGTCTCTCAACGAGCGGACGCATCTGTTCGCTGTGCATCGAGCTTGAGGACAAACCTGGCCAGATGCTTGGTGTGAGCAAGGTGTTTGCCGAGCTTGGTGCCAATGTCATCCGCGTCAACCACGAGCGCAGTGTGGATAGTGAGAAGGTTACATCGTGTGTGCTCCGCCTGCAGGCCGAGACCAAGAATGCCGAGCACGTGAACCAGCTCAAGGAAGCCCTCACAAAGCGCGGCTTCAAACTTGTTGACTACAACTTCAATTATTAATTTTAACAACGATACAACTATTATGAACAAGCAAATCAGTACAAACAACGCCCCCGCAGCCATCGGTCCTTACTCACAGGCTATCGAGGCTAATGGCATGGTATTCGCATCAGGTCAGATTCCTCTCGACCCTGCAACAGGCAATTTCGTCGAGGGTGGCATCAAGGAGCAGACTCGTCAGTCGCTCACCAACGCCCAGAACATCCTCAAGGAGGCTGGCACCGACTTCGCCCATGTTGTCAAGACCACTGTCTTCCTCAGCGACATGGACAACTTCGCCGCTATGAACGAGGTTTACGCCGAGTTCTTCTCTCAGCCGTTCCCAGCCCGCTCTGCAGTGGCTGTGAAGACTTTGCCCAAGAACGCTCTCGTTGAGGTGGAGTGCATTGCAGTGAAATAGTTTTTAGAGGAAGTTAAGAAGAAGTTCAGAAGTTAAGTATAAGAAGTTAAGGAGTTCATCTTAACTTCCTTCTTAACTTCTTTCTTAACTTCCTCTTAACTCCTCCTGTCAAAATTGGCATTATTTTAATCTTTTATTCCCATATATTTCTTATCTTTGCATTGGCTTTGTTGAATCAACCGGATTTTTTGATTTATAAAACAATACAATGATATGAAACAATCAACAATCTTTACTATTGCCGCCGCGCTGTTTGTGTCTACATCGGCTGTGGCGCAGATTAATTATCCGTCTACTCCAAAGGATAATACCGTTGACGAGTATTTCGGTGTGAAAGTTGCCGACCCTTACCGCTGGCTCGAGGACGACACCAGCGAGAAGACTGCCCAGTGGGTTGAGGCTGAGAACAAGCTCACACGCGACTATCTCAACAGCATCCCCATGCGTGCCAAAATCCTGAAGCGACTCAAGGAGACTGCCAATTTCGAGAAGTTCGGCATCCCCTTCGAGAAGAACGGCAAGTGGTATGTACATCGCAACGACGGACTGCAGAACCAGTATGTGCTCTATCAGATGGACCGTCCCGACTCGCCCGTAAAGGAACAGCGCGTATGGCTCGACCCCAACAAGCTCAGCACCGACGGCACTGTGGCTCTCAAGGGCACTCACTTCTCCAACAACGGTCGCTACATGGCCTACGTCATCTCGCGCAGCGGTTCCGACTGGGAGGAAATCTACGTCAAGGACTGCCAGACGGGCAACGACTTGCAGGACCATATCCTTTGGGCTAAGTTCACCAACGTGACATGGCTTGGCGATGGCTTCTACTACAGTGCCTACGACGCTCCCGAGAAGGGCAAGGAGACATCTGCCAAGAACTCTGTGCAGAAGATCTACTACCACAAGATTGGCACTCCGCAGGCCGACGACCAGCTCTTCTACATGAACCCCACCCAGCCCTTGCGTTTCTACGGGGTGAGTGTCAACAAGGACGAGACGGTGATGTTCCTCACCGAGTCGGGCATGGACAACGGCAACAATCTCTTTGTGCGCGACCTCACCAAGCCCAACTCGCAGTTCATCCAGATGTGTGCCAACCCCAAGTACATCTATTCCACCGTGCAGACCGTGGGCGACAAAATATATATCCTCACCAACGCCGAGGCTCCCAAGTATCGCCTTATGCAGGCCGACCTGAAGCATCCTGGCTATAATGAGTGGCGCGAGGTTGTGCCCGAGGGTGAGAGTGTGCTCGAGGATGTGGTGTTTGCCGACGACCGCATGATATTACAGTATGCCAAGGACAACTGCACCCATCTCTACACCTACACTACCGAGGGCAAGCGTCTCTCCGAGATACAGTTCCCCACCTTCGGTTCTGCCTCGGTCAGCGGCAAGCGTGGCCAGAAGGAAGTGTTCTACACCTTCACCTCCTACACCGTGCCTACCTCTGTCTATAGCTACGACATGGCTTCGGGCAAGAGCAGCGTGCTCTACGCTCCCAAGGTGAGCTTCCGCTCGCAGGACTACACCACCGAGATGCAGTTCTACACAAGCAAGGACGGCACACGCGCCCCGCTCTTCATCACCTACAAGAAGGGCCTTAAGCTCAACGGCAAGAACCCGTTGCTGCTTTATGGCTACGGTGGCTTCAACGTCTCCTACTATCCCTTCTATCTCTCCAACATGATTCCGTTCATGGAGCGTGGCGGCATCTATGTGCATGCTGTGTTGCGTGGTGGCGGTGAGTATGGCGAGGATTGGCACGTGGCAGGCACAAAGTTGCAGAAGCAGAACGTGTTTGACGATTTCATCTCGGCTGCCGAGTATCTCATCGACAAGAAGTACACCTCCAAGGACTATCTCGCCATCCAGGGCGGAAGCAACGGTGGACTGCTCGTGGGAGCTTGTATGACTCAGCGTCCCGACCTCTTCAAGGTGTGCATTCCCGAGGTGGGTGTGCTCGACATGCTCCGCTACCACAAGTTCACTATCGGCTGGAACTGGGCACCCGACTACGGCACATCCGAGGACTCCAAGGAGATGTTCGAGTACTTGCTGCGCTATTCTCCGCTCCACACCCTCAAGCCGGGCGTGAAATATCCCGCAACACTCGTCACCACAGCCGACCACGACGACCGTGTGGTGCCTGCCCACTCGTTCAAGTTTGCCGCGCGTCTGCAGGAGTGCCAGGCAGGCACAGCTCCTACGCTCATCCGCATCGGCACAAAGGCAGGTCATGGTGGTGGCAAACCGCTTGCCATGCGTCTTGAGGAGCAGGCCGACGTGCTGAGCTTCATCCTGTGGAACATGGGAATAAAGAAGTAGTTTTGAATAAAATAAAATAGAGTTATGAAAAAGGGTTCTGTAATAATGATGGGTGCGGCTCTCTTGGTGAGCAGCTGCACCACGGGCGCAGGCGCAGGAGCCTACGCCGGAAGCTCGCTCGGTTCGGTGCTTGGCTCCGCAATAGGCGGCATTGTTGGCGGACCTCATGGCAGCGACGTTGGCACAATCTTTGGAATGGCAGGAGGAGCCGTTGTGGGTGGCGCCCTTGGCGATGCGGCTGAGAAGGCACAGCGCCGTTCCGCACAGCAGTACGACGACGACACGTATGCAAGCGGCAACAGTCGCAGCTATTCCAATGGTGGCAACAGCACCAATTATGTTGGTGATGATTTCGACCCGTCGCAAATGGTCGACAACAGCAATTCGGGCGACGACCGTATTGACTTCGGAGCGCCATCCTCTTCGGGTGCCAACGCCCCGATGTCCAACGCCCCGATATCCAACGCCCCGTCAAGCCAATCAGTCGACGCAAGCCGCGTGGAGCAAATCTACGGTAATGTCAAGAGCGACGGCAAGCTCACTATCCGCAACGTGCGCTTTGCCGACAGCAACGGCGACGGAATGCTCTCGGGCGACGAGATAGGTCATGTGTCGTTTGAGATATACAACGAAACCGCCGCTCCCATCTACAACTTCGACCCCTCGGTGGTTGAGGCTGAGGCCAACAAGCGCATTTATATCTCGCCGAGTGTGCGTGTGGAGAACATAATGCCTGGTCAGGGATTGCGCTACACAGCCACGGTGAAGGCCGACCGCCGCATCAAGGACGGAGAGATCCGTCTGCTTGTGTCGGCTCAGAAGGAAGGCAAGCCGATATCCTACGTCACTGTGGTGAAAGTTGCCACACAAAGACAATAGAGTAATCTATTTGCTGTTTATCGGTGAAAGTTCTTAAAGAGTATATGTTAGGGCTTTGACAAAAACCGATAAAACACCCTATTGTGGGCAAAACCCTTTGGGTTTCAATAAAAGGTATGGTGTATGGTCTTACGAGAGCAAGCTCTCGACCCCCATACACCATACCTTTTATTGGTGCAGCAAGCTGCACTTAGCCCACAATCGGGCGATAAACAGAAAAAACATTGTGACCATATCCTAAAACAATATATATTTAAAACATTGGGGCAACATTGTGCTAATGTTTTTTCTGTTTATCGCCGAATATATTTTCCGAGTGGCACATCGTGCCACTGCTATAAATTAAGACAAAGCCGTAGAGAGCTTGCTCTCTTTAAGGCTTTGTCTTAATTTATAGCAAGCCGTAAGGCTCGGAAAATATATGCGGTGTTTTAAATGTTTTTGTCAAAGCCCAGACCGTGGCATCTATAAAACCCTAAAAAAGATAAAGCGAAGGAAATGGAGCTATCTCCACGTCCTTCGCTTTTCTTGTGTTATCCGGTATTTTCTTAACTAACTCTTTTGACTGCAATTATTAAAACCTACTACAAACTAAAACAACAATCTATTAATCAATACTCTGTTAATTCTTATGTAATCGATTGAAAATGAGAGAGTTAATTAA
>ERZ1023641.68-NODE-68-length-44183-cov-11.742544_pt1 | contig 44183 bp, 30 predicted proteins | sample MGYA00380335_ERZ1023641 | MGnify/ENA primary metagenome ERZ1023641 (study PRJEB33179, sample SAMN07448970) | human gut metagenome | biome: Human-gut; feature: Human associated habitat; material: Faeces | host: Homo sapiens | place: India: Bhopal | collected... | reverse complement strand
GGTATATCGTTATTCGAAAATGTTTGGCTCTAAATGATGTGCATGGTATGGAAAGAATGAATGACGATATACCTTTCGAGCATCAGATGATGTTCATCGTTAAGGACTACGACCGCAAGGTTGAAGAGAACATGGAGCTTCGCAAGGAAGTGGAAGAACTATCTGCAGCCCTGGAAAAGCAGGGAGCAGAGTTAAAGCAAGCAAAGAAGGAACTCAAAAAGATGCCTTCTTTGAAGGATAAGGCGATGCAGCTAGAGGCTGTTAGGCGTAAGAACGAGAAACTGACCAGACAAGCTAACTTGCTTCATAAATGTATGGTGTATGTACGCAACCAGAGCCGCCATCTTCTGGCTATGGTAGAGGTTCCTGGTTTGCGAGACCTGGAACAGCGCATGAGCGAGGTACTGAAGAAATATGATGAATAGTTTGGTGATTTCAGATATTATGTCTATATTTGCAAGCAGTAAACGCAGGCGTTCACAGAACTTATTCTATGTTCGTCGAGATTCTTGAAAAATCGCCAAACTTTGAGGATAGAGGTGGAGAATGTTCTCCACCTCTTATTTTATATATGGAAAAGGAGGAGGCAAAGAAGGATGTCTTAGGGGGAAGGGTTCCTGTTTATGATTGTATCGATTTTGCCGGTATCTCTTTTCCGTCGTAATAATCAAGGAATAATCTAAAAAGTTATCAAAATATTTCTTCTCCAAAACGGGAACTTAATTCCTGTTTAAGATCAGTTGGGATATTGCAACCCCTAAATGCCTCATTTCCAATGCTGGTAATGCCATCTGGAATAACGAGGCTACTCAAAGACGAACAACCACGAAATGCACAATCCCCTATGCTAGACACACTATCAGGGATAACTATGTCTGTCAAAGAAGTGCAACCCCTAAATGCGCTATCCCCAATGCGAGTAACGCTGTCTGGGATAACGAGGCTATTCAAAGACGAACAACCCCAAAAAGCACCGCGTCCAATAATAGTTACACTATCAGGGATAACAACGCTATACAAAGATTCGCAACCCAGAAATGCATCATCCCCAATGCTGGTAACACCCTCTAGAATAACAACGCTACTCAAAGAAGTGCAATACAAAAATGTCCTTTCCTCAATACTAGTTATGCCATCAGGGATGGCTATGTTAGTTAAAGAATTACAACCCCAAAATGCATACTCTCCAACACTAGTTACGCCATCAGGGATGGCTATGTTAGTTAAAAATTCACAACCTTCAAATGCCCGAGCACCAATGCTAGTAACACTATTAGGAATAACAATATTAGTCAAAGAATAGCAACCCCTAAATGCACCACCCCCAATGTTGGTTACGCCATCAGGAATAACGAGGCTACTCAAAGAAGTGCAATCCTCAAAAGCACCAGCTCCAATGCTGGTTACACTATTAGGAATAACAATATCAGTCAAAGAAGAGCAAACCTCACAATCAGCTTTATCAATGATCGTAACACCATCAGGAATAACAAGGCTACTCAAAGACGAGCAACCAATAAATGCACCATCCCCAATGCTAGTTACACTATCAGGGATAACGAGACTCTCCAAAGATTTGCAACCCATAAATGCCCTTTCCCCAATGCTTGTAACACTATCGGGGATAACAAGACTACGCAAAGACAGATCCAAAAACGCCTCATCACATATTATCCTTACACCCTCTTTAATAGAATTAGTACCATTAAGTTCGTAAGGAACTTTCAATAATTTTCTTCCATCTTTGCTGTATTTCACACCAAATTCATCAATAATGGCCTCATTTAACTCTTCCTCCGTAACTTTTGTGGACATATCAAGATTATCACTAACATCTTGATTTGCCTTTACATATTCTGATATTGTTGGATACTGCATAGCTTATACTTTTTATTAATTCATTTCATTCTGTCGTATGAGAATATACGACAAGGCAAAAGTACACATTAAATTTCAAACCGCAAAGGAAACTGCAGAAAATAGAGTAATCATCGCTTATTATTTCTATTCCAATGGAAATATATGAGAGAACCCCTATTTCTATGTCGTGTACATCTGTAAATCGCCAAACAAGAGGTAGGGGTAGGGGTAATTCTCTACCCCTTTTTCTTAGCGTATTTTCTTGTATTCACCTGATAGTTCATCACGGTCTTGATGAGGTCGGCTGCCTGTGGATAGTCCTTCGCCAATGGTGGTTGTCCAGAGGTTTCGGGGCGACATGAGGTCTGCATCGCTGGTCGAACCGACGGGCTTAACGGTCTTGCCATCAGTACAATAGACTTTCTGTCCGTCTTTCACAAAGTTGTTGCCGGCAATGCCGTGTATGGAGGGCACGCTGCCGGTATAGATGCAGGTGTGGCCGATGGCGGTGACGGATGGGACGTAGGGCAGGGTGTACCTGCAGGGCAAAGAAGTGGCTGACTGATATCAACATTTAATTGACCGACAACAAAATAGATGGGTCATTTAAGCGTTATTATAGAATAGAGGAGTTATTCAAAAGATTCATCTCAGGAGATTTCTTAGGAATTTAGGAGTTTTTCCAGAAGTTAAGGAGTTAAGACAAATGTCTTTTTTCAAGAATTAGAGAATTCATATCTGCGCATTTGATTTAATGAGAACCAACGGTCGCTGGCTGAAGGGTAAAGCAATTACAGGAAGCATTGCGATTGATAATCAACCGACAACGTGCTGCTTATGATTCGAATATCAAGCAAGCTTTCAGCAGCTAAATGGTGGCTTTAGTCGCCAATTCTCTAATATCTCATTAATTCCATATCAGCAAGAGATTCTCAAATTCTCTAATTCTTGACAAAAAATATTTTTCTTAACTCCTTAGTGACGGTGAAAAAAGAAGGAACAGACATGAAGAAATGGCATTTGTGGTTGGCGGCATCCATAGGACTGGTGGTTATCGCTGGAATGATGCTCAGAGAGTTCGATGTGGATGCATTGAGCAGTATCGACTTGTCTCCGGAATTCTTTCTCGGAGTAGGAATGGCAGTGGGACTTTTCGCCTTGCAGAACCTGATGCTCAGTCTGCGGTTTAAGCATCTCTGCCATCGCAGGCTGTCGCTCATGCAGAGCTTTCGGGTCAACGTGCTTTGCGAGTTCACCTCGGCTGTCACTCCCTCGGCTGTAGGCGGTAGCGGACTGGCTTTCGTGTATCTGAACCGCGAGGGCGTGACGATGGGAAGAAGCATCTTCACCATGTTTGCTGCCTTACTGGCCGACGAGGCTTTTCTGGCCGTGAGCTGCTGTCTGCTGTATTTCCTCGTGCCCTCGCATCTGCTCTTCAGTATGGTTGACGGCGTGGGCGTATCGGCCGATGATGTCAACGGATGGATCAAGGGCGGCGTGCAGGTGGTCTTCATCGTGAGCACGCTTATTGTAGCCGTATGGACAGTCATTCTGTATGTGCTGCTCCTGCATCGTCCACAGAGTTTGGGATGGGTGCTGAAGGCTTGTTGCAAGATTTCTGTGCTGCGCCGATTCCTGCCCAAGGTGGAGAAATTCTCTGTCGACATGACTCTGGCTTCGGAAGAAGCCCGACAGGAAGGAAGGCGATTCTGGCTGCTGCTGATGGGTTATACTTCATTGGCTTGGTTGGCACGATTTGCCATCGTCGTGGCTATCCTGCTGGCTTTTCAATGCCATGGAAACATGCTCCTGGCCTGGTGCCGACAGTGGGTGATATGGATGATTTCCATCCTGAGTCCTACGCCGGGAGGAAGTGGTGTGGCTGAGCTGATGTTCCGCATGTATTACTCCGACTATCTGCCCGAAGCGTCGGTTGCCATCCTTGCTGCCATGCTCTGGAGGGCTGTCTTTTATTATCCCTTCTTGGTGATGGGCACACTGGTGTTGCCCAAGTGGATAGGCAGGAATGGACCCGTCAGAAGTTGAGATAGAGGCGGGCGCTGAGCGCGGTGAAGTTGCCGTCGTCGTTGTGGATGAACTGGAAGGAAGGCTGCACGGCTATGGCCTTGGTGAGTTGTCGTTTCCAGGTGAGTTCCAGCGAGTATTCATCGCCTTGCTGGAATTGGGCGTATTGTCCCGACACACCGCACTCGTTCTTCGCGTCCAGATAGGCGCCGCCTATCTCTGCATAGCGGTAGCAGGCGTTCTTGCGGCTTGAATTCTCTGAATATTGCACCATGCACAAGATGTTCTTTTCGCCCGATGTCCACAACTTCTGCTCTCCATAGAGCCACCAGGCAAAGGTGGTTCGTGCCAATGAATTCCCATCCGTCGAGGTTTTGTTTGGCGTATTCTCATCTGTCGTAGTTCCATTTACTGAAGTTCCATTTGTTTGAGTCATTGTCGAGGCAGTTTCGTCTTCCGTGACGAAGGGCTGCTGTCGGGTGTGGACAGCTATGCCGGCATAATACTCTCCGCTGTGATGGGTGTACTCTATCTGCGACATGTTGAAGATGCCGTCCGTCTTGGGTTTTATCAGGAACGGATTGTCGTGGGCTGTCCAGCCATTGTAGCCTGACCCGTTGTAAAGGCTGTTGCGGAACGTCCATCCCTTTTTGGTGATGTCGAAGTAAAGGGTGAGTCCTGAAAAGGGATAGTTGGCTATGGGATAGCTGGCAGCCACCGTGGGAAAGATGCCACAGGAGCTGTTGGTAAAGAGCGCCGTGATGGGGGATGTGAAGAAGTCTTCGTTCACATTCCTCACACCTATAAACAGATGGCCCGAGTTCCACTGGTGCATGAAGCCTAAGACGGCAATGGCCGCCAGCATGTTGTCGGCATCGATGTTGGAGAATCCCTGCCAGTCACCAATGACGCTTTCGCCGGTCTTGGCAAGGTGGAGCGTGGCTGCCTCTATGGTGTTTCTGTCGCTTCCTAAAGGAACACTCAGGTCAAGGCGCAACTGGTTGACCCAGTTGGTGTTCTTGTTCATGTCCCATTGCCATTCTGTAGTATATTGTCCGCTCAGTTCCTGTGCCTGTAGCATACTGGTGGCTATACATCCTAAAATAATCAAATAAATTCTCTTCATTCTTAATGTTTTTGTATTTTATTGTATCTTTATAGTCTTTCTTCTTGCATAGAATCTTGTTTCAGACTCTCTCTTCTTGCGTCTCATGGTTGGGGGTGTTGGGGCTTGCCCCAAGAGTGTGTTTTTTAAACTTCTATAACTCTAAAAATCGTCGGAAGTCGAGTTTCGTGTTTATGATTTCTATTTCTCCGAAGTCGATCATAGCATTGAAGAGTCTTGTCTTTTCTGAATTTTTCAGGTCTTCGGGAGTAAGGTCTTTCTCGGTGATGGCGCCTTGGGCTAAGAGAAATTCACGCTTGGTGCCAGCAAGCAAGGGGTGGGAGGGTGTGAGCCATTGATGTCCGTCGAAGATGGCGAGATTCGTGAACGAGGTATCTGTGATGAGTCCGTTCTTTACGATGACGATGTCATCGCAATCACCTTTCAGGGTTGTCAGTCGATTGATCTCAGAACGGTCTGTACTTTTGTAGCTATAGTCGATGTTGTCAGCCTCGATAACCATTAATGTCTGTATCGTGCGCATGGCATAGGGAGCGTACTCTACTGCTTCTACACCCTGTTCGCTGTAGACTACCCGACACTTGGAAAGCTGCATGTCGGCCCGTGGTGCGATGAGTTGGGCGAGGCTGGGCATGGCACTTAGGGAAGGAAAAAAGTGACGGATGGTTCGCTCCATTCTTGCCTGGTGATAGGGAAGGGCCATGACTTCGCCTTTCTTTATCTTAATGGTTTCTACGAATTGGTTCATATGTTTAATTTTCAATGTTTAATGCTCAATGTTAAATAGTCCTACCTTTTATCCAATAAGGCTGTTGCTTAACTCCTTAACTCCAGAGAACTCTCCTATCGGAATATATATTTTCTGTAACACCTCCAGGAACTCTTTTCGGCAGTCGCTCTTTGAAGTGATTCCTCCACCAGCCTTGAAGTACATTCCATCAGTACCTTGTTCTAAGAATCTGATCATCACAGCCGAGTTGAGCTCGCCATTCTGACAGATGCCCATGATACCTGTGTAGAATCCTCGTTCGTAACCCTCAGCCTCATGGATAATCTGCATGGTCATGTCCTTGGGAGCACCCGTGATAGAGCCTGCGGGCAACTGGGATTCCAAAATGTCACCAAGATGCTTCATGTAGTTGGCGGGAAGTCGACCGCTTATTTCTGAACTTGTCTGCAGTATGTCACCCTTATTGGTGTGCAGTATGTCGATGTAGCGGTAGCGGTCCACTTTGACGTCATCTGCCACTCGGCTCAGGTCGTTGCGTATCAAGTCAACGATTGTGGCATGTTCTGCTGCCTCTTTCTTGTCTGCCATCAGTATCTCTGCTGCATTGGGTATGGAGGCTTCGAGTGTTCCCTTCATGGGATAAGAGTAAATCCTTCCGTTCCTGATTTTGACAAACGTCTCTGGAGAGAAACAGACAAACTGATCTTCTCGGCACGGGATGGAAGTGCTCGCTGTTTTCATTCTTTCAGTTCCCGACGGTTCCCTTTTTGTTGAAGTCATTCCTCTCCATAGCAGTTTGTATTTTCCCCGGGCGTGGAGGAAAATGTCGTGGAGCGAGAGATTGCAGCTCACGGGTACCTTACAGGTGAGATTGGTGAGATAGCTGTTTCCCTGCATGATGTTGCGCTTTACGATATCGAAGCTGTGCTTGTAATCCTCGAAGCGGGGCGGCGTCATCCGCCAGGTAATGGGACTGGATAGTGGAGAAGCTATCTCTTGAGATGGATTATCTGTGAGATTGTTCATTCCTTCGAAATCATAAAGGCATATTTCTGGATTGATGTCAGCCAGTGGCTCTATGAAAGCTTGGTTGCCCAGATAGTCGATGACAAAGAGAAAGGGCTTGCCTTCCTTGCCTAATTGATTGATGCGATGGATGATTTCTTTTCTCATATGATGCGATTCTACAATGGGATTATTAGAATAATCAGAATGCAAAGATACGATATTTTTGCGAAATGGAAAAAAAACAGCGTCAAAGAATATGGTTGATGCTAAAAAACAATTGCGAAAGACAAAAAAAAGCGATGACCTTCACAGGCTACCGCTCCAAATCTTCAATAGGTATTAGTTCCTTTTAAGGTAAAAAGATTGTTTTCAGGATAACGATGGCAAAGTTACGGCCTTTTTTTGATACAGCCAAACTTTTTCTTGTTTATTTTTTGATATTTTTGCTGTGTGGGCGCACAATTTGCTTTATTAACAGAGTTTAACTTGAAAAATTGTGCAATCGTTTACATTAGGCTCCTTTTTGATAATTTTAAGTTAGCGAGTTTTAAGTTGATAAGTGTTATGAAAAAGAAAATAAAAAAAGTGCAAAAGCCGTTGTTCACGACTCTTGCACTTTATTTTTACTTCTTCAACTTTTTGCAGGTGTACGCAAGTTAAGAGAAGTTTTCTTTTGTGAGAAGTTACCATTCCTTTCGATCGTTAGAAGTTAAAGCCAACAACTTTGGAGGAAATGTTTTATGTTTAGTGTTTAATTTCTATTCCACTAAAGCATTTGTCTTAACTCCTTAACTTCTTCAACTCCAGAGAAAAACTCCTGAAAAGCCTCTTACTGCTTGTTGTTCTTGATCTTCTCCACGTAGGCGTCGATGACAGCCACGGCTGTGATGTTGACGATGTCTTGCACGCTTCCCTCAGAGTCGGTGAAGTGGATAGGCTTGTTAAGACCCATCTGGATAGGACCAATGATCTCAGCTTCTGGGTTGAGAGCCTGCAGGAGCTTGTAAGAAGCGTTGGCGCTGCTCAGGTTAGGGAAAACCAATGTGTTGACATCTTTGCCCTTGAGGCGAGAGAATGGATATTTTTCATCGCGCAATTGCTTGTTGAGCGCGTAGTTGACCTGCATCTCGCCGTCGATGGCAAGGTCGGGGTAAACTTTCTGCATCTCTGCCACAGCCTTGTGAACCTTGACAGGTGAACCTGCAGCATCGGTACCGAAGTTGGAGTAGCTCAGCATGGCGATGACAGGTTCCTCATTGAAGAACTTCACGGTGTGAGCCGACAACTTGGCGATATCGGTAAGCACGTCCTCGTCGGGGTGACGGTTGATCAATGTATCAGCTATATAGAATACTCCCTTCTGGGTGTTGAGAATGTGCATGGTGCCGAAAGTCTTGAACTCAGGACGAATGCCGATGACTTCCTTTGCCACCTTGATCGTGTTGGAGTACTTGGTGTAAAGACCGGTGATGAAGGCATCAGCGTCGCCTTGCTCTACGAGTGACATACCGAAGTAGTTGCGCTCATACATCTTGTCGTAAGCCTCCTCGAAGGTGTAACCCTCGCGGGCACGCTTCTCTGCCAGGTGCTTGGCAAATGTGGCACGACGGCCCTGCTCATTGTCTGCACGCATATCGATAATCTCGATGTCGCTCAAGTCGAGCTTCAGACGAGAAGCCACACGGTTCAGACGGTCGGGGTTGCCCAGCAAGATAGGCTGGCAAATACCTTCGGCCTTGGCCTGTACGGCTGCTTTCAGCATGGTGGGGTTGCCGCCTTCGGCGAATACCACGCGCTGAGGATGCAGGCGGGCTGTGTCGTGCAACTTGCGGGTGAGTTTTGTCTCCTGACCTAAGAGCTCACGCAGGTGCTGCTTGTAGCCTTCCCAGTCGGTGATAGGTGTGCGGGCTACACCGCTTTCCATAGCAGCCTTGGCTACGGCTGCACTCACCTCTGTGATAAGGCGTGGGTCTACAGGTTTTGGAATGAAGTATTTAGGACCGAAGGTCAGGTCGTTGACGTGGTAAACATCGTTCACCACATCTGGAACAGGCTGCTTGGCCAAATCGGCGATGGCATGTACGGCAGCCATCTTCATCTCCTCGTTGATGGCACGTGCGTGAACATCGAGCGCACCACGGAAGATGTATGGGAATCCAATCACGTTGTTGATCTGGTTTGGATAATCGCTGCGGCCTGTTGACATCAATACGTCTGGACGGCTTGCCATAGCATCCTCGTAGCTGATTTCAGGTACGGGGTTGGCGAGGGCGAAGACGATAGGAGAGTCCGCCATCGAGCGAATCATGTCCTGAGAGAGGACGTTGCCCTTGCTGAGTCCTACGAATACGTCGGCACCCTTCACTGCTTCCTCGAGAGTATGAACATCACGACGGTCGGTAGCGAAGAGCTTCTTCTGCTCGGTCAGGTTCTCACGGTCGCTGGTGATGACGCCCTTGGAGTCGAGCATCACAATATTCTTTACCTGTGCACCCAAAGCCACATAGAGCTTGGTACAGCTGATGGCTGCAGCTCCGGCTCCGTTGACTACGATCTTTACGTCAGCAATATTTTTGCCTGCTACCTCAAGGGCATTCTTGAGACCTGCAGCCGAGATGATGGCTGTGCCATGCTGATCGTCGTGCATCACAGGAATGTCAAGGGTGCGCTTGAGTCTGTCCTCTATATAGAAGCATTGTGGTGCCTTGATGTCCTCAAGATTGATTCCACCGAAGGTAGGAGCAATTTTCTCTACAGCTTCGCAGAATTTCTCGGGGTCTTTCTCTGCTACCTCGATGTCGAACACGTCGATTCCACCATAAATTTTAAACAGCAGACCCTTTCCTTCCATTACTGGCTTGCCACTCATGGCACCAATGTCGCCAAGTCCCAGTACGGCTGTTCCGTTACTGATAACTGCCACTAAGTTGCCTTTGTCTGTGTACTTATAGACTGAGTCTGGGTTTTGCTGGATTTCCAAACATGGATAGGCTACACCAGGAGAGTAAGCCAAACTCAAGTCGGTTTGGGTGTGGTAAGGTTTGGTTGGCTTTACCTCGATTTTGCCAGGTCGATTGTTCTCGTGATAGGCGAGAGCTGCCTCTTTAGAAATTTTTACCATAATTATATAGCGGTTTAAAGTTTTATATTCTTACAAAAATTATGCTTTTTGTGCACAATCTCATATTTTTTGTGCAAAGGTAATAAAAAACTAATGAATAATGGTAGGTTTCTTTGATTTTTTTTGTAACTTTGCGAAGAAAAAAAGTCGAAACAAGAAAGAAAACATTCGAATACTGCAATGAACATAACAAATGACTATAGGCGTGAACTGAAAAGCAAAATTATTGAATACGCCATGAATGAGTTTCGTCAGAGGGGAATTAAAGCTGTGAAAATGGATGAGATTTCTCGGGGGCTTCATGTGTCTAAGCGTACTGTGTACGAGATTTTTGGCGACAAGGAGGAACTGCTGTTGGCTGGTATAAGAGCTCAGGATGAGGAACTTAGAAGAATGCTTGATCAATTTGCTTCTGAGAATAATCACAATGTGATTGATATCATTTGTTATTTCTATCGGGTGCAGATGGAGTTATGTGAGCAGGTGGGCGTCAAGTTTTATGAGGAGATACAGCACATGCCTCGTGTGGTGGCTTACATGAAGTCTGTGCACGAACATGAGGTAGAGGACAGAATGCGCTTCTATGAGTGTGGGGTGAAGGAGGGCTTGTTCCGTAGTGATATTGACTATCCTTTTATCTCGAATGTGGGGCACATCACCATGAATGAGATTATGCACCTTCAGCTTTACCGCATGTATTCCATGCAGACCATCTTCGACAATTTCTTTATGGTCATCGTTCGGGGAATCTGCACGGAGCGGGGACTCGAATTGCTTAACAGAGGAATGGGGCACGCATAGCGGAGCCCTTTTTTCGTGTCCTTTTCTTTCTGCTGTTTTTTACGTTTTTGTCTTAAAAAACTTTGTTCGTTTTTTTAGCAAGTTTGAAAGTCGTAGAAATAATATCGAATTATTTGTCCTTATACAGCCATGACAGGATTTTGTTGATGGTGTGGCTGTAGAAACGGAACCATCTGTACTTGGAGACAGGTTTTCCGCCAAAGCTGAGAATGAATTCACGGAAAGGATTCCTGTGCCAGGGAAGTCCTACATCCATAAAGTAGATGTGGTTATAATCGTGCTCGTAGGCATACTGTATGGCGTTCCATACGACCATGGTGTCAGGGTGGAGCATGGAATAGGTCTTTCTTTTGGCGGCTAAGTAGCACAGGTAGGCATTGCCTCCGGAGTAGACACAGGCGCAGCCGCCTATGTTTTTCCCTCCATAGGTGGTAAGGAAAATCTTGGCATTGTGGCTCTTTGCCATTTCTTGGAAATATTGCTCGTTGGGAATATGTCGGCGAGGCTTGAAACGGTAGTATCGTTTCAGCAGTTGATGGAACGAGTGGATGTCTTCCCTGTTGGTTGCTGTCTGGGTAATGATACCCTTGTCTTTCAGCTTTTTGATGCGCTGCTGTATTTTCTCTGAGAGCCTTTCCTCGGGTGCCTTGCTGTGGAGCGAGTTGTGAACCTCCTGCCAGACAACGGGAAAGTAGCCCTGCTGCCTGAAAGCGCGGTAGCCAAACATTTTCTTTCTGATGCCCGAGAACTCAATGTACAGACACAGTCGGCGGTCGAGCCGCAGAGTGATGGCCTGCAGCATTTTGCAGAAGAGCTCCTCCTTGTAGGCTTCGTTGGCATAGATTCCTTCCTCGTGCGCGTGCGCGTGTGTATATATAAAAGGAGGAAACCAATTTCCCTTTCTGTTCACTGCCACAAGAAGCTGCGCCAAAGTCTGTCCCTCTTTGTTGGAAACTACAACCATATAGGGAGTACAGCCGGGAGTCTGTTCGTAGATAATAAACAACTCACGGCTGTGAAAGTAGTTGCCTTCAAGAAGAGTTGGCAAGTCTTTCGATTTTGTATAAATATCAATACAACATTCGTTCACATGGCAAAAATAATAAATTATTTCTAAAAAAGCAAGTATGATGCCTCTCATATCCAATCTTTTTAGTATTTTTGCACTATTATGAAAGTAATATTGATTGGAGCGGGCCGGTTAGCCACTAATTTGGGCAAGGCTCTCTTGGAGGCAGGACACGATATCCTGCAGGTTTATAGTCGCACGATGGAGTCGGCCAGCGCCTTGGCAACGCTTGCTGGTGGAGCTCCTGTTACCGAAATCGAAAAGGTGCGCAAGGATGCTGATGTGTATATTATCTCAGTGAAGGACAGTGTGTTGCCCGATCTTGTGCAGGCGCTCTGTTCGGGCAGGAGTACGAAGGTCTTTCTTCATACAGCAGGTTCGGTCAACATGGACGTGTTTGCAGGCATGGCGCTTCATTATGGTGTTTTCTATCCTATGCAGTCGTTCTCGAAAGAGAAGACGGTTTCTTTCCATGATATTCCCTGTTTCGTAGAGGCCAATGACGACTATGCCCGCGATGTGCTGATGCAGTTGGCTCAGGGGTTGACAACTAAAATCTATCAGCTATCGAGTGAGGATAGAAAGTATCTGCATCTCTCGGCCGTCTTTGCTTGTAACTTTGTAAACCATTGTTATGCAGTTAGTTATGATATTCTAAAGAAGCATGGTATTCCTTTTGATGTGATGCTTCCGCTTATCGATGAGACAGCCCGTAAGGTGCATGTGCTTACGCCTCAGGAGGCTCAGACAGGACCTGCTGTCAGGTACGACCAGAATGTTATTCGTGCACAGTCTTCGCTCTTGCGCGACAATCCCTTGCTCAAGGACATCTACGAGCGTATGAGTATGAACATCCACAGAATGAGTGAGGAGAAGTAAACAGAATACGATTATGATCAATTACGATTTGACAAAGATAAAGACCGTGATATTTGATGTCGACGGCGTACTTTCACGACAGACCATTACCCTCTCTGCCGCGGGAGAACCCTTGCGTACAGTCAACATACAGGATGGTTATTCCATCCAGTTGGCTCAAAAATTGGGGCTCCGAATCGCCATCATAACAGGCGGTACCACCGAGGCCGTACGTAAGCGTTATGCCGGACTCGGAGTGGAGGATATTTACATGGGGTGTGCTGTCAAGGTTACTACCTATAAGGATTTCCTGACCCGTTATGGTCTTCAGGATGAGGAAGTTATCTATGTGGGTGACGATATTCCTGATTACGAAATCATGCGCCTTTGCGGATGTCCTTGCTGTCCTGCCGATGCCTGTCCCGACATTAAGGGCATTTCCGCCTATGTGTCATCGCGCAAAGGAGGCGAAGGTGTGGGACGCGACATTATAGAACAGGTGTTGCGGGCACAGAACAAATGGCTAACCGATGCCAAGGCGTTTGGATGGTAGAGAGATAAGGTGTTTGATAAGTATGTTAGGACGTTCATAATTCCGGGTTAAAGAAGATAAGATAAATGAAATATAAAATCATATTAGCGAGCAATTCGCCTCGCCGTAAGGAACTTTTAGCAGGACTCGACATTCCTTTCGAGGTAAGGGTGATGCAGGGTATAGACGAGAGTTTTCCCGATACGCTGAATGCGTACGATACGGCTCTGTATATAGCTCGCAAGAAGGCTGATGCCTATCAATCACTTCTTGAAGAAGGTGATGATAACTTGTTGGTTCTCACTGCAGATACGGTGGTGATAGCACCATCTGACGGTTTTCTGAACGACCAGGAATGCAAGGGTGTTATCTTAGGTAAGCCTCACGATGCAGAGGAGGCTTACAGCATGTTGCGTATGTTGAGTGGAAAGACCCATCATGTGGTGACGGGCGTTTGTCTCACTACACGTGAGCTGCAACGTCAGTTCTCCGTAGTGACCGAGGTGAGTTTCAAAAAACTTGACGAGCAGGAGATCAACTATTATGTAGATCATTACAAACCCTTCGACAAGGCTGGTGCCTACGGCATTCAGGAATGGATAGGTTACGTGGGATGTGTGGGTCTCAAGGGCAGTTATTTCAATGTGATGGGGCTGCCTGTGCAGCGCATTTATGAGGAACTCCGAAAGATGGAGGAACTGAAGAAATGAAGCGGAATCTCGTGGTTGCAACAGGATGTTCTTGCAGCCTAACTGGAGTAATTTAGATTTTTTAAAATAAGATTTTCCTCTATGTCGTAAATAATAAGTATCTTTGTGCGTTTTATGTAACTAACGAGTATTATGACAGACGACGTAAAGGTTCGGGTGAAGAAGGTCTTGGACGATTATCTTGAGGCCTGTCAACACCGCAAAACCCCTGAGCGTTATGCTATTTTGGATGCTGTGTACAGCATTGACAAGCATTTCACGCTGGAAGAATTGGGGGAGTATTTATCAAAGAGTGGCTTTCGTGTAAGCCGTGCTACGCTTTACAATACGATTCATCTCCTGGTAGAGTTGAAGCTTGTCGTAAGGCATGGATTGGCGCAAGGCACTAAGTATGAAGCGTCTTTAGGGCGCGAGAATCATGTGCACCAAGTGTGTACGGTTTGCGGAGGTGTGACTGATATTGACGCACCTTTAGTGACTCAGGCCATTGGACAGACGCAGTTGCACGATTTCAGGTGTGATGAGTTTGCACTCTATATCTACGGACTCTGTGCTGCCTGCCAGAACAAGCAGAAAGGCAAGGCTGCCGGTCAGTGAACATGGTAAAGAAACTTGAATAATAACAATATATAAAAATGAACACAGGTAAAGTTGATGTCCTGCTCGGATTGCAGTGGGGCGACGAAGGTAAGGGAAAGGTGGTTGACGTATTGACCCCTAAGTATGATGTCATTGCACGTTTCCAGGGTGGTCCTAATGCCGGTCATACCTTGGAGTTTGAAGGCCAGAAGTATGTGCTTCGCTCCATCCCATCAGGTATTTTTCAGGGTGGCAAGGTAAACATCATTGGTAATGGTGTGGTATTGGCTCCCGACCTTTTCATGCAGGAGGCCAAGGATCTTGAGAAGAGCGGTCACGACCTGAAGAGCCGTCTCTATATCTCTAAGAAAGCACATCTCATCATGCCTACTCATCGTGTGCTCGATGCTGCCATCGAAGCCTCTAAGGGTAAGAACAAGGTGGGAACTACAGGCAAGGGCATTGGTCCTACTTATACCGACAAGGTGAGCCGTACTGGTCTGCGTGTTGGCGATATTCTGGATAACTTCGAGGCTAAGTATGAGGCTCATAAGGCAAAACACCTCAAGCAGATAGCTTCGCTCGGTTATACTGATTTCGATATCACAGAAGTAGAGAAGACCTGGATGGAAGGCATCGAATATCTGAAGCAGTTCCGTATGGTAGACAGCGAGGTGGAAATCAACAAGGTGTTGCGTTCTGGCAAGGATATTCTTTGCGAAGGTGCTCAGGGAACCATGCTTGATGTTGACTTCGGTTCTTATCCTTTTGTTACTTCTTCCAACACTATCTGCGCAGGAGCTTGCATCGGATTGGGCATCGGTCCTAACAAGATAGGTAATGTATATGGTATCATGAAGGCTTACTGTACACGTGTGGGTGCTGGTCCTTTCCCAACAGAGCTCTTTGACGAGACTGGTGCCAAGATCCGTGACCTGGGCCACGAGTATGGTGCAGTGACTGGTCGTGAGCGCCGTTGTGGCTGGTGCGACTTGGTACAGCTGAAATACTCTGTCATGGTGAATGGTGTTACCGAACTGATCATGATGAAGAGCGACGTACTCGACAGCTTCGAGACTATCAAGGCTTGTGTGGCTTATAAGTTGAAGGATGGCACTGTGACAACCGATTTCCCTTACGAAATTGATGATGTGGAGCCTGTTTACAAGGAGTTCAAGGGCTGGAACACTGACATGACCCAGTTTACATCCGAGGACGAGTTCCCACAGGAGTTCAAGGACTATATAGCCTTCGTAGAGGATTTCCTCGAGACACGTATCGGCATCATCTCTATCGGTCCTGACCGTGCTCAGACCATCGTACGTAAATAATTTGATAGTGTTTAATGTTTAGTGTTGATGGTTTACTTTCTGAGTAAATCATTGCGTTAGGCATTAAACATTAAACTTTAAACAACATACAGAATTAAATGGCTCAGAAACCAAGTATTCCAAAGGGAACACGCGACTTCGGACCTGTTGAGATGGCTAAGCGCAACTACATCTTCGACACCATCAAAGAAGTCTATGCCCTTTACGGATTTCAACAAATAGAAACCCCAGCGATGGAAACACTTCAGACGCTGATGGGTAAATACGGTGAAGAGGGGGACAAGCTGCTCTTCAAGATTCTCAATTCTGGCGACTATATGAACAAGGTGAGCGACGAGGATCTTCATTCTCTCAACTCACTGAAGTTGGCAGCCAAACTCTGCGAGAAGGGTTTACGCTACGACCTTACAGTTCCTTTCGCACGCTATGTGGTACAGCATCGCGAGGAGTTGCAGTTGCCTTTCAAGCGCTATCAGATTCAGCCTGTATGGCGAGCAGACCGTCCACAGAAGGGTCGTTATCGTGAGTTCTATCAGTGCGATGCCGATGTTGTTGGTTCCGACTCTTTGCTCAACGAGGTTGAACTGATGCAGATTGTTGACACCGTATTCACTAAGTTCGGTGTACGTGTGTGCATCAAGATCAACAACCGCAAGATCCTTACTGGCATTGCAGAGGTGATAGGCGAGGCAGAGAAGATCGTAGACATCACAGTCGCCATAGACAAGCTCGACAAGATAGGACTCGAGAAGGTGAACGAGGAACTGCGTAATGACGGAATCTCAGAGGAAGCCATCGAGAAGTTGCAGCCCATCATCTCACTTTCTGGCTCTAACGAGGAAAAACTGGAGGTCATCTCGCAGGTACTCACGGGTTCAGAGACAGGATTGAAGGGCGTAGAGGAGACTCGCTTTATCCTTAATACGTTGAAGGCCGTAGGTTTGAACAACGAGATAGAGCTCGATCTTACCTTGGCTCGAGGATTAAACTATTATACAGGTGCTATCTTCGAGGTGAAGGCGCTCGACACACCTATGGGAAGCATCACGGGTGGTGGTCGTTACGACAACCTTACAGGAATCTTCGGACTCCCAGGTCTCAGTGGTGTAGGTATCAGCTTTGGTGCCGACCGTATCTACGATGTGCTGAATGCACTCGACCTCTATCCCAAGGAGGCTGTCAATTCTACTCAGGTGTTGTTCATCAATTTTGGCGAGACCGAGACTGCATACTGTCTGCCCATCGTGGGCAAGCTTCGCCAGGCAGGAATCCGTTCAGAAATCTTCCCCGACAAGGCAAAGATGAAGAAACAGATGAGCTACGCTAATGCCAAGAACATTCCGTTTGTTGTACTTGCGGGCGAGAATGAAATGGCTGCAGGCAAAGTGACTCTCAAGAACATGGAAAGTGGCGAGCAGACACTCGTAACAGCTGAGGAACTGATTGCTACCGTGAAGTAGGAGAGAGGCGATTGCCCTTTACATAGAAAATAATAAGTAAATTACTTTTTACATAGCCCTCTGGTGTGAGGGCATAACTATTTCATGTCCATGGGCTGCGTGAGTAGGTCATGGATTTTTTACTCTAATAAAACTAATAACAGAACAAAAAAATATGAAGAAAAAACTATCACTTTTATTATGTCTTGCAATGACGCTGTTTGTCATGACGTCGAGCACAAAGACTACAACTATCTTTGTTATTGGCGACTCTACTGCAGCCGAGAAATCTAACTTCAAGGACAATCCCGAGCGAGGCTGGGGAATGGTGTTGCAGGGATTTTTCGATGACAAGATATTGGTTGACAATCATGCTGTGAATGGTCGCAGTTCCAAGAGTTTCATCAATGAGGGACGTTGGCAGAAGGTTCTCGACAGACTGAAGCCTGGCGACTATGTGTTCATCCAGTTTGGTCATAACGACGAAAAGCCTAAGCCCGACCGTCATACTGATCCGGGGTCAACATTCGATGCCAACTTGCGTCGTTTCGTTGAGGAAACCCGTCAGAAAGGCGGCATTCCTGTATTGTTCAACTCTGTGGTTCGTCGTTGCTGGTATGCTGAGAACCTGAAGAATGACGACGATGAGAAGCTTCGCAAGACTGTGTTCGATGGAGAAGAGAAAATCAACAGCGATACCCTTATTGACACTCACGGAGCCTATGTCGTAGCCCCACGCTGTGTTGCTCAGGAGTTGAATGTTCCTTTTGTTGATGCTACAAAAATCACGCACGACATAGAGACTTCCCTCGGTATTAAGGGGAGCCGCAGCCTGCATATGTGGTATAAGCCAGGCGAGGTTCCCAGTATTCCTAAGGGCCGTATGGACAATACCCACTATAATGTTTATGGCGCGCGCATCATAGCTGGAGCCTTGGCAGATGCTATTGGTAAGGCTGTTCCTGCTCTCGGAAAGCATGTCCGTCACTACGATTATGTGGTGTCAGCAGAAGGCCGTGGCAACTTCATGACCCTTCAGGATGCTGTTAACGCAGTGCCTGCTGGTAAGAAGACAACTATCCTCATCCTGGGTGGCAAGTGGAACAAACCCACGGGCACTCAGGGCAAAAAGATAAAGTACGTGAAGTACTGGGGTGCTAAGGTGAAGTAAGCGCTTCATCCTTTACTGCAGGGAAATGTTGGCAGAGTTTTCTCTGTCCAGCATTTCCCTTTCTTTTGCATTCTTTTTACTTCAATAAAAGCTGCGCCCTGATGAGCTAAAGCATAAGATTTTGATTGTGTCTTAGTTCTTCAGGGCGCATCTATCTTAACGGGCGCAAGAACTTAGTTCAACGAGCACAAGAAGTTAACTTAATCTATTCATGAAGTTAACTTAATCTATTCATGAAGTTAACTTAATCTGGTCATGAAGTTAACTTAATCTGGTGTCAACACCGGTAACGCCATTGTCATCCGATAAGAATAAGCTTGCTTACTCCTTATAGATGCACGTTGTTACTCCCAGAAGAAAGTGTGACTATAGGTCAATCTTAGCCATGTTGAAAGATGAGATTTTGCCGTCGGGTGAGACGGTGGCGGTAATTTTGAATGTGCCTTCCTGGGTGCTGCCGTCTGTGCGGCTTACATCCTCACGGGCAGTGAACACTACCTGGTACTCGTATTCCTCGTCGCCAATTTCTCGTTTCTTGATTTGATAATCGTTGTTAAGGCGCCAGTTCAGATTGGTGACGTCTTCTTTATACAACTTGTGCATAAAGGTGAGCACGTCGTTCTTGGTGGCGGCAGTCTTGCCTAAAAGTGAAGATAGGACATCTTCGCAGGTAGAGGTGAGTCCGTCCTCGTTGCGCGAGTTGATGCTCTGGAAGAACTTGCGGAACAGACTGCTGACCATTTGGCTCTCTTCGGGTTGTAGGTCGCGGCTCAAGGCTTTCTTCATGGCGTTCTCTGCCTCTTCGATATGTGATCCGTCGGTGTGCTGGTCGAGGTAAATCTGATAGGCTTCAGCCGTGTCTGCTTTCTTGGCTACCTGCCAGTCGATGGAGTCGATTTTGTTCCACGCCTCCTGTCTGTGGGGCGAGTTGGGGTATTTCTGCAAGTAGGCTTCTATTGCCTCTTTTGAACCGCTCACCATGGCGTTGGTCCAGTCGTTGTCTATGGTCTTGAGGGCGTTGAGGTGCGACATGATGGAGTCGATGTGAGCCAGGTCGGCATCCTTGTAGGTGTCGAGATAGCTCTGAAGAACGTCCGGATCGTTGCTCTGCATGGCGTATTCGTAGGCTTCCTCTTCCTGTTGCTCGTTGGCGTTGTGATAGAAATAAAAGAGTGTGCCACAAACAATGAGTGCAAAGATGAACGAGCAAATCAAGATGGTGCGGTTGGACTTCTTCTCCTGTTTGTCCTCGTTGGCAGCTGGTGATTCCGGAATAGGAGGAATGACTGTGTCTGGTTGAATTGTAGGAACTGGAGGTGTTGTTGCTCCTTTCTGCGTCGTTGGTACAGAAGGAGTGGCAACGCTTCTTGGGTTAGGACAATGACAGTTGGGACACATATTCAGATTGCTGAAATATGCAGTGCCGCAGTTGGTACAAGTGGTAATCTTGCCAGCTATCTCTACGCCACAAGTAGGACATGTGGGTGCTTTGTCGCTAACGGGGTGTCCGCATTCTGGACATTTTATAATCGCCATTTTTATTATGTTTTTTAGTTGAGTGTATATTCTTAAAATGAGATTTTCCGGGAGTTAAGACAACTGTCTTTTTTGCTGGGGATGCCAGGCATTTGTCTCCGCACTTAACATAGACCTTTACACATCCTGTATTGAGATGTATTTGGTTTTAACTTTTCTAACTACTTTTTTTATTTTACATACTTGGAAAGTTGAGTCCTTGTATTGATAGGTGAATGTTTATCGGTGCCGGAATCTGATTTCCCTGAGCCTGTGGTTGCCCATGAACCGGCTCTTGTCCACATATCCGTTGACTCCATTGAGTCTGCCTTTACCCGTGTACTGCCACATCTCGAAGTCGCGTCCGTCCTTAAGAACAGGTGTGCGCTTGGTGTACTGCGCAATCATGAGTTTATAGCTGTCGAGCTTGCCCAGAAGGTAATGATCGTAGAAGTTGGCTCCGGTATAAATGAGCGGCTTCTGCTTATAGGCTTTCTCTACAAGCAACAGAAACTTGAAAAGGGAGTCGCAGAATTGCTCTGTGTCCATTCCGCTCTTTGTCTCGACGTCTATCATGGGCAGCAAGTCCTGATCGCCTGGACGGCATTGAGCCATGAAGTTCTCGAGCTGTGTCTGCTGTGGAATGCGAGCACGGTAGAAATGGTAAGAACCAACCTTGAGTCCGTATCTGTGGGCAAGGTCTATATTCTGTTTGTATTTGCTGTCTACATTGGTCCCTCCTTCTGTAGCCTTGAGATAAACATACGCCATTTTGGTGTTGTCGCCTACGGTTTCCCAGAACACATTTCCCTGATAGTGGCTGAGGTCGATGCCATGCACATGTTGGCAAGTATCCTCACACTGTACGAACTGTGCGTGGGTGCTGAGGGTGAGTAGGGTGGTGATAATAGTTATGATGATTTTCTTCATAACTGCAAAGTTACTAAAAAACATGCTATCTGCCACCGAAGAGCGTGATTTTTTAGATATATTTTACTCTTCGATTTCAGAAAGCGAGTGGAATACCTTGTGGGTAAAGTTGCTGATGGTCTCAATGGGGGCATAAGCCATGTAGCGCATGCTTCGTCTGAGGCTCTTTCGCATGGTGCCTCCTGTTGTACGTACAAAACCAGTGGCAGTCTGTTCGAACTCGATATCTTTTGCCTCCTGCGTGTTGTAATAGAGGGAGCGTAGGGTGAGTTTGTAGGCGCCTTTTTCCACTCTGCGTACAAAGGGAATCTCGTCTTTTTCGAAGTCGAAGAAGGTGATGAGCACGCTGCCCTCCAGTTGAGCCATGCGCTGGATGTGGAGTTTGCGTAGCCAGGATTCTAACTTGATGAAGTCAACCTTGTCGCCTCTTGTTCTGAGGTATTGTCCCAACTGGATAATGCCTCTAATACTGATTCCATTGGCGAGAATTCCGTTGATGTTGCTTACCAGTAAGCGCAACAGATAGAGCGTCTCAGTGGAGGTGTCGATGGAGTGGCGCTCCTCTTTTTGAATCTTGATGAGTCGTCTGTTCAGGAAATTATTGTTCATCAATACAGCTCCGGCAGGAACGGCATTGAGATTCTTCATCATCTGGGCTATCTTCTTTTTTTTGAAGACAGTCATAGGCTCCAGTTCTTCTTTGGTTCCGAAGTTGTCGGTACGTAACTGGGCGAAAAGGTTGCGCTGCAAAAAGTCCATTATACACTTTTATTATTTATAAGTTACTGATAGTCAGTTAACTTTGATTTATCTTATTAGTAACGAGTAACAAAATAGCAACTTTGAAATGTTAATCTTTGCAAACCAGTTTGCTATGCTTGGCACAAAGATATAAATTATACTTTGTTCACAATCAATCCGCAAAAAGACTTTAACTTAGATTAACACTAATACCTATTATATATCCATTGTATAGCCACTAATACCTATTTTCGATTTCTCTTACATTCAACACTTTTTAGCATTTGGTGGTATCGAAAAATGCTTCTATCTTTGCATTGTCAAAGTTGCGATTGACATGCACAGAACTTACCTCCTTCAGGCTTTAAGCCTACGAGATATGGAATCCCTTGGTTAGCGCAACATGACCTCGGGATTCCTCTTTTTTATCCCAGGTTTTTGACAAGACATACGAGGTTCAATCCGTGCAGTCCTCTTCGGATTTATCGACCGATATATAAAACTGCTCAGTCTAATAGAATATATCCATGTAGGTAAATCCTGCTCTGTCCCATCCATTGACAACAGGTGCCCATCTGTCGAAAGGCACTACCCCTACATAGATGAATCAAACAAAGTGGGTAACTTTGTTCTATGTAGGCTTTGGCAAGGAATAATCTACTGCTTATAGTGGTTGATAATTAAATAAAGATTTTTTCTTGCTGCTGCCCTCTCCCTTAGGGGATGGGTAAAGAATGGATAGTACATATTGTTGAACTAAAAATTATATATTATGGCAGTTGTAAATATAGATCTATCTGAGTACGATGCAATACGTAAACGTAACTCGGAGTTGGAGGAGCAAGTGAAGGAACTTAAAAAGTTGAATGATTCCCTGAAGCAGGGTGTAAAGGTAATTATTCGTAAAGAGACGGTTGTAGAGCGTGAGGTTGACACTCCTTCTTATAGCCATTTGACAGGGCTGCCAACTTACAAACGATCAACGCATAGAGATAGAGTCGAGTCTTCTGAGTCCTATGTTAACTTCGAGGATGTCCGCTTTAAAGTCGAACAGACTATGCAAGATGAGATTAATCGTAGCATCCATAATAGAGACTGCGAAAGACAATCTTATGCTGATGCAAAAAGTAAACTCGATAATGAGTATAACTTGAAGAAAGCTGACCTCGAAAAGGAGTACAAAGATAAGACAGAGGACTTGGAAAGGAAAAATCATCGCAAGGAGTGTGATTTTGAAGCTGAAAAACTGCGCATTTTAAATCTACTCCCTAAAATCAACAAGTTAGCAACAGAGTTGCATGATGATTTAGTTAAGCGATTCTTTATGCCAAAACGTGCTATTGAGTTGACAGATACTATCATAGATATAACGACAAAGTAGGCTTATGAAGATAGAGTCAATCAGTTGCCAGGTAAGAACTGCTCGCTGATAGTGATACAATAAAAGGGAGCCATCGCTGACTCCCTTTTCCTTATCTGAATAAATCTCTAATATCACAATCTATAGCGTCTGCTACTCTTGTAAGGTAGATGACGGTTGGGTTTCCGCTGAGGGCAGCAGATAGGGTACCTTTAGTGATTCCCATCTTGCTGGCTACTTCCTCAATAGTCATGCCCTTCTCCTTTATAACTTCTTTAGCCTTTAGTGTTGACATTATGGAAGATAATTGTAGTTGTCGTTAAGGTATTCCTTCAACTCATCAATCTGCTCCTCTGTAGGTTCTCCTGATTCATCGAGTTCGGAATCATCAAAATATTCGTTATAACCAGTGCCATTGTCGGCATTGCTGATAATGTAATCAGCTACAGACTCATATCCACCTTCAAGGATATACTGCTTGTTGTCACTTGCGATTGACTGAACGTAAGTATCAATAGAATTTCTCATATTGTTGACTTAACCGTGTTGTCGAGGGCTGAATCTGTTAGTTGATTTCAATCTCGCTATTGAAGTAGCTATCTTCTCCAACTGCGAATGGTAGCTGAACGTTGTTAATACATACTTCATAGTCTGAATATACTCGCTCTTTCTTTCCGTCTTCGTAGCGAACATCACCAATCAATACTCCGTTTGGAGTAGATGGTTTTACTATCTGTGCAGGAACTTTGATGTATTGAGCAACATCAGATAATCTTACTTCGTTGTACTTTGATGTCTTAATCTTCATAACTTATTCGCTTAACCGTGCTGCGTAGGGCTAATGTTATAATGCTTTGGTTTTTAAAACTGCTGCAAAGGTACGTAAAAGTTTGGATATAACCAAACATTTACTTGATTTTAACACAAATTTAACACTTTGCTTCATTTCTTTCCAATTTGGAAATAACTGGAAAGAAATGGAAATAAAATAGGGAGTGCTCACGCATTCCCTATCTCCTTAATAACAACCTTTATAACCTATAAACCAAAAACCTATACTTATAACATTAACCTTCTTCCTCTGACATCTGTCTCAACTTCTCGGTGAGAGCATTGTGAACCTCACGCTTATCGTCAAGAGTGACATTCTGTAGCTTAGGACAGTTGAACTCCAATATCTTGATGAATGATGTGACTTTATCCTTCGGTTCACATTTATTCCAAGCAACCAGGAAGTCGTCCCAAGCCTCTCGTGTAAAGGCTGCACACAGCTCACGAAACTCCTTCGTGATAGGAGACTCGTAGCCTTTCTGTTTTCCTCCAGTCTTCGCCCGACCTTTCTCGAACTGACCTTTAGTATTTCTGTCTGCTGCCATTTTTTCTAAACTATTTGACTGCAAAGTTAGCTATATCCTGATATGCGCAAACCTTATCCATTAACTTTGTGGAATTGCAGACACCTTAATTAATAGATAAGATTACTATTATATAAGGTGTGATTATCTTTGTATCATTATTAATAATTTATAATTTCATATATATGATAGGCGCATTAATAGGTGCTGGACTTAGTATTGCAAGTAGTATCGCTGGCGGTATAGCTAACCGCAAGGCGAGACGTAAGCAGGAACAGATGTTGGCCCAGCAGCAGAGAGAAAATCAGGCATGGTATGACAGGAGATATAATGAGGACCCTACCAAACGTGCCGATACGGTAAGATTGCTCACTCAGATGCAGGAGCAGATTAAGAACAGAAACAGAGCAGCTAAGGGCAGACAAGCCGTAATGGGCGGTACAGAAGACTCCACAACTGCGGTGAAGGAGGCGAACAACAAGACTCTTGCTGACACAACCTCGCAGATTGTCGCTGCAAACGAAGCTCGCAAGGATGCTATCGAGCAGCAATATCAGCAGAATAAGCGTTCTATTCAGGGGCAACAGATGCAGATGGAAGCAGAGAAGTCGGCTGATACAGCCAATGTCGTAGCTGGAGTGGCTGGTACTGCCGCTAATATCGCTGCAACACTTGATGCTGGTACTGGTGGAGCAAAGAAGGCTCAGAATATGAATGCGACTCAGCAGTTGAATGGCATTGCAAAGAATCCTGACGATGCTCTTGGCTTGAAGGCGAAGGCTACTGGCCTACCGTCTGAGAACGATCTGAAAAAAATAAAAGCATAGCCTATGAAAGCATCAGATATGTTACGACAAAATAACGGCTTGAAGACTACACAGAGTGTACTCAACAAGCAGCAGAGTGGGGTGGATGCGGCACAGAAGGTAGCACAGACCCAGGTTCCAGTCTTCACCCAGCAGCAACTTGATGCAGCTGGCAAGAAGATTGACCAGATGAATGCTGTCACTCCCACCGATGGGGCTATGAAGGCTGTCAGGGCTAAGACTATCGCCACACAACAAGCCATCGCCAATGGGGTGGACGTGAATCAGGGTGTCCCAAGCGATGAGGAAGATAATCCATCTGTCCCTATCGTCAAGAAGGAGGAGCCGAAACCTCAGGCTAAGCAGTTATCTTATGCGGATATGTATAAGATGCTGAATCCTGAGCAAGAAGAGACAGCAGAACAGAAGGAGAGAAGGGAGAAAAAGGAACGCACGAAGGCTCGTATCGCTGCAATCGGTGACGGTCTGCGTGCGCTCAGCAATATCTACTTCGCTACAAAAGGCGCAAAGGTTGTACACAATCCTGAGTCGGATATGACTAAGGTTGTGAATAAGCGTAAGGAGTACATGGATGCTCAGAGAGAAAGAAATCAGGCGGCATGGCTGGCTGGTTACCAGAGGGCGATGGCTCTTGATGAGGAAGCTCGCAAGAATGACCTGACCCTCGCTGAGCAGATGAGGTATCACGATATGCGGAATGACATTGACAAAGTAAAGAATGACCAAGGACAGCAGCGAATTGACCAAGGTAACAGAAGACTTGACTTGTCGAAGATGAAGTATCAGTCAGATGCTGATTATAAGAAGGCAGTCTTGGCTATCAGGAAGGCCCTGGCAGATGGGCAGATTTCTTATTGGCAAGCACAGGAGGCTATCCAGCGCATGAAAGCTGAGACTGGTCGTATTCGTGCAAACAAGTCGGGTAGTGGCGGTTCAAGAACTGGTTCCTACTCGGGAGAGGTAGATGAGTACATGGATTTGATGGAAAAAGACCCTGAGGGTATGGCTGAGGCTGCAAGGGAAGTAAAGAAGATGGGTTACTCACCGAAGACTGCGGCTGGAAAGAAGGCTCAGAAGATAGCCTATCAACGTAAGCACGGAAGGACTAAGAAGAGTCATGTGGCACATAAGACTGTCGGTTCTTCTTCGGCAAATGGTAGAACACTTCATGGAATAAAATAATTATAATATGGCTACAAGAAAAGAGATAGCTCAGAATCAAAAGATTTTATACGATGATGCAGTTGCAAACAATATGTTTCAGGCTGCTGTGCCTACCTTTAAGGAGTTTCAAAGGAGACTTGAAGGTCAGGGTTATCAGAAAATGGTGTATGATAACTACAAAAAGCACAATGTGAAGGGAAAGGGATTTAATAATCTCAATGAGTTCCGTGGTGCTTTTGGTGGCTCTTTCTATGCTGAGGAAAACAAAATAAATTTATCGAACAAAGCACAGGCTGTTTCGGATAGTGCCCGACAGACCGTTAATAATGTTGGAAGGTACAACCGACTTAAACAACGAAAGCAGAAACAGCAGAAGGATTTCGGACGTGTGAACTTAGGCACACACCTGACTCCCTTTGGTGGTGATGCTAACGATGTAGTGAAGGATGAGTTCGCCTACAACCATGAGACTGGCAAGGCTGGCGCATACGTAACATCTGACAACGAGAATGCTTACACACAGAGTGATGCAGAGCAGAAACAAGCTATACTGGATAAGTATGGCGAAGAGTGGAATAAGGCCGTAGATATGGGTATGGTCCCTTCTGAGTTGGATAAGGCAGACCCAGATATGTCCGACACAGATGTTGCTATGCGACAAATGGAGAGAAGACAAGAGTGGCTTGACGAGAATCAGAACAGACGATCAAAGGAATTGAATGAGTCTATGCACTTGCAGGACTCTCCGTTTGTTGCATCAGGTGGTGCGGTTGCGCCATCATCGTTCAATACGGCCATAGGCAATGAGGCGAACCGCTTGTCTGATGCAGAGTATGGTGCTTATAATACCGCCAAGGCCTATAATCAGATGCTGCGTACCACTCTGCTTCAGGAGCTGAAAGAACAAAAGCAGAGAAACGAAGATGCTGGTTGGTGGAAAGATAAGTGGAATGACGTTTCCAATTATTTCGGAGGAATGTTCGATACCATGCTTGACCCGAAGTTGTATTCTCAGGGTGTTATGGATGCAGCCATAGCAAGCAATCTGCTACAAGTAAAGAAAGGCATGGAAGACGGAACGATCAAGAAAGGTTCCAATGCAGGAAATGCCGCACAAGTTATGCTCAGTGCTATTCAGCAGCAACAAGGAGAAGCCGCAAAACAACAACAGAATGGCACGAAGGTCTATCAGTATGGAGATGTGAGCGGTCGCTCATTGAAGTTCATGGGAGACTTCGCATTAAGCGGCTGGAGAGATGTTATGACCACTGGCTTTACTAAGGCAGGAGAAAAGGTCGGAGAGAAAATGGCTCTCGGTACTCTTGGTAAATGGTTCACAAAGAATACTGGTCGTGTACTCGGCGATATGGCTGGTAGTGCAGCATTGGCAGCTACCAACCAACTTGGCTCTACATATAATAACGTGATAGAACGTTATGTTGGAATGAACAACGAGAATGGTGGTGTTACCCAAGACAAGGATGGCGATCTGAAGTTCAACGAAGGTGTCAGTCTTGGTAAGGCTATCAAGGATGGCTTTGGCTCAGCTACAATAGAGAACTTCTCGGAAATGTTCGGTGAATATCTGCCTGGTGCGTCTAAGTTGTTGTCTAAGTTGGGTCTTTCAAAAGTATCTTCCTTCTTTGAAAAGATAGGCAACAATGCTTATTATAAATGGTTGAGCAACGCAACCAATAAATCGGGAATCCAAGGTGTGATGTCTGAGATTGCAGAGGAGGAGTTTGGTACTGCCCTTCATGCAGCATGGGGTGATGGAGACGGAAGCTGGAGTGACTTCAATGTCTTCACGAATCCTGATGCAAGAGAAAAGCAGATTGATACTTGCCTCGGAATGTTCTATTCTGTTGGTTTCATGCAGTCTCCTCGAACTGCTGTGGGTGCTATCAATGCTGTGAAGTATTTCAACATAAAACATCAGGTTACTAAAGCAGACAAGTTTGGCCAGATGATGTTTAACGACAAGTGGGATGAAATCAAAAGCAAGATTGATGTTACGACCAATGCAGACTTGACTAAAACAGTCTTGGATGCCACTCGTTCAGACTCCATGAATGCCAAGCAGAAAGGTGCGGTCATCAATTATGCTATGTTCTTGAGCAAACTTCGTGGATTCAATCAGGCATCAGATGCCAAGACAAAAGATAAGGTTGAAGAAGGAGAAACCGCTCCGACATTATCCAACGACCTTGATGACGCTTATACAGAAGGTCACAATGCTGATGATGCAGACAAGCATGATATTCAGATTCAGCACGAAGACCAGGCGAAAACTCTTGCAGCAGCATTGAATATCTCTGAACAACAGCTATCTGGCATGAGTGACGAGGAACTGGAATCCCTGACAGGACAGGACGATAAACTTGACCAAGCTATCTATGACTATCAGTTGTCTACTGCTCGCTATCAGGGTGTGGTTGATGATGCACAAGACAAGGTTGACCTCGCTGCTCATCAGGCAGAACAGAGAGTGAATATGTACACAGACCAAAGTCGTGGCTCCGTCCGTAACGCTACCATCAAAGCATCAGGCGGTGCGGAAGACTATGGTGTGTATATTATCAGTGGTAATATTGCCACTCATGAAGATGGCTCCATTGATGTAAGCAACAGCGATGATATGATTCTCTATTTTGACCCGACGACGAATAGTGTAGAACACGCAGATGCGTTGATGTTCGCTGAACTGGGTGAAGAACTTCCTGCTGATGATGTGAAGGCTCAGGCGGTAGCTGATGCGAAAGAGAATGCTATCAAGGAAGTGGCTGGTATCATTGACGGAACTGTAGATGTTGGCTCCCAGTTTTCTGTTACCGATGCGGACGGAACAGAGCATACCTACGAGGTGTTGGCTGACAATGGTGATGGTACGGCTATGATCACTATTGATGGCAATGTACCTACAGAACTTGTTAAGGGCGAAAATGTACAGATACCATACTCTTTTGAAGACTTGCAGAAGATGAAAGACTTGGAAGACCAGAAGAGACTGGAAGCTGCCAAGACTGAGCGAGAACAGATGGAGAAGGAGCGTGACGAGCAGAAGACAGAGGAGGCTCAACCATCATTTGACTTCAATCAGATTCTCAACGATAATGGTAACGTGGTACTCGTTGATGTACTCGGACAGGATGGCAACACTAAATACCCTGGCTCTACATTGTTCCTCATCCGTGATGCTGGTGCTAAAGCTAAGGTAGTAGAGTTGAAGAGTGATGGTACTCTTATTCCTCATGCGGTCAACAAAGAAGATGTGAGAGCCACGCAACCAATGTCGCTCGATGAGTATAAGCAAGCGGTGTCTGGCTCCTCTGTGATAGAGGATAATAGTGGAGGGAATAGAGGTGAGATGGAGGTGGAAGCTCCAACAATAGAGGGCGAGACTGCTGCTCCTGCTGAGGAAACTGCGGCTCCTGAATCTGGCGAGGACTCTGCTGCCGAACAGACTCCTGCTGCCGAACAGACTCCTGCTGCCGAACAGACTCCTGCGATAACCCTTGAAGATGGAACTGTCGTACCTATGTTGGAGGATGGCAATCCTGACTTCTCGAAGCTGAGTGCCGCACAGACTGCTGAGTTGTATGACACTCAGTTTGATGAGGATGCAGATGGTATTGTGTCTGGGTATGTGTCTGATGCAAAGAAGGCACTCGACAAGGCCAACAACATGACTGTGAAGGGTAAGACTTTCGTGGAACAGAAGGCAGCCAAGGATGCTAAGGAAAAGGCTATTGCTGATGCTCAGGCGGCTTATGACTCTGCTGTCGCTATCCGTGATGCTTATAACGAGCGACAACTTGCTAAGGAGGAGAATACTACTGAGGGCAGAAAGAGTCTCATTGAGAAGGCAAGAAGAAAGTTCACTCGATTGAAGAACAGCGAAGAATGGAGTGAGCGGTCTGGTGACTTGTGGAATGAGACGGTTGGCAAGTTGCTTCATCGTCTGTATGATGCTACAGGAATTGATGTGTTCGATGACACTCCTAATACCGTATATGAGTATGTCGCTTCCAATGTCGGTCCGTATAGCTTGAATTATGAAGGAAACGATAATTCTAAGGGAGTACAACAGGAGACAGGCTTGTCTCGGTCTGACTTTGCCAAGTTGGGATGGCTTGCTGCCGAAGGTAAGGGTATGACTATTGATGCTAAAGTACACAGGCTATGGGAGAATAGACCTTCCAACTTGGAGAGTGCGGACACGCAGGAGATAAGAAATGCCTTGATCAGTCTTATTACAAGCGGTCAGACTGCATTCCAAGCGAGAGATTATATTTTGAATCAGCGTATCGAACTTGCAGAGAGTGCGTTGGAGGAACAACTGAGACAGGAAGAAGATGCAGCCGAAGCACAGAGGGTTAAAGAGGAGGAAGAAGATAAAAAGGCTGAACTGGAGAAGAAAGCAGAGGAAGAGAAGACGAATGAGAACAGAAATGCTCATGAACTTTCCCATGAACAACAAAAGGCTAAGGAAGAGGGCGAGAAATTAGGTTTCCCTGCTGTTGACAAAGAAGGCGAACCTATCAATCAGAATGTCATAGAACTTGCTAACTGGGCAAAGGAACAGGGCTTAGAGATAGACCCTACATCTAAGTTGAATAGCTACGCTGATTTGTACGTGATGTGTAAGGATGGCTTTGGTGTTAGCACTCTTGTTCCTGATGAGGGCGAGGATATAAACCAGGTATTCTATTTCCCAGACAACGTGCAAGGAGAGCAATTATTGAAACTGCAAGAGGAATTTAATATTGGTCGTGACATTAAACACTCTGCTGATATGAATAGCGAAATCACAGAAGGTGCTATGTTCTATGATGGAGATACAGCGAGAGAGTTTAAGGAGTTTGTAGACAAGAAGGTAGAGAAGCAGAATAAGGTGTTCGGTGAACAGAGACCTGAGGAAGACCTTCCTTTCTCTGCTAAGGAGAACGGACAACAACAGACAACTGCCGAGCGTGCTGCTGACGTGGAGAAGAATAAGGTGGATGATATGAAGGTCGTTGACAACATCGTGGGGCAGAAGACTCGCAAGACCTTAGAGAGGTTAGCAAAGATGATGGGTGCTAATGTTCAATGGCAGTACTCAGATAAGAATGCAAACGGATGGTTTGATGATAAGACCAATACAATATATCTTACATTGGATTCATCCATTACAGAAGGTGTTCTGTTCATTTTTGGTCACGAAATGACTCACGAAATGAGAACAAAGAATCCTGCTGCTTATGATGAGTTGAAAACCCTTGTAAAGGATATGATGGGAGAGGATGCTTTCAATAGTGAGACAGATAGAATAACCTCTTTGTACAATGAAAATAACGTATTCTACAATGGCGGTAGAACTGCCTATGAGGAAGAGGTTGTTGCAGACCAGTTGGGTAAGTGGATAAGAGACGCAAACTATGCCCACACACTTTTGCTCAAAATGTCTCATCCTTTACTTGCGAAATTGCATGAGATTGTAAACAGATTCTTGATGGCTCTTCATGGAATAGAGATTTCTGATGATATGAATCTGATTCTTCGCTCTATCGAACAGGCTTACGTGAAGACCGCAAAGGGTCAGGTGGTGAATAGTGAGACTGGTGAAGATGTTTCCTTCTCTCTCCGTCAAAAGCCTGAACCTAAGAAGAAGGGTATCGGCTACAAGGTATTCGTATTGAAGGATGGTAAACTCTATCCACCAATGGTAGCGAACCCTGATGGTGCAGCTACACCAGTTGGTGTATGGCTCGATGCTGATGCTGCTCCTATAGCAGGAGAAAGCAAGACTGGCAGACCTCAGGTAAAGCAGGGCGGCAAGGGAACACAAGGCGGTAGCGGTAAGTTAGCCTATAGACCAGGCTGGCATCTTGGTGTCGTGCCTTACGCTATCCAGTTCAACCGCAAGGATGCTGATGGAAACAAGACTCTCTTCCCTAAGAACTTTGTCTTCGCAGAGGTGGAGTATGCTGCTGATGTAGATTATCAGGAGGAAGCTCGCCAAGAGGGTATCAATCCATCGGGCAAGTATCAGCACTCACTCGCTGGCTTGAAACATCTGCCTACTGATGGCTATTATATGTATCGTACAAACCCGAACCCTGAGACTGACCCTTGGGTGATTACTGGTGCGATGAAGGTGAACCGTATCTTGACCAGAGCAGAACAAGCGGAACTTGTGAAGAATGCTGGTCGTGAACCTCAGCAGATTCAGGAGGGTGATATTGTTACTGATGATGTTGTGAACAGCATCAATCAGGAGATAGCTGATGCTCCTAAGTTCTCGTTGAAGGTGTATCATGGTAGCGGTGCTGACTTCACAGAGTTTGACTTCGACCACATGGGCGAGGGCGCTGGCTCCCAAGCATTCGGTTGGGGTGGTTATGTTACTTCATCAAAGAAGATTGGTAAGAGCTATGCTAAGATAGGTCAGATGAGTGCCGAAGATAGACATAGACATGCGTCTTCGGAAGATACACCTATTGAAGCTGCTGTAGGTTCTATCTTAGGGCAGGAAATATACAATGAGCGAGCAAAAACGTTTGAGCAGAAAAAGGCACAGGCTATTGAGAATGTCGAAAACTCTATTGCCAGCTTTAGTGATATGCTCAAAAACTCGAATGAACTTGACGAAAAGGGCAAGAAGTTCTTAGAGAAGAGTATAGATAGATATAAAAAGGAACTTGAAGTGCTTCGTGCTTTGACTGAGGAGCAGTATAAAGAGGAGTATATAAAGCAAGGCCGTGCCAAGAATCTCTATGAGGTGGATATACCCGAGGATAATGGTAACAACTATTTGGATTTTGAAAATCCGATGAATGAGGAACAGATAAATACTATTCGTGATGCTTTGGTTAAGAATGGTGTTGATGTTTCATCTTGGGAGAAGAGAGGTTTCAAACTGGATTTGCCTTTTAAAGATGTATATGCAGCGGTTCTTCCAATGATGATGCGTTTCGAGCCAAAGGAGGTGAGCAAGTTCCTCTCTTCTCTTGGTTTTACTGGCATTAAATATCCTGCTGGAACTATTTCGGGTGGTGCAGAGGAAGGTGATACCAACTATGTTATCTTTAAGCCTGAGGATATGAAAATCACAGAGCATACCAAGTTCTCTCTCAAGACCTATCACGGCTCCCAGGCATCATTCGACCACTTCGACCACTCCTTCATGGGTAGTGGTGAGGGTGCTCAGGCTTACGGCTGGGGAACCTATGTAAGCGAGGTGGAAGGTATCGCCAAGGCTTATGCTAAGCAGAATGCAAAGAAGAATGCACCTTCAAGACTGATGTATCAAGGTAAACCTATGACGTATAAAACTCCATCAGTTATCTATCAAGTTGCCTTTAATATGGATAAGTTTAACATTTCCGCAAAAGAGGCTATATCAAAGATGATAGATGCTGATGAGAAGAAACTTGCATCCGTTGGCGACACCCCGTTTGCGAAGATGAAAGCCAAGCAAGATCAAGATGAGTTGAAAGTTTTGAAAGATTTGAATCCTTCTGACTTTAAGATTAATGAAGACTATGATACTGTTGCACAGAATTTGGCAGATACAAAGTCTGGTCTTGATTTATTGGAGGATGAGTTGAAAGATGCAAAATCCTATGTAGATTTGTACCAATCAAGACTTGATGAGGCTAAGGGAGAACTTTCAAAGGCAAAGGAAAGTGGCACTGGTCTTGGTGTTGACATGTATGAATCTGATGTTGCATATTACAGCGAACAGGTTGAAAAATATAAGCAGAATGTAAAAACTAAGGAAAGTGACATCAAAGATGTAAAGACTAAGATTGACGCTTTGCAGAAGAAGTTGGATTCCATAGGAAAGCCACGTAACCTTTACTCTGTTGATATTCCCGATGATACTGGTGAAAACTACATTGGATGGGATGAGCCTATCACTCCTAAAATGCTCGAAGCAAAGAGACTTGTTATGGAGGAAGATGGCTATACCATGTATGATTCTGATGGGAACTACGATTACTTTGAGAAGACAGAGAATGGAAAGTATCAGTATTGGCAGTTGTGGAATAGACAAAAAGGTAATGGGCTTTACAACGAACTTTCCCAAGTTCTGCATTCCGATAAGTTGGCATCTTTGGCTTTAAATAAGCAAGGTATTGTTGGAGTTAAGGTTATTGCAAACCGCACTACTGGCGGCAATAAGGAAGGCAAGATGAACTATGTTATCTTTGACGAGAACAATGCTCAGATTACTAATCACACCAAGTTCTCTCTTCGTTTGAAATCTTCTATTGAGGAAACAGAAACCAATCCATCTGATGCACAGAAGGAGAGCGGTAACTACAAGAAGGGACACATCAAGTTCGGTGGCTACGATTACACAATAGAAAATCCAAAGGGTTCGACTCGCTCAGGCAAGGATTCCGATGGCAAAGAGTGGAAAGTAACCATGCACGATACCTATGGCTATATCCGTGGTAAGTTTGGTAAGGATGGCGACCATCTGGATATGTTTATCAACGACAAGGCAGACCTTGATAATTGGGATGGTGATGTGTTTGTTGTTGACCAAGTGAATCCTGATGGCTCGTTTGACGAGCATAAGTTGATGTACGGTTATGACTCCATGGATGATGCCAAAAAGGCTTATCTCGCCAACTATAGCAAGGGATGGAAAGGTCTTGGCAATATTACTGGAGCAAGTAAGGCTGAGTTCGACAAGTGGCTTGATACGAGCAATCGTAAGCTAAAGCCATTTGCTGACTATGCAAAGGTAAAGTTCTCTCAGGCGCAGTCTGTTGATAACGAGGAGCCAAAGACTTTCGAGGAGTTCCTGAATCATCCTTCTTTGAAATTCTCTATCAAGAATGAGGAGCAGAGAAAGGCGGCTGAGAATGCTTATGAATATGCTGCTAAACTCCGTCCTAACAAGTATGCTCAGTATGCCATTGTGGATATGAGCAAACCCTCAAAGATACCTGAGTATTACGAGAAGAAGGTTTTGGCAGACAACTGGAGGCGATTCTATAACAGGGCAGTTCATAACGAATTGAATGATGTGCGCAAGAAGGCTTGGGGTAATTACAAACTCTTTGACCTTGATCGTCCGTTTGCTGACCAAGTGAATGAAGTAAAGGGCAATGTACCTGACGAGTTCGATGCTCCTGATGCAGCGACAAACAAAGATAATATCAAAGGCTTGGATAGACAGGTAAGTTCTGTGGCAGAGCCTCATTACTCTTTGAAGGATGAGAAGACTCTTGCTGGAGTTCACAACATTACTGAGGAGAAGCTATTGAAGGCTATCAAGCAGGGTGGTCTTGCCAATCCGTCTGTGGCAGTTATTGATTCCAGTAAGCAGAACCATGAGGACTATGGTGACATCTCCCTGATATTGCCTTCTGATAAGGTGGCCAAGAGAACTGGAAAGAATGCTGGCACTTGGCAGGGCGATGCTTGGACGCCTACCTATCCGCAAGTAGAGAGACAGATGAGCAATAATGGGGCTGAAAAAGCATCTAAGGATGTTAGTTCTGTCCCTGGCGATATGTACAGAGAGGTAAGAAGAGGACTTGACCGATGGCTGGATGGTGGAGAAGCAAACTCTGCTATGGCCTATATGTTCCTTAGCGAGAAGGGTGTGGCACCTGAACCGAAGAAGATTCAGCATAAGTTTGGTGATGACGTATATAACGAGTTGAAGTTAATTACTGCTGGAGACTTTAATATCTATGGTATCGGAAAGGCTGATGCCCAGAAGGTCTTGGATATGTACATTGATGCCAAGTTTGATGGTGATAAGGATTTGTATGAGGAGAAGACCAAGGCTTGGTTGGAAAGAAACAAGTCTATCGTTGATGCTGGTAATAAGGGTGGAATGAGATATACCATTGCCAAGGATAATGTCAAACTGTACGATGAATATGGTTTCAACTATAAGAGTGTGCAGATTTTCGTCCGTGATGTAGAGTATGACCATCGCAAGACTGGTGTTGACATGAATGCCACGCTTAATGATGTGGAAGACTACATCAAGACCAATAACCTGACAGATGAGTTCAATACTTGGCTGGAAGGCAAAGAAAAGGAGTATGGCATTAAGGAGGTAATCTTTGATGGCTTCACTCCAAGCGGCAATCGTAGATATGTACCAAACACCTTGGAGAATGTTTCCAAGATAATGAAGAAACAAGGACGAAATGGTGCAACTGGAATATCGGTATCTTTCCAAAACTTTGCTGCAAGTTTGATGCCTTCTTATGGAACATTGAAGGATATTCGCTCCAAGAAAGGCTTGTTGACATCTGATCATGAGGATTTAGACAAGTTCAATGAAAAGTGGTCGAATGTATTCTTTGAACTTGGCATGAAGTGCCAGCCTGATGCAACTGGAACTTTTGATGATTATGGTTTGGCAAGACTCTCTGAGGCAGCAAAGACAAGTGACCCACAAGCCTATTTGAAGAAGGAGTACAATGTAGACTTCTCAGATGAGGACACGAAACGTTTGAAGGAAATGGTTAAGGCCATCAAGGAAGAGTCCCCAGCCATGTACTTTGAAACAAAGTTTGAACGTCCTGTTGGCTTTAACGAGTTCTCTTCTGCTGTGGTCCCAACAACGGCAAGTGACGAGGTTAAGCAGGCCTTGAAGAATGCTGGTGTGCAAATTTACGAATATGACAAGGAGAAGGAAGGTGACCGAAACCGTGCCTTCAATGAAGCTGTCAATAGTAGCGACAATATCCGATTCTCTCTGAAAGCAATGATGGAGAAACCTGAGGGATGGAAACAAGCCAACAAGAAGGCTATACATATTGCAGAAGCTATTGAACGTGACCCTAAGTTCTCCTTGAAGAATCTTGATGGCACACTCATTAAGGCAGGAACCTATTTTAGCGGTGGCGGTCTTGTTGAGGAAGGCTTGAAGGGTATCATCGACCCAGTTTTGGCAGTAGAGTATAACGAGAAGATAAGCGGTGTATATCGCAATAACTTCGGGCAGCACATCGTTACTGCTGATGTTCGTGACGTTGATCCAAAGGAATTGGTGAAGCAGATAGATGGCGAGGTGGAGTACTTCCATGCCAGTCCAGTCTGCAAGAACTACTCTCAGGCGAAGAGTAACCATGCTGAGGTGGAACTTGACAAGGAGACTGCTGCTAGTACTGCTGAGTTTATCAATGCTGTAAAGCCAAAGGTTGTGACCATTGAGAATGTGAAGGGGTATAAGGATTCGGAAGCGATGAAGACTATCACGGACGCCCTGGATGCCAACGGCTATACTTGGGATGCAGATGTGTATAATGCTGCTGACTATGGCGGCTACACCAACCGAGAGAGATTGATCGTCCGTGCGGTTCGTGATGGCAAACTCCCTGAAAAGCCAAAGAAGATGGCACGCAAGAGCGGATGGTATGAAGCTGTAGAGGATATTATCCCGACCCTGACCGAGAAGAAGAATGGTGTGGCTCCTTGGATGGATATTCGCTTGAAGGCTGATGGTATTGACTGGAGAAACATTGGCAAGCCATTGTATGTGATGGGTAGTGCCTACGCTGACGGAAAGATTCCTCATGCCTTTGCTGATGAACTCCTGCCAACACTCAGAACCAAGAGTGGTGATGTGATTGTGATGCCTGATGGCAAGGTATATCGTGCAATGGGTAGAGTGCTCGCAAGAGTGTCAGGAGTGAGCGATGATTACAAGATGCCTTTCTCCGAGAATCTGAGCCATACCATCATCGGCAATGGAATACCTACCCAGTTGACGGAGCATGTTATTGCTCCACTTTTGCAGAACACCTTGCACCCAACTACTCCTGAGGATGGTAATACCAAGTTCTCTTTGCGCTATGACCAGTTTGAGCATGACTTGAACCAGTGGAAGAAGGATAATAATCTGCCTAAGGATGCCCAGCGACCAACCATCCCACAACGCAACGCTGGTGAGAGTGCTGTTGACTTCCTGAGGAGAGTGGACGAGTACCGAAAACAGATGGCTCTGTGGAAGACTGCTCCAACCTACGAGCAGCATCTTCTTAGTGATGATACTGCCCTTGGAGAGTTCAACCGAGAGTTGCAGCGTGGCTCTGTACTCAAACGTATCGCCTTCCAAGACAGTATGCTGGCTATCCGCAAGGCTCAGGAAGCTATCATGAAGGAAGTGGGTGTTGACCGTCTGAATATGGCTGAGGATGCCTATACTGCCGAGAACAGAAGTCACGGCAAGGGAAAGAACGAGTTTGAGGAGTACAACAATGAGTTCTTGCAGCCACTCAGAAAGGCTTATCATCAGATGAAGAAGGTGCTGGGCGATAGCTATGACAATGTACGCCTCTACATGATGGCCAAGCATGGCTTGGAGCGTAATGCCCAGATGGCTTTTAAGAAGTCTTTGGAAGCTGACTATGAGGACGTGGCACAGAGAAGTGCTGCATACAAGGCTTACAAGGGAGATATAAGTCGAATGGGTAATGATAGTGGCTTTGAACTTGGCCTCATAGATTATGCCACTTGGGTTCGAGAAGACAACGCAATCAAAATGAAATACTCTCCGTCCTACATGAAATATCGTTATGATAAAATGGGTATTACTTTCGACTATTCTGGTCTGTCGGCTCTCTTCGATGGTTCAGATTTTGAGGAAGCTGCACATAAGTTGGTAAGGGATATTGAGAGTAAGCATATAGTTGAGACAAAAGAACTTTGGGATGCAACGAATGCGGCTACCAAGAAGATTCTCCGTGATGGCTATAAGGCTGGTATGATGAGTAAAGACACTTATCAGTATGTGCGAGACATGTATAGCCATTATATTCCTCTCCGTGGCTGGGACGGCACTACTGCCGACCAAGTGTGGGACTATGTTGGTGGTGGCAAGGGTGCGTTCAATCAGACCTTGAAAAAGGCACACGGCCGAACCTCTATCGCTGATGACCCTATCGCCTACATCGAGAACATGGCAGAAAGTGGAATCCTGCTGAACAACAAGAACTGGGTGAAGCAACACCTGATGCTCTTGGCTCAGAATCATCCTACCTCACTTCTGACCCTGAGCAAGGCTTGGTACGTGAAGAGTGTGGATGATAACGGCAACGAGGAGTGGATTCCTGCTACACCTCAGATTACTTCTCAGATGAATAGCAATCAGGTGAAGGCTGCCATTGATGCTTTCGAGCAGAAGATGGAGCAGATGGCTCAGACTGGCGATGCTACCCAGAAGAGAGACGGATTGAACATAGCCTACCCTCAGACACACAGCGAGGAGAGAGAACACGAGGTAAGAGTGATGAAGGATGGCGAGGAGTACGTTATCTATGTGAATGGTGATCCTCAGTTGGCTCAGGCGATGAATAATACCAGAGCACACCGAGTGAGAGAGATTCAGAGCGGAAAACTGGATAGGGCTGCTGCCTGGTTGGGAAGAAAGATGGCTGCTGCCTATACCAGTCTTTCGCCTATCTTCATCCCTTCCAACTACTTCCGAGACCTGACCATGACGTTGGCATCTACCGCTATTCGTGAGGATGGTAGATACAACTATCTGCTCAGAAAGAATCTGGCTACCTCTTGGAATCTTGGTTTCATGCTGAGAGACTATCAGAACGGCAAGTTGAGAGAGAAGGTAAACAACGGAAACGCTACACCAAAGGAACAGATGTTCTATGACTTCATGATGAATGGTGGTGAAACTGGCTTTGTCTCTTCGCTTGACGTGGAAGACTTGAAGAAGAAATTCAAGAATGACTTGAATGACTTGAACAGATGGAAGGCGAACCCAGTAAAGGTAGGACATACCATCATGGATGGTATCGAGTTCCTGAACAGAGCGATTGAGGATAGTAACCGATTTGCTATCTATATGACCTCTATTCAGTATGGCCGCTCTATTGACGAGGCGGTGAATGATGCAAAAGATGTTACCTTGAACTTCAACCGCAAGGGAACTGGCGAGTATGGCTGGCAGATGATTAGAAACCTCTATCTCTTCATCAACCCAGCAGTACAGAGTTTGCAGACCTTGGGTGCGCTTGCCAAGCATCATCCTTTCAAGTTCACGGCTGTTACTGCATCGTGGTTGGCGAGTGGTGTGCTGGTTCCTATCGTTAACGCTGCCCTGATGAGTCTGTTGGGCGGTGATGATGATAAGGACAAGTACTGGCAGTTCACCAAGTGGGATAGGCGAAACAACCTGATTATGTGGGTTCCTTTCACTCATGAGTATGTGAAGATTCCGCTTGCTCAGGAGTTCCGTGCCTTCTATGGAGTGGGCGATATGATTGCATCCAAGATGATGGGTGGCGAGTTGGCTGAGGAGAGTTGGAATCAGTATGCAGAAGACTTGCTCGGTCAGGTGGTGGATATGCTTCCGCTCGACCCGACTGGATATGATGGCAATATTGTGGTCAGTCTGATGCCGAATGCGATTCGCCCAGTCTTTGAGTTGGCTTTCAATGTTGACTTTACTGGCAAGCCATTATTCAAGGACACAGAGTATAACAAGTATGACCCGAACTTTACCAAGGCATACGTGGGTACTCCTGATTGGCTGGTTCGTGCATCAAGGATGGTTAACTCAATCGGAAACGACTATCCCGATGTACAACAGAACAGCATTGATGCTTTCGGTGACCCAAGATACAATCTGAATAACCCTGGTGTGGTTGATCATATATTGTCTTCCTATCTCGGTGGTGCTTACACCATGGGCAGTCAGGTGCTTGGTTTGCTTACCAAGTCACTCAACGACCCGAAGGAAATCAAGGTGGCTGATATTCCTTTATTCAGCAAGTTCGTCAGCAATCCTGATGATAGACCAGCTTCTAAGAAACAAGGTGATGAGTTCTGGGATATGAAGGAGAATCACGACCGTGCAGCCAATACCCTGAGCAAGTTGAAGAAACAGGCCAAGGTGGATGGCGATTACTCTATGCTGGAGCGTTTCTACGGCTCAGAGGAGTATAAGCAGTACAAGCAGGATGATGTGAAGGTGAAGAAGTACGAGGAAGACAAGAAGAAGGAACGTGCTGAGGAGAGTGGGGAGGAGTATAGACCTCACAAGTTGAATGCCGAGGATATATACAAGGCTCACGCTACTCCGAAGGATGATTTCGAGGACTTGAAGCTGAAACAACTCTACACCAAGTTGAATGGGTTTAAGTCTACCTACGACCTCTTGGTTGATACGGCTCCCAGTCAGAGCGATGGCTACTATAATACCAACAAGGCTGCCATTGATGCCATTGACGAGATTACTCTTTACAAGCAGGAAATTTCCGAGTTGAAGAAAGGTTTCTTGGATGATGGCAAGGATGCCTACAACGCTGAGGACATGAAGCAGATTCGTGAACTGAGAAAGAAGATTCTTGCCGTGCTGGAAAAGGCTAACAAGGTAGTTGTGGCTAACCAGAAGGCGAAGGCTAAGAAGTAATACATATATGACTATCCCCTGGAAGTGTAAGACTTTCGGGGGATATTTGCTTTCATTCTGAAACTTTTTATCCCTTTAATTTAAATAAAATCTTCAATCTGTAAGTATTTACAAAGTTTAATATTTAAAATATTATATTAATATGGATATTTCGTAGCTTTAAGTTAGATTTGCCAAATCTAAGAATAATACAATCAAGGATTTTCAATCCTATAAACAAAAAATGCTTATGAATCAAGAAGAAGATGAAGACCGACGGGTCAGAGAATTGGCGGGAGAGATAGTTAAACTCATCCCTGAGCGCAGAAAAATAAAAACAGATTTACTTTACTTTAAGTATGCACCCATCTTGGTCATGCTTATCAGGTGGTATGGTGTATTTCAATTCTATGACAACGATATGGAGATTACACTATGGTACGAAGAGAATGAGGAACCCGTCTGGTTCTTCTACTTTATCACTTACATTCTTTATCCGATTTCGCTTTGGAAAGGACAAGTATTACACAGATTGTGTGTAGAATGGCGAATACCTATCCTGTATATAGCAGGGGTCAACGTGATACATGTCATGTTCGGATCTGTTGTTGTCACAAACAAGATGTATTGCTGTGATATGTTCTTGATTACACTCATTCTAATTCTATATGCTTATGTCGCAATTGGTAAATTACAGAATCATAGAGGCAGGACTTCGCACTCTTGCTGATAAGGCACATGAGTCGGCAATGGCGCAAGAAGAAGGCAAACCCATACCTTGCGGTCTGTCAGAAGGAGACTTGGAGTTGGTGGCACTCCTTACCGCTATGATGAATGATACGCAAGCCAATAAGGGCTGGTGTGCCCACGAAATGGGAAAATCTATCTCGTCATTTGAAAAGTATGTTCACGATGGCAAGATACCAGAAGGCATCCATGACCAGTTCGGGCACGAAAAGAAGTGGAACAAATCCCTTATCCGATTCTTTGCCAATAAAAAGGCTTTCTTCCGTAAGCAAGCAAAGAAGTATGGCATAAATATTTAGGAATAGCTAAACTGATACATATAGGAGAAACTAAATAGCCTCTCCTATACTCTTATGACCTTTTCCGTAATCGCAAATCGCTGCTATTCAAATACTTAAACAACCTTTTACGAGTTTATCAATACCCATCCATATTATTCGTATCTTTGTGTCCGTAACGTTACAGAGTGAGTATCATTTTATGTTTAACAAAAGATTTCAGGATAATATGGAAAGTAAAACGTATGTATTCGGAAACGAAGGCTCAACATCTAACAATGGGATGCTTGGTCTTCTTGCACCTCTGCTCCAAAAGCAGGGTGTTGACCCAAATGTCCTTCTTGCCATGAAGGGTAACAACGGTTTTGGTGGTGAAGGTGGATGGTTTATGTGGGTAATCTTCCTTTTCTTCCTCATGGGTTGGGGAGGTAACGGCTGGGGAGGTTTCGGCAATAATGGTCGTGGCGGTCTCGCCAACGAGATTAACAATGACTATGGTCGTGGTCTCCTGATGGATGCCATCGGTGGCAACCGCAATGCACTCAGCAACTTGGCTACCCAGTTGAACTGCACCGAAGGTCAGATTCAGAGTGCCATTTCTGCCTTGACTTCTCAGGTCCAGAATGTAGGTAATCAGGTAGGCATGAGCGGTATGCAGACCATCAACGCTTTGCAACAGGGTAATATGCAGATTGCTCAACAGATTGCCAACTGCTGCTGCGAGAACCGCTTGGCTATCTGTCAGCAGACAGGAACCTTGCAGAATGCCATCAACAACGTGGCAGTAGGTCAGGAGCGTACAGCTTCCTCTCTCGCTTATGCTACTCAGCAGCAGACTTGCGACTTGCATAATGCTATCAAGGAAAGCACTCAGACCATCGTTGACGGTCAGAAGCAAGCCGAGATGCGTGAGATGCAGAATAAGATTGACTCTCTGCGTGAGGAGAACAGCACCTTCAAGTCTTCTGCAATGACCTCTCAGATTGTTGGTCAGGCAGTGGCTCCTATCAATGCGGTATTGGCAGGCCTGCAGAATGAGGTGGCTGGTATCAAGTGTAAGTTGCCTGAGACAGTGACCACTCCTTACAGCCCATTCACTGCGGTCCCTAACTGCGTGGCTTATCAGTATGGTTTGAATGCTGCCAACAATGCAGGATTCTGGGGTTAAAGAAAGGAGGCTGCTATGTTATGGTTAAGACCTTACACATGGGTGAATCGTAACGGTTCGGCAGCTATCGCTTCTACGGGCGTGGTGGTGAATACTGCCGATGTGGTATTCACCTTCAAGAACCACGCCTTCGTGAATGCCAACTACAGAGGAACGATTTTCGTAAATCTGAAGCAGGCTATTCCGACAGGAACGACTGGTACGCTGCCTATCCTTTTCGAGACCAACGGAGCAACACAGGCTGTGAGCAAGTTCAATGGTGCGCCATTGACGGTTGCAGACGTGCCTGGGACTGGAGTGTTTCAGCTCTGGTTTGAGAGAGATACTAACACCCTACAGATGATGTCGGGTATTGTTTAACA
>ERZ1023641.67-NODE-67-length-44393-cov-31.926248_pt1 | contig 44393 bp, 47 predicted proteins | sample MGYA00380335_ERZ1023641 | MGnify/ENA primary metagenome ERZ1023641 (study PRJEB33179, sample SAMN07448970) | human gut metagenome | biome: Human-gut; feature: Human associated habitat; material: Faeces | host: Homo sapiens | place: India: Bhopal | collected... | reverse complement strand
GCTATGATGGTACCGATTCATGCGCTATAGTGGTACCGATTCGCCGATACTGTCAGTTTATCGCAACAGTAATATTTGTGATTGCACGGAGGATAAAACCGCTGATGATATTTTGGATTTCCTATTGGCAGGAACCTGCAATCTGGGATTGATGTTTATGAATAACTTTGAAGACAAGGCAAATTTAGATGATTTGCAGGCACAAGATTTGATAAAAATCGTAATGCAATATATGCCGTTGATGGTAGAAGCTTTTCTATATGATGCTGTCGCCCAGAAGAACTTATCTAGAATATTTGAAGAGAAATTAAAGGAATTGAAGATGAATCCTCACGGAAATTCCTTCAGAATCTTTTTGTTGACTTTTGTATTGGTTGATTTAGATATTAATAAATACTATAACCTTATTGATGATTTGATTCAATATATTGGTAAGGGCATTTTGAGATATGCCACATACGGTAAGCTGTGTGTGCTATGTTTTAAAAACAACAGCAATTCTGCTCTTTCAGAAAGTTTAATACAAAAGGCAAAGTTTTTAGGCAGTCAATTTATAGAAGGTAATATTGAGAAAGCATTAAGGAAGAATATATCAGATAAGTCCTTAAAGGAGAAGAATGATATAAGGCAGCGAAATATAGATTATTAGTCTAAGATTATAGGAAGGAGAAATATTATATGAATCTCTAGAATTGCCTTTAAATAAAGGCGGCTCAGAGGGCATATGGAAATATAGACGATACAGGTTATAATGAATATAATAATAGAAAAGGAAAGATGTTCTGGATGTGGCGCATGTATGGCTTCTTGCCCCAAAGAAGCAATAAGTATGCAACGTGATTCTGAAGGTTTTGATTTCCCACATATAGATCAAACTTTGTGCATTGACTGTGGCCTTTGTCAAAAAGTCTGTCCGCCATTACATTATGAGGATAGGACAGACAAACGATTGAATAAGAATAGTGTGCAAAGGGGATTTGCTGCCCGTAATAAGAATTATGAGCAACGACTCATTAGTTCTTCTGGTAGCATTTTTACCGTCTTAGCTCAATATGTAATATCAACAGGTGGTGTTGCTGTAGGCGTGGCTTATGATGCAGAATTTAATACTGAATATAAAATTATAGACTCCATTGCAGAACTGCCACTTATTCAAGGTTCGAAATATCTCCAATGCAAACCAAGTAGGGAAATCTTTAAGAAGATACGGGAAATACTTAAAACAGGCAGGATAGTCTTGTTTTCAGGTTTAGCTTGTCAAGTAGAAGGCCTGCATACTTTCTTAAGAAAAGATTATGATAATCTTGTTTGTATTGATTTGATATGTATGGGTATCCCGTCTGCTGAAGTCTGGCAAATTTACTTGAATACCTATTTTAAAGGAGAAAAAATCCTAAACGTCAATTTCAAGGAAAAAAGCGTAGGATGGAATCATTTTAATCTTGCCATTACTACCGACAAGCAGGATTTTAAGCAATGGGGTATGATTAATCCATACTTTAAGAGCATGTTTAATACTTATAGCATGCGCCGTTCTTGTTTTGTCTGTCCTTTTAAGCGAATTGAAAGAGAAGCGGATATAACTTTAGCTGATTGTTGGGGAGCCAGTCGTCTGGTACCTCAAATAGATGATAACAAAGGCCTTTCTTCTGTTATTGTTCATTCAGATAAAGGACTTTCTTTGTGGTCTAAGGTTACATCTATGGTAGATTGCGTTGAATTACCTTTGGAGGAAATTATCAGCGGAAATACCAATATGATAGAAAACCGGACATGTGACTATAAAAACCGAAGAGTCTTCTATAAGTTGCTTCTTTCTAAGCATCCACAAAAAGCATTTCTGTTTGCAGAACGGCAAGGAGTTGCAAAGAAGCCAAATATATTTCGCCGAATAATTAATAAATTGAAATCTATATTGAAAAAGTTATTTAGATTATGAACATAAAGAAATGGCTTAACCCTAAGAATTGGGTTATAAATAATGAGTATTTTAGGGAGACGTATGATTATGATTTAAAGTTTAATGCGTCTTTTCGCGGTAAAGATGAATTGTCCAAAATAGATTTGAAGTTGTTGCAAATTCGCTATCTAAAATACTATCGTTTGGCTCAGGCTTCCAAGGGTTCTGTATGGGAACGATATTATATGCATAAGCTTATCAGGTTTAGTGAATATACAGGCATTATGCTGTATGAGAACATGAACATTCCAAAGGGGTTGATTATAGGACATCCTGGCACCGTAGTTATTAATGGGAATGCTAAGTTTCAAGGCAATTTGATGCTTACCCATGGTGTTACTATAGGCAGAGATATACGAGGTAACCATGCTGGCACTCCAAAATTTGGAAAGAATGTTTGTATTCGTTGCAACTCTACAGTAGTGGGAGGCATAACGATTGGAGATGATGTATTGATAGCACCAAATACGTTTGTCAATTTTGACGTGCCATCGCATTCCATAGTAATTGGAAATCCTGCATCAATTCATCATCGAGATAACGCAACAGAAGGTCATATCGGAATAGTAAAATGAACATTAGTTTAATAATTGTCATAAGCCTTTTGGTTATATTGGGCTTGTTATATGTGATTCTGAACATATTATATCGTCACTCTGAATCTTATAAAAACAGAAATGTTACTAAAAGAAGATTCTTTGACGGAGTTCCAAATAATTTGAAGGTTGTTAATTTCGGAAGTAACTATATGATGTATGCTTTCGATAATTATAGAGAGTTGAATATTTCCGGGTTTAATTTTTCAATGCCAGCCCAAAGTTTGGAAATTGATGACGCTTTATTACATCAATATTCCTCGCATTTTTCTAAAGAATGTATTGTTATTTTTGGTGTTGCCGCTTGTGTTCCTTTTTACGGATACTCTTATTGTAACGATCCTGAAAAATATTATGACATTATAAAGAGTAGTTTCCTTCCTTCATGGAAACTCAAATCTACTCTTAAAGCTTTTTTCCCTTTAAGGCTTAAACAATGGAGATTAGTAAAAGGATTGATTTATAAAGAAGGTCCCATTACTGAAATATCTGCATTTACAAAGCAAATAGAAGATGTAGCTTCTTGTAAAAAAGCTATGAACAATTATGCAATGGGTTGGCAGAATATGTTTCATTTTAAAAGTTTAAAGCAAACTGATTTCGATAAAGACCAGCTTGAGAGTTTAAATAAGAACACTATTGTATTGAAAAGAATGTTCTCATTCTGCAAGGAAAAAGGTTTTATACCAGTAGTTTTAATTCCTCCTTTTGGAAAGGAACTGAATCAATATTATTCTGAAGATTTCATTTCGGCAAGTTTGAAAAAGTGTCTAAAACAGGCAGGGCAAGATGTTCCTGTATTTGATTATAGAACACATTCAAGTTTTCAAGAACATCCCAATCTGTTTTTTGATGGTGCTTTTTCACTGAATAAACGAGGAAGTCTAAAAATGATGAAACTCTTCTTTGAAGAATTGAAGAACAATAATATAATAAAATCATATCAAGATTTATATAAATGAAAAAAATATTCGCACGATTCAAGCGTATAGACAATAGGCTGCGACCTTTACCTTATACAGAATTGCTTAAAGATAGTTATTCTACAGGAAGTGTAGTGGGGGGAAGCCTTAAGAATAAGACGATACTCATAACAGGAGCCTCAAGCGGTATCGGTTTGGCAATGGCTCGCAGATTTTTAGTTGAAGGCTGTAATGTTATAATATCAGGCAGAACAGAGTCTAAATTATTGTCGGCAATTTCATATTTAAAGCAGAAAGGTTGTGATCATGTGACGTATTGCTTAATGGATCAGTTGAAGGACTCAGAGTTGTATGCTACATCACAAAATATATTTAAAAAGTTTAAAGTCAATGTATTAATCAATAATGCCGGAATTTTTAAAAAAACAGATAGGGATGGAAGATTCCGATCTGTGGAATCAGAAGATTATTGGCCAGGCATGAATACAAATTTAAAGAGTAGCTTGCTGCTTTCACAATCTTTTGTTGATTATTGCAGGGAAGCAGAGGTTAAAGGACATATATTAAATACATCATCCGTTTGTGGATTGTTTGAAAGTATGGGAATGACTCCCTATGGCATATCCAAAGCTGGTGTAATTGAAATGACTAAACAGTTTGCCCTTACAAATAAAGGCATAGTTACATGTAATTCAATAGCACCAGGTTCTGTTGCAACAGTTATGGGTGACTTACATACAGGCAGTAACATCGCATCTTACAGTTCTTGCAATCGTCATGTAACTATGGCAGAAGAAATTGCAAGTCTTGCTGCTCTAATGTGCACCGATGATGTGTCAGAAAAATTAAATGGTCAAACTATAAAGGCTTGCGCCTGCGAAAAGTTTTAGCTTATGATTGGCAAAATAAAAAAACTCCTTTTGCTGCCTTTTACAAAGGTTTGTTATGTTGAAAGCATTTTTGATAAAGGACTTTATGAAAATAATGAGAAGAGCCATGCTGGTTCTTCTTTGGAAGATAGTAATGTCCTCGTTGTTACGAACAATGAAAGCATTAAAGATAAGGTCAGTTCACTTTTAAAAGAAGAAAAATGCTATTTTCAGTTCATGGACATGACATCTCTGTCCAAGAAAGAAGATATAACGATTGCATGTAACCAATTAGGCATATATGATCATATCATAAACATAATTGAAATGAAATCCAATGATCATCTTATGACACAGGATATACATTTTAACAGTGATGATATTTTATATTCTCTTTATCGATTGTTACAAATAGAGACGGACTATTTTGTACAATACAATAAATATGCAACATTGACAACAGCTTTTAAATGTGATAAGTCTTTAGAAGGAGAAATCGTTTCATCATCAGTATCTCATTTAATAAATGGATTGTCAAAGCCATTGTCAAATCACGGATTAGTAGAAAATGGACTCACTGCCACAACCGCAGTATCAGATGAGACAATTATAAATACGGCTATTTTTCTATCAAGCAAATATGGTCAAATAATGGCTGGAGAAACATTAAGACTTAAATAAAATGGAAAATTCAAGAACAAGAAATTCTATATATAATTTTGGTTCAAGCTTATTGGTTAAGGTTCTGCAGTTGGGGCTTTCCTTTGCAAGCCGAACGGTTTTTATATATGTATTGGGTGCTGCTTATTTAGGCTTAAATGGCTTATTTAGCAACATTTTATCCTTCCTCTCATTATCCGAATTAGGAATTGGTTCAGCAATAGCCTTCCTTCTTTACAAACCAGTAGCCTCAAATGATATACACGAAATCAAAATTATAATGAAATTCTACAAAAAGTGTTTTCATTATATTGGTTTTGCCATTATTGGTTTAGGTTTGTGTTTACTTCCTTTCCTGAACAAGATGGTAAATCTGAATCAGCCAATACCAGAAAATTTGTATCTGGTTTATGTGCTGTTTTTAATGCAGTCTGCCATTTCATATTTTTTCGCTGGTTATAAACAGGCTCTCCTTGGGGCCAATCAAAAAAGTTATATTTTAACAAAGTACACTGCATTTTTCAGTATTGCTTCTGTTGTTTTGGATATTATAGTTCTTTTGATATTTAGAAATTTCATTGTTTATTTATCTGCAAAAATTGGGTTGGCAATTATTCAAAATTTGGTAAATGCATGGAAGCTTGATAAGGTTTATCCCTATCTTGCAGAAAAAGTTGAAGGAACATTATCACATGAACAGATAAAAGGAATATTTAAAAATGTATATTCTGTATTTGTTTTTAGATTAGGTTCATTGCTGTTCAATTCTGTTACAAATATAGTAACATCTATTGTTGTGGGAACCATAGTTGTTGGTTATTACAGCAATTATACCATGGTCGTATCTCAACTTGAAGGATTGTTCATGATGGCTATTGGAGCTATTGCAGCAGGAGTTGGCAATGTAATGGTAGTAGAGACGAAACAACGCCAATATCAGATATATAAAAAGCTAAATCTTCTCACATTCTTTATTTATGCGTTGTTCAGCGTTTGTTGCGTTCAATTGCTTAATTCATTCATACACCTTTGGTTAGGTAAAATAGGATCAGAATATACCTTGAGCCAATTTGTTGTTATTCTTATTGTTGCAAATATGTACACAAATTGTTCTTGTCAGGTTTTGGAAAAGTTTCGTACAGCAAGTGGAAATTTCCAAATAGGAAGAGAATTGCAGGTTGTAGGAGGCTTTACCAATATTTTACTGTCTGTTATATTAGCAAAATGTTGGGGCTTTGAGGGTGTGCTGATTTCTCCATTCTTATGCAAAATCTTTATTACTGTAACCCCTTTTGTCGTACGAATCGGCAAAACTGTTTTTTGTAGGACGTATAAGCAAATGTTATGGGAATATTATTCTCAAATGTTATTTGTTATTTTGGTATGCTTATTAACATGGTTTGCATGTAAGCCTTTTCATGAGGGGTCTATATTAGATTTCATTTTTGAAATATTAATAACATTCGCAATAACTATCATTAGCTTTGTTGTTGTATTTCATAGAAAAGCAGAATATAAAGAGCTTGTGACTCCTATTTTACATAAATTCAAATTAAAAAGATAATTTAATCAATATAGAAATGAACATATTAATAATAAATCAACCACCATTTAATCGTGGTGATGAATCTGCTCACAAGGGGCTTATACGTACATTGCTGAAGCGTTTTCCTGATACCAAAATAAAAGTAATGCACGAGGCTTGTCTTTCAGAGTCATATAGACAATATGCAGTAAGGGATAAGCGTGTTGAATATTTTAGCGAAGTTGAAGGATGTATAAAATTTCCACGTTTTCGCAATTATGACGTATATACAAATCATACATGGTTATGGAAATGGCACCCTACTTACCGAAGGATGGAGCGTATATATAAGTGGGCAGATATCGTAGTTTGTGCTCCTGGCGGTATATGCATGGGAGGCTTTCAGGATTGGAATCATCTCTATCATCTTCGTTTGGCACAACTGTTTAAACGCCCTTTGGCATACTATGGTCGTTCTTTCGGACCTTTCCCAACTGAAACTGAGCGCAATCGTCAGTTTAAGAAGATAAGTCTTGATATGCTGCATTATTTCGGATATCTATCTATTCGTGACCATAAAACAGAATTGTTGGCAAATGAGTTGAATATACCATATATTTCTACTATTGATTCGGCTTTCTTAGATTCCCCAAAGGTAGAGATTCCTTATGAGTTAAAATCAGTTGTTGGTGATAAGCCTTATATGGTTTTTGTTCCTAACTATCTGCTTTGGCATTATGCTTACAAAGGAAGAATTAGTCATGAGACAGTTATCAATTTCTATTGTAAAGTAATGGATGAGATATGGGCAGCCAATCCTGAATTGAATATATTGATGTTGCCTCAGCTGTTCTGTGGAAGGGAATATGCTTTAAATGATGTTGAATTATTCCGTGACTTAGCTAAAGCTAAAAATGATAGCCGCATCATCATTACTGCAGACTGCTATAGCAGCGATATTCAGCAAACACTTATCAGTAAAGCAAAATATGTGATAGGTGCTCGTTATCATTCTATAGTCTTTGCTCTCAATCAAGGCGTCCCTTGCATTGCTTTAAGTTATGAACATAAGATGGCTGGTTTGCTTGAAACATTGGGTAAGACTGAATGGTGTATAGAGTTTAGTAAAACTCTGGATTCAGAAGAGAACCAAGAAAAATGTTTAGAGCAAATTAGAAAGTTGATTCCTTCATTGAAGCCTGATACTGATGCTCAGAAGAAAGCAAAACTTATTGCACAAAAAGGTATGGATAAATTTGTTGAGTTCGTTCAAAAAACTCAGGCTGCTATATAATGAAAGCTTATAACACTTCTGTCAATTATCTGAAAGCATTAGGAATATCCCTTATGGTGTTAGGGCATTCTGGTATCATTGATCATGAAATATCTTTCATCTATATGTTCCACATGCCACTCTTCTTCATCGTTTCCGGCTATTGTTTTAAAGAAAAATATCTGTCTGCTCCTCGGCAATACATATATAATAAGGTGAAGGGTATCTATTGGCCGTATGTGAAATGGAGTTTACTATTCCTGTTACTGCACAATGTATGCTTCAACCTGCATCTTTATAGCGATCAATATGGATGGAAAGAATATGTATCTCATCTCTATGCTCCCTCAGAGTTTTTAAACCTTGCAACATCTATCATATTCAAGATGCATGGACATGAGCAACTTCTTGGTGGCTATTGGTTTATGAATGCTTTGTTTTTCGGATCTCTCATTGTATGGCTTGTAATCCGATATGTAAAGCAACCGCTATGTGGGGGGGCAATTTTGATAGTTATATGTACTGTTTTAAATAAAACGTGTTGGCAGATTCCATTCATTAATATCTCATCGCAAGCCTTTGCCGCAGGTTTATTGATATATATCGGCTATAGTCTGGCAAAGTATAGGATAAAGCCTTTCAACTATTGGCAAATAGCTTTGTCGCTATCAATAACATTAATAGGCTCCTTTGTTTGGAATATGGCTATGGATCAGAATTCATATAGCAACAAGCGGTTTATTCCATATATTATAACCGCAGTACTTGCTTCATGGAGTTTCTATTCTTTGTTTGATAAGATGAAATCTTCTCAAGTGAAATGTGCCAAAATCTTAGACTTCATAGGAAAGAATACCCTTACGATTCTTACATGGCATTTCCTTGCTTTCAAACTGGTTTCATTATTGATTATAGGTGTCTATGGCTTGCCAATAGAGCGGCTTGCAGAATTTCCTGTTATCACAGAATATTCGCAACAGGGATGGTGGATAGCTTACTTTATTGTAGCAATGGTAGTGACATGTGGAATTGCAAATTTTAATAAATGGATTAAAAATAATTGGTTAAAACTATAATTTTAATAATTGCTGTTCGAGTTATTCCAGATAGCAATAAATCAAATTAATTAATGAAAGTCTATGAACATTAAAGATTTGACATTAAAAAATGTAGTACATTTTAAGGAAATGCATTTAGATTTTCCTTGTATTCCAAATGCAAGTGGGAAACTTCCTGTAACTCTAATTACAGGAGAGAATGGAACAGGTAAGTCTATCATTATAGACTCTTTACGTATGTTGTTTAAGGGAGTGTGGGGAATTGATAGAAATATTATTGCTGATTAGCATGATTTTAGAATGGCTATGACATTGAGTGTTATTCCCATGTTTCCAACAGAAGAACAATTAGACGAAATTGTAGAATTTTTAAAGCAAAATAAAAATGAATAATCCATTAGTATCAGTAATAATTCCAAATTATTGTCATGCTCGTTATCTTGACGAGCGCATAACATCTGTCTTGAATCAGACTTATCAGAATTTTGAGGTTATCATCTTGGATGATTGCTCTCCTGATGATGGTGAAAGTAAAGCCGTAATAGAGAAATATAGAGATAATACTCATGTTTCTAAAATAGTTTATAATGAAGTAAACTCAGGTAGCACATTCAAGCAATGGGAAAAGGGATTTCAACTTTCTAAGGGAGAATTGGTGTGGATTGCTGAGAGCGATGATAAATGTGAACCCGACTTATTGGAAAAACTTGTTGATGGTTTCCAAAAATATGATAATGTAGTTGTGTCTTATTGTTCCTCGAAGATTATAGATGGAGAAGGAAAGGATAAAAAAGTTCCGTTGGTAGGCAACGTTTCCAAAGAGTTTTACAATGGAAAGCAATTTATAAGTCAAGAGATGTCATGGTGCAACAGTATTCCTAATGCCAGTGCTGTGGTTTTCCGCAAAGAGGCAGCTTTGCAGATAGATAAACAATATATGAATTATGTTGCCGCAGGTGATAGACTGTTTTGGATAGAGTTATGTGAACATGGCAATGTCTTTCATACAAAGGAACCTTTGAATTATTTCCGTAAACATGGTGATAATGTGACTCCTCGTTGTTATCGAAATGGTACTACTTTTGTGGAGGACGAAAAGATAAATTGTTATTTGGAAAAGAAGCATTATCTTTCTTTTATGCAGATTGTCGGTGCAAGATATCATTATCAATCAATGGCAAAGGGTATTGCCTTTGATTCGAAAGACATACGTCAAAAAGTTGTAAGGTGTTGGTCAAAACATGGCTTGTATAACTATACCTTTCTAACCTGTTTCTTTAAGTTATATAATATTGTACGCTATAAGCATGGAAAATAATTTGGAGATAACTATCGGCATCCCTGTTTATCATGTGGAAAAGTATATTGAGAAGTCTTTGAAATCTGCGTTAAATCAAGACTTCAAATTACCTTATGAAATTATTGTCGTTGATGACAGGGGGACAGATGGAAGCATGGGGATCGTTAAGCGGATAGTTGAATCGCATGAACGAGGCAATATAGTACGAGTTATTCAGCATGAGAATAACAAAGGATTAGGTGAAGCACGAAATACCATAATCAATAATGCTAAAGGCAAGTATTTGTTCTTTTTGGATAGTGATGACTGGATGATGGAGAATGCTTTGGCGGTTCTGTATAAGGTTGCGGAGGAATCGCAATCAGAAATAACTTGTGGCTCCACCCTCCAAGAAATGGAGGCTACAGGAAAGCAATCTGTATATTTTCAATACGCTGATGCCGTCTATGAGCATGAGGCTGTTGGAGCTTGGATGATAGCGCATGGTATTTGGATTGCAACTACAGCATGGAATAAGCTTTTCCGTATAGATTTCCTCAGGAAATATGATATTCGTACAATTCATAGAATTTGTGAAGACCAATGGTTTAGCTATATGTCATGGCTTTATGCAAAAAAAATAGCATTGCTTTCTGAGGTAACTCTTTGTTATAACATACGAACTGCATCAATAATGACTTCCATGTACGGTAAAAAAGGTACTGATGAGTCAGCTCGTACTTGTTGTGATATAATCAATAGGCTTAGAAAAATTATAAAGGAACAGTTCCCAAATACTTTTGGAACTTATGATTTATATTATAAAGCTATAAAGGCTAATCTAAACATATTGCTCTGTTCCGTATATTCTGAACAACAAAAAAGATATATTGCTTTACAGTTGAAAAATGCAGTGAAAGATGTTCCGTCTATCTGTAGTTTGCATACGACAAGGTATCGCTTCATTTATCTTTGTTCTTTAATATTTGATAATATGTTCTCTTTTTATCGTTATGATAAGTGGTATTCCATGATGTTTGGAAAGCCGAGGCCTTTTATACACAATATCCCATATATAATGAACAAAGTCTTGTTTGTTTCTCATGAGGCGAGTAGAACAGGTGCTCCTCTTGTGCTTCTTTCGCTTGTAAAAGCTGCAGCTTCATTATCTACCCCCCCCATAAGCCTTGCGTTCTCTTCTTAGAGGAAGGTCCTGTAATAGAGGAATTTAAATCTTATGCTAAGGTCTTTCAGATTGATGCACATCATAGTTGGCGTAAGTTGATACCCTATAAATTGAGATTACTGGTAAACAGAGGCTTGTTTATACTTTGGGCAAAGCGTCAGCATTTTGATTTTGTGTATGCCAATACTGTTGGATCTTTGGCAGAGGGAATAGAACTGAAAAATTGTTTAAACATACCACTATGGCTTCACATTCATGAAACGGAACGTACTTGTCGTAGAAGGAAGATTACACAGGGAATGATGCAACAATGCGACAGCTTCATTTCTGTGAGCAGCCTTTCTACTCATGCGCTTCTTCATTATGGCGTGTCTCAGGACAAGATACAATTGGTAAGACCATTTTCTGATCATTTAAGCAATACGGACATAGAACCGATCAAGTTGGAAGGGGTTGATGAATCAACCTTTGTTATTGGGCTATCTGGAGTCGGGGGATGGAGAAAAGGCTCAGATATATTTCCCATGATTGTTCGGAGATTTGTAGATAGATACCCACAAGTTTCTTGTAAGTTTATTTGGTTAGGGGGATTAAACGAGTCTGAAACTCCTTATGATATAGAGCATTTGAATATAACAAATTATGTGATTACTCCTGGGTTAGTTTCCAATCCTATGGAATATTACAAGAGATTTGATGTGTTTTTGCTAACTTCTCGTGAGGATCCTTTTCCTTTGGTTTGCATGGAAAATGCAGCATTAGGAAATCCTATTGTTATGTTTGAAGGAACTAGTGGTATTGCAGATTTGGTTATAGATGAGCAAACTGGTTTACATGTTCCATATCTTGATATTGATGCAATGTGTGATGCTATCTATAGATTGTATGTGGATGAGAATTTTCGCAAGAAACTTGGTGAGAATTTACGAAACCGTTTAAAACAATATTTTAGTAAAGAAAAATCAATCGGTCAACTTCTGAAATTATTAAAAAATGATAATTAGTAAAATGAAACAACTTAATCATCCTCTGGTTTCAATCATAACTCCTGGTTGGAATGGAAAAACATTTATACATCATCTACTTGATTCCATCTTGTCACAAACATACGATAATATCGAATACATTTATGTAGATGATGGGGCGACAGATGGTACAAAAGATGTTGTACTATCATATAAAGATAAATTTGAGTCAAGGGGTATTCCTTTTATGTATGTTTATAAGGAAAATGGGGGACTTTGCAGTGCCATTCAAGAAGGACTACAACATGTAAACGGTGAGTGCCTATGTTGGCCAGAATATGATGACATATTGTTGCCAACGGCCATCGAGGAGCGAGTGAAGTATTTGGAATCTCACTCAGATTGTGCCGTTGTAACTTGTGATGCGTGGATTACTCCAGTAGATAGTTTGGACAAGCCTACTGGCGTTTTGTCTTATCATAATCCCAATCGCTTTGACCGAAATCATTTTGTGCAGTTGCTGACAGGTAATTCTATATTTACAGCAGCATGCCACATGGTTCGTATGGATGTATTTGATGAAACTCACAAGGATAGGAAAATCTTTCAGTCAAGGGTTGGTGCTGTTTGGCAGATGCTGTTGCCTATTTATTATAAATATAATCGGGGATTTATCGATAAGCCTTTGGTAAAATGGGTGCAACGAAAAGATAGCATTAGTAATAAAGTTCAAAATATAAATGAAGTCATAAAGGGAAGTAAGGAACTCTTAAAAATAAGAGTAGCTGTGTTGGATTCTATTCCAATGTTAGTATCTGACAGAGAGCTTTATAAGAAAATTGCAGGTATGAACAATGCTGATAGTTTTATGAGAAAAGGAATTGCTTTGAGAAGTAAAAAGTTGTTCTATATAGGATATAATTATTATAAAGACAATAATATTCCAGTATCGAATGAGATTATTTTGATGAAGTATCAGATAGGTAATAACCTTTTTTTTTATATCATTAAATGGTATAAAAAAATAGTGGAAAAAATGAAAAGAATGCCTTTAAAAATAGTAAAGAAATATGAGTGATTATCCGTTAATTTCTATTGTTATTCCTTTTTTTAATAGGGAAAGTACACTTAAATATTGTGTAAATAGTATATTAAATCAAGAATATGAGAATTGGGAGTTGATTTTAGTTGATGATGGTAGTAATGATAATTCTGCTTTAGTATGCAAAGCTTTTGTTGCTTCTGATAGCAGAATAAAATACTTTTACCAAAAAAATCAAGGTGCAGGACCCGCACGTAATCTTGGTATAGAGCATGCTTCTGGTAACTGGATTACCTTTGTTGATTCTGATGATGCAATAATGCCAAACCATTTGACCCAGCTGGTGGATTATGGAGATAACTGCGACCTCGTTATGGTAAATCGTGGAAAGGGTATGTATTGTGATGGAAAGCTAATTGTCGCACAGAACAAGGAAAAACAGCTTCAAAGTTTTGAATTGTGTGGTAACAGAGAAATTGTTGATTTTATGTATGGTGAGTTCGACCCATATAATCATGCAAACTATGCCTGTTGGGATAAGTTTTTTAAAATGTCAGTTATCAAGATGCATAACTTAAGATACCCTGTCGATGTTCCTACTGGTCAAGATCAAGTTTTCGTTGTAAATTATTATAAGTATGTTCAGCATATGTTCTATTCTTCCAAATGTACATATATTCCAACTCCTATGGGAAATGAAGGAATAGAACATTTGGCTTGTAGGTTGAGACAACCGAACGAGTTCTTTCATTGTCAGCACGTAAATTATAGAACATTGTTAGAACTTGCGGAAAAAACAAGCTCTGAGAATGTTAGGCGATATGCAATAAATTACATTCTTTCTAAACCTTTAGAGCGTATAGTTTTACCTTATACGCATTGGCGTAATAGAAGAATACTAGGAAAAAAAGCAATAGTTGATTTTGTCAATGTATATTTTCTTCCTTTGATTAAACAATTGGAAAATAATATTGACGATGTGAAGTCTGAAGTATATAGGAAGAATTTACATGAAATTTTGGAAGGTCATGCTTCTGCCATTTATGATAAATGGTTCTATCATTTTTTGAAAGAAGATTTAAAATCTGCAATAATACGAAGATGGAAACGAATTGTAAAGTGAAAAAAATGAATAGTATTGAAGCTTTCCGCTTCATTTTTATGTTGATGATTTGTATTTGGCATTATCAAGGTACAAAGGTTTTGGCGCATGGTTATATGGCGGTTGAGTTCTTCTTTATTCTTTCCGGAGTGTTGATGTACTTTTCTGCAAGTAAGGAAAATGCTTTAGGAACGTTTGATTATACAATGAAGAAAGTTAAACGTTTCGCTCCTGATTGCTTGTTGTTGATAGTGTTTGTAAATCTTAGACACATGATTCTACCTGCACTTTTGGGTAGAAAAGAGTTGGAAGTTTCATGGCTTTTGCAAGCTTTGCCTGAAAGTTTGTTCTTGCAAAACATCGGCATCTATACTGGTGGTGTCAACTTTCCGATGTGGTATGTAAGTGTGCTCCTTTTTGGAGGAGCGTTTGTTTATGCTTTGTTTCGATACAATAAAAGGTTGGCAATTTCCATTGTATTGCCAATGATTATATTGGTCGGTTATACCTATATATTTAACATGGATAAGAGGGGAAGAATTGATGGCTTTGATTTATATGGAGGCGTTTATACCCCAATGCTTAGGGGTGTTTGTGGGATAAGTCTTGGTGTAGTCTTAGGTTACATTTTTGTCTTGAAAAAGCAATGTATCCAGCATATAAAGACATGGGTAATAAATGCCTTAGGACTGTTTTCTCTCTGCTTGTTTTTGCTTTTTGAAATATTTCCAACTTCTCAGAGTTATGATAGGTATCTGCTTATTGTTGTGCCATTCTTACTATTGGCTTGTTTTATGGAGAGTTCACTATTTAACAAATTGTTCAGTAGTTCCTGTTTTTCTATTCTAGGGGGGTATTCATGGCAAATGTTGGTGTATCATGGAAGAATCATAATTCCACTATATGTAACATTGAAAGCAATTCTGAATTTAACTTGTCCATTATGGTTAGACTTGTTGCTTTTTTCTGTTGTTTGTGTAGGTGTGAGCGCATTCTTTAAAATGTTGATTCCGAAGATTTTAACAGGCATTCGAAGCTTCATTTATAAGTAAATTATTTAAGAATTATAGTTGTTTATGGCAAAAAATATCTTTATATTGTTGGGCAATGGCTTTTCTATAGATTTGATGAATCAGTTGAAAATGTCTGACAAGATAAATCTATCAAACTTGTTTGCTGCTGGTTCTGATGTTTCATGGCCTGCTACGGATATCCCTGGATTCTTATCTTTTCAAAATTGTCCAAATCTATGGACATTGGGGGCAAGACCATATCTAAGGGGTGAAGATAGTTTAAGAATAATTGAGGACGTTATTACTTGTGCTAATATTTTGCCTCAAAGAACTGAGATAAAAGACAAGATATATATTCGTGCTTATAATGAATTGGAGCAATATCTAATGTCTTTGTTCGTATATTATACAGGAAAGGTGAAACTTAGAAAGGACAAAATCAATAATTGGGGATGGGTTAAGTTTCTACGTTCTTTGGCTTCAAACAAAGATGTTAAAACTGTAAATATCGTATCGTTTAATTATGATGTTTGGCTTGAACTTATTTTGGAATTATATGGAATACCTTTTAGCATAGCTGGTCTATCAGAAAAGAAAGAAAAATTCCATATATTTAAACCGCATGGCTCTATAGCTTTTCATTCTACCAAAAGGGATAAGGAAGCTTATAGTATTCAATATCGCGATTCTTTTGATAATCATCCTCTTAAAGATTTCAAATATGACAATAAAAACTTGGATTGTTTGAATCTTGTTAATGCTATTATACCTCCAGCTGGGGATTCTACAAGGCTGAGTCAAATGTGGTCATCTGAATTGAGAAACCAAATAAAAATGGCGGCAACTTCTTTGGGAAAAGATGATAGTGTGGTAATTTGTGGGTTGTCTTATTGGCATGTTGACAGAAAAGAAATAGATACTTACCTGTCTGCCATTTCCCCAGAAATAGAGAATCTTATAATGATAAACCCTAATCCACCAGAAGTGCTGAATGCTGTATTAATGACATTATTTAATCAGTATATTGTTATTCCTGATTCTAAAAATTTGATAAAGTATGAAAAGATTTAAGCGACATGAAACTTCTTTTACAATAGCTACGCTATGGGAGTTTAAAAGTTTGGATAAAATAAATTTAAATCCAAAATATCAAAGAAGTTCAAATGTATGGAATATAGAAAAACAATCATTTCTAATTGATTCCATTGTGAAGAACTTTCCGATTCCTCCAATATTCTTGCATGAATTTATTGATCAGAAAACTGGTAAGACAAAGTATGATGTAATAGATGGAAAACAAAGATTAACTTCAATATTTAAGTTTATAGAAGGTAACTTAGCCCTTCCTTCAGACAGCTCTGAGGATGGGTATTGTACAGATGATATAAATGCTACGACGTTTAAAGATTGGTCAACCAAACATTTAGATGACGTTAAGCGTGAGTTTTGGCAGTATCAGATAAACATTGTTTTTATTGATTCGGAAGAAGAAGAAACGATAAATGATGTCTTTGATCGTTTAAATAGAAATGGAGAACCACTGTCTGCACAGGAATTCAGAAATGCCATGTATAGTAGATATGACTTATACAAAGTGTTGGCTTCTTTGCCGAAAATTCATCCATTTGATAAGATACTTACAAGATTAGATGCTAATCGTTTTGAAGACATTGAGTTTTGCTCTGAACTGTTCTTTTCTATTGTAGAGGGTAAGGTGGTTGATAGTAATCGAAAGCAGCTTGATGACTTGTATAAAAAGTATTTTATAGATAATCCTTTGAGTCAAGAGGGTTGGAATGAATATGTCGATAAATTTACAGGTACAGCTTTAGTCTTGAATGAGTTGATTGGAAATATGCAGATGTATTATAAAAATAGCGTTTCGCATATTTATGCTATGTGGATGGCTTCGTATGAGTTGTATTCAGAAAAGGAAGATGGTAAAAAATACGAAAAAGCCTTTTGTACTTTCTATTCAAAAGTGAAGGACAAGGATGAAAATGTTTTTATTCAACGTTATATTCAGTCCATGCAACAATCTACTAAATCTATGGCTTCTCGTAAGAATAGATGCAATGCCTTGCTTGATTACTTAAAACAAGGGTTAGATACACGTATTACAAAAGTAGATTAATTTTAATAATAGTGAGAATTTCTATTATTATTCCGCTTTATAACGCTTCATCTTATTTGCATCATAGCTTAGATACTCTTCTTTCTCAATCTTTCCAAGACATAGAAATCATCTTGGTGGATGATGGAAGTACGGATGAGTCTCCTGCTATATGTGATGAGTATGCAAGGAAAGATGGGCGGATAAAGGTATTTCATGAGGCGCATTCTGGTGTGGCTCATTCTCGTCAGGTAGGTCTGGACCATGCAATTGGTGAGTATATCCTATATGTCGATGTCGATGACCAAGTGCAGCCTGACATGATTTCTGAGATGTATCAACAGGCAGAAGCCCAACAGGCTGATATGGTGTTTTGCGATTATAGAGAGTTGACACATCATGGGGAAGTTTATCATGCTCAGAAACCTACAGCTCTTGATGGTGTAACCATCCTTGATGATATCTTGAATGGAAAACTTTATGGCGCTTTATGGAATAAGATGATGCGTAGAGAATGGCTTATGAAAACTAAGGCATCATTTCCCCAAGAGTTGACCATGAGAGAAGACCTGATTTTTTTGAGTCAGTGCCTTCCTTATGCTCAAAAGATAGCTTATATAGCTAAAGCCTATTATGGTTATGAACGCAGAAATACATCTGCATTGACAAGTAATTATTTGAATGAATCGCCAAGCTATTATAATCAGGAAAGCCTGTGGGTGAGTCTCATTCTAAAGAATAAATCTCTCTCAAATAGTATTCGTTTACAATTGGAGCGTTATTATTTTAAACTTTCATACATAACTTTATTAAAAGGATTGTTTGATAAACAATTATGGAACGAAAGATTCAAGTCGCATGAGAATTTATTGGATTATGGTTCAGGTTTTAGAAAAACTATAGTAAGTTTTGCATTCTGCGACCATTTTCGTATAGCTCAATTCATGCGAACCATTATCTCAAAAATCAAATCATGAAGATAGGAATATTAACTCAGCATTTCTTGCTGAACTATGGAGGCATCATTCAGAATTTTGCCCTCCAACAGGTACTTGTGAAGTTAGGACATGACCCCCTGACTTTTGAACATGATACTTGTTATAGCCGTACACGATGGTTTTTACGAACAGTAAAGCATATTCTGAGGATGCGGTCTTTTAGAAATCTTCCTGTATATCCTATTTACAAAGGACGCATCGGTAACAAGAATTTTATCAAGTTTGTACTTAAAAATATCAAGTCGGTTCCGGTTACGGACTTTACTCCTTCGCTGACTGCACAATATGGCATTGATGCCTATGTCGTGGGAAGCGACCAAGTGTGGCGTCCTGCTTTCAATCTTGGACCTCGGTTGGGTAATATGTTCTTGAATTTTGCTGATGATAAGGTGAAGAAGTTTTCGTATGCTGCATCTTTTGGGTGTAAGGAATGGGAATATACAAAAGAACAGGAAAAAGTATGTTCAAAGCTTGCCAGACGGTTTGATGCTATATCTGTACGTGAGGCTTCTGCTGTAGATTTGTGTATGAATCACTTTGGGGTTGATGCTTCCTTGGTACTTGATCCTACATTGCTGTTGAACAAGGAAGATTATGAAAAAGTATGTAATAATATTCCGAAAAAAGAGAAGCATATTTTTGTTTATTCCTTGGTCGTTGGCGAGAGTGTGATGAATGTAGCATCAAAAGTATCAGAGGCTAAAGGCTTGCCGATTGTAGTGAAAGAAGCAGGAGGAAAAGTAAAGAAAGAAGATACTATTGAAGATTGGTTTGCTGAATTCCGTGACGCAGAATATGTCGTTACTGATTCTTTTCATGGTATGGTCTTTTCTGTTATCTTTAATAAGCCATTCTCTATTGTTATGAACCCAAGCGGAGGTAATGACAGGTATATTTCTCTTTTATCTCAGTTAGGTTTAATGGATAGAATCATCAAGGATAATCAGATTTCGAGCTTGGAATCCATAAATTGGGATGGAGTCAACCAAAAGTTGGCAGTTCTAAGACAGGAAAGCATGAATTTCTTGAAAGTCAATTTTAATCAAACACATGAAGAATAATCCTTTGATTTCAGTCGTGATACCCTTATATAATAAGGAGGAGACAATAGAGCAATCTTTGAATAGCGTTTTGCTGCAAAAATGTTGTGAGTTTGAGGTTGTAGTGGTAGATGATGGATCTACAGACAACAGTGTTGAACAAGTTAAAAAGATAAATAATCCAAAGATAAAGTTGGTTAGTCAACCTAACGGAGGTCCTGGAGCTGCTCGTAATACTGGGGCACAAGCTGCAAATGGTGATTGGCTTGTATTTCTTGATGCTGATGATGAACTGTTGCCAGATGCCTTGAAGGGTTTTGCAGATGCCATATTGGCTCATCCTGATGTGGATATATTTGATGCCAATAAATATATCTTAGTGGATTCCAATAAAACCTTGGCATATCATCCATTAAAAGGATATGTCAAGAACCCTTTGAAAGAGTGTTTCTTCAGCAGAATCCTACCCGGTAACGGAAGCTCTGCTTTTCGAAGAAGTTTCTTTTTAGAGCACCCATACAATGCAATTATACGTAGATTTGAGGATGCAGAAATGTTGATAAGACAGTTGTCCTGCGCAAAGGTATATTCTTTATCTTTTCCTACTTTGCTTTTTAATAGAAATTTTGCAGAAGCAAGTCATCCTCGCAAAAATGTAGTGGAGGATTATTTCGCTTATTTGGATTTCTCGAAAGAGGGCTTCTGGCGCAAAATGTGTGTTTATCGTACTTTCTTGGAGGAACGAGTGCTTTATCCAGAATATGGTAAGAAACACTATGCCAAAATGTATAAGCGATATGATTGGTTATTAGTTTACAAACTGTTGAATTGGTTTAGCAAATACTTTAAATAGTTTCGTTTGATGAGAGTTTTATGGATTGGTGGTTCTGGGCTATATGTTCCGAACCATGCCCCCCATGGGGGATATAACGGAGGTGGATGGGTCGCTTCCGTGCAGAAAGAAATCATGAAATGCGAGGGTATTACGCTGGGCATATCTTTCTGTCAAGATGGTGAGCCGGAAAAGGTGGTGCAAGAAGGTGTGACCTATTATCCTGTGCCCAATCATACCAAGTCTCGCAAGGACAAGATTATCGACTTGTGGAAGATACATGATGTGACGAGGGATGAGGTGCTTTGGCTTTATTATGAGGAAAAGTTCAAGAAGGTGATAGAGGATTTCAAGCCCGATGTGATTCATATCTTTGGGTCGGAGTTGTATCAAGGACTTGCTGCAAGGGTGACGGGGGACATCCCGACGGTGCTCCACATTCAGGGGCTCCTCTCTCTCTCTATATATATATTCCTCCCGCCAGGCATTTCGGCATGGCAGTTTTATATGAGTGGTAAGGGACTGAAAGGGATGTATCATAACTATCAGTATTTAGCCTATTGGCATCGCAGTGTGCATCGTGAGAAGGCGATATTGAAGGCCGTGCCTCATGTGATAGGCCGCACTGATTGGGATAGACAAGCTTTGGCAGTGTTGAATCCAAAGGCGCAATATCATTATGGTGGCGAGATTCTCCGTGACATTTTCTATGAGGAGAAGGAGAGAAAGATGCCTATCAAGCCTGTCATCACCTCTACGATTTCCTTCCCGACCTACAAGGGTTATGATGTGATTTTGAAGGTAGCTGATATTCTGAAGAATGAGATGCACTTGGATTTCGAGTGGAATGTGTTCGGCAATGTGCAACCAGAGTTTATGGAGAAGCATATAGATTTGAAACATAAGGACTTGAATATTCATCTGCGTGGTGTGGCATCGGCAGAGACCATCCGTGATACCTTGCTAGGTAGCACCTTGTATTTCCATTCGTCATACGTGGAGAACAGCCCGAATGCGGTTGCTGAGGCTCAACTTGTCGGCATTCCTGTGGTGGCAAGTAGAGTTGGTGGTACTGACTCTATGGTGGAACACGGCAAGACCGGCTTCCTCTATCCTGTCACTGATCCATATATGGCAGCTTACTATATTGGCAGAATGATTGAGGATAAGGAGGAAAATGTGAAGATTGGTAAGCAGGCGAGAGAAGTGGCAAAGGTGAGACATGATAAGGGGAAGATTGTGGAAGAGTTGTTGAAGACGTATCAAAAATTGCTAGAGAAAAAATGCTAAATTTATTATTAAAACTCTTAAATCTACCCATCACATTACGTATCAAGTTCTATCCATATGTCAATCGTATGATATTGAGATCTTATGGTATAGTATTGGGAAAGAATATCCAAATACCTGGTAAGGTGCATTGGCTGATCCGGGGGGGGCAAGGTTCGTATTGGTGACAACTTTTATTTCTCTTCAGGTGATGCAGTGAATCCAATAGGTAGTAACTTGCAAGGGGCTATCTATGTGGAAAATGGAGCATCCTTGACAATAGGGAATGATGTGGGTATGAGTAGTACTCGGATGTGGATACATGATAGCATTAAGATTGGTAATCATGTGAAGATTGGTGGTTGTGTGTTGATGACTGATACGGATGCCCATCCTATAGACTTTATGGCTCGCCGTTCTTCCAATGAGGGAACGAGATCGGCTCCGATTGTGATAGAGGATGATGTTTGGATTGGTGCTCATTGTGTTATCCTTAAAGGGGTTACCATTGGAGCAAGAAGCATCATTGGTGCTGGAAGTGTCGTGACAAAAAGCATTCCTGCCGATTGTGTGGCGGTGTAGGTAATTCATGTAGAGTGATAAAGAAATTGTAACTAAGATAGAATATTATAAATTGAACGGTATATTATGGCAGATGTAAATCCTATTCAAGATCTTCGTTTTAAAGAAATAATGAAGCGAGTAATTCCTGCTTCTTATTTCTTAGTCCTATTATATTCTGTAAAGACAATTCTCCATTGCCAATGTTGGAGTTTTGTACCAAAAGTAGGAATAGTCTTGGCAACTTTGTCTTCAAATATATTTTATAGCTTGCTAGCATTGGTTGTTGTATATGTGATAGGTTTTTGTATCAATACATTGGCGAGTGAAGTAGAGAGATTCTTGTATCGTTGCAAAATAATATCTCGCCCTTCAAAGAAGGTGTTAGGCAAAAAGCGTAGATTGAAAAGAGATGATGTTGCCAAGATAGTTTCTGCATCAAAGGTCAAGGTTCCCGATGTTGATGCTATTTGTCAAGAACAAGCAAAGAAAATATTGTATTTTGCGAAAGATAATATTTCCCGTAGAGACAATATCGTTGAAGATTTTTATTATCATAGCATTATGGCAAGAAATCTTTTCGTGGCTCATCTTCTGTTTGTAGTATCTTTGTTGTTTTTCCAAGGAATAATTGAGAAAATCGCATCTAATTGGTTCTTGTTTATAGTGCTTACTCTATTGGCTATTTGTATATACAATGAATGGATTCGCAAGAACAAATTATATGTTCATAATGTCTTTGTCGAATATTTGAAAGAGCATAAAGAATAGAGAAATGTATATACCGCAAAATATCATACAGAGGCTTGATGCGTTGGATGTATATGAAGTGGCGAATAGATTGGGTATTCAAATATCTAAGAATATAGCGACTTGTTTTATGCATAAAGACGAACATCCGAGTTTGCGATTTAAACACAGTACAAATTCCTGGCGTTGTTTTGTTTGTGACAAGGGGGGACATAGTATAGAACTCGTTAAACAATATAAGGAATATTCATTTCAGAAAGCTTGTATTTGGTTAGCACAAAATTTTAATGTCCCAATTCCAAATGCAGAAAATATACATCTTAGAAAGGCATTATCTAAGAAAGTTGTTACCCCAAAACAAAAAAAAAAATTGTTGTGGATGAAGAAGTCTTAAATTGGATCATATCTGTAGCTGGTCTTTCTGATTTGGCTAAAAAATTCTTGTTTGAGGAGCGTAAGTATTCTTCTGATGCAGTATCTAAAGTGCATGTTGGCAGTATTTCAGATGCAAATCTTTTTAAGGCAAAAATTATAAGTGTATTTTCTGAAAAAAGATGCTTGAAAGCAGGCGTGCTTGCAAAGGGAAAATTTGGCTTATATCCAGTATTTCGTACGCCATGCTTGTTGTTTCCTTTTTATGATGAAAATGGACATATACGTAATATCCAAAGTCGATACTTGGGAGATAATGAAGATAAAAAAATAGCAAGATTCAACAATTGTATCGGGTTGCCTCCGATAATGTTTAATCTTCCAGTACTTAAGACTACAGAGCGCAATGCAAAAATATATGTTGCTGAGGGTGTGACGGATTGTTTGGCTTATTTGTCAGAAGGTAAGGATTCTGTTGCCCTTCCAGGAGTGGGGACTTTTCAGACTGAATACGCACGTTTTTTGGCAGATAAAACTTTATTTATATATGTAGATAATGATAAACCGGGCAAAGAACTTTATGAAAAAATGAATAAAGCGTTAAATGAATATGGAGCTTGTATTCATAACATAAGGCGAGATAATTTATATAAAGACTATTCTGAATTATATATAGCAAAGCAAAATGGGACGGAGAATTGACATAGATTTATTGGATGCTATTTGCAGCAAAGAAAATTTGATATTGGCTTGGAGAAGAGTTGAAAATTCATTCTCTCATGGTCGCATATGGTTTGATGAATTAGAACTTGCTGCATATAAATTCAATTTGCAGGAGAATATTCGAGATTTGAGTGAGAGAATGAGGAATGGAAATTATCAAATGCGTCCGATAATTCCCGCACCTTACCCAAAAGGTACTTCTGTAAATGCAGAAAATGACAATCAGGATGGTAAGGAGGACTTGAATGTAAGACAATCATTTTCTGTTTATATTGAAGATCAGTTGGCTTGGATGGCTGTATTAGGGATTCTTGGTCCCTATTTCGAGGAGGATATGCCTGCTTGGAGTTTCGGTAATCGATTATATTTAAATACTTGGAAGGATAAGAATGGACATTGGATAAACGGTGTATATAGAACCACATCAGAAAATTTCTATCGAAAATGGTCTCAAGGATGGCCTTTGTATCGCCATGTTTTATCAGCCAGTATAAAGCGTATGGCTTTTCCGGAACAAAAGATAGAAGAAAGTAAATATTATGATACGGAAAACCTAATAACAATTGAAGAAAATGAAGCTCAAGTAAATAGTGCGTTTAAGGTACCATATTTAGAGAAAGACTATTTTATGGGGACTAATAAATATAAGCTGTGGTATATTGCTTTGGACTTAAAAAAGTTTTATCCCCATATTAAAATGTCAAGAATCCATCAGATTTTCAAGGAACGTTTTTCTAATCAGTCTGATAATTTTAAATTATTGATTGATCAACTGACTCATTTTGAAATTGATTATAATGATTTCTCGGATGAAGAGTTGGATAAAATGGGGCTTTCTCGAAACGAAAATTTTGAAGGTTTGCCTACAGGACTTATTGTCGGAGGTGCCATTGCTAATATTTATATGTTGGAATTGGATCAGAACGTCTCTGAACGTTTAAGAAATGAACGAGTACATCATATACTGCATTTTAGATATGTTGATGACCATTTAATATTATCGGATGATGAGGCAATCTTGATAAAGTGGATTGATTGGTATTGCAAAGAACTGAATAAAATCGGATTGGAAGAAAATAAGGAAAAAAGAAATGGAAGTGAAATAGATTCATTTTATCCTACACCATTATTAACCCAAACACTTCATAAGATTTCAGAAATTGCCAAGCAGCCTCTAGACTTGCTGAATGCCAATGAATTTAGTATGGTCTATCGTGATTTGCAAATGTTATTGGTTACGGAATTTCCAGAAGAGGAGATTAAGAAAAGTACTCGAACCTCGTTTGCTTGTACCATGTTGTCAAGATTGATTTCAGATATAGGGGTAGATTACGATAAAATTCATCAACTGAGGAAAAAATGGTTAAGTTTTTTGGATGAGGTTGAAAAAAGGAAGAAATCAGCTCAGATTTATGATGCAAGCATTCATGAAAAACTTCGCTCATTAATATTTTCGTCAGAACAAAATTATCCTGAGGCTTTAGACGTGAAAGAAAAAGAATATGTTGGCGATGATGGAAATATAATTTATGATTCTGTTCGTGGAGCTATAGTTGATTCTAAAGTAAAAATTAATCAAGCAGAGAAAAATATATTTAATCTTTTAATATATTCTCTTAAAGAAACTCCAGACAAGCCAAATATGTGGTTGAGGGTTTTGGATTATTGTGTCTTTCATACGCCAGAGTATATAGATAATCTTTACAAAATATTGACTTATTTGAAAAATAAAGAGCAAATACACACTCTTGGTTATGAATACATCTGGGCAAACCTCAATATTCATTTGGCATTGAGAATAGTCAAGGCTATATATAGATTGTCTTCTAGTAGATATTCTAATCCTCTAGTAAAAGAAAACGATGAAAATTTTATAGCAAAAATCAATAATAACTTAGGTGTCTATCAACCAATTGCGGCTAGACATTATTTTATGAAGGACTCTATGTTCGTTTTGCAAAAAGCAAAACAGCTTTTGGGTTTGTTTAGAGCTGATGTGGAAAATAAGGCTGATGCAGCAAAGATATTCTTAGCAGAAGAAAACTATCATGAGATGACGCTTGATTCTTCTTTTTGGATTTTGTGGGCAATAGATAGATTCTCTTATAAGGTGCCTAGTCGTTCTTTTGCATTGCCTGATTTCATAATTAAAATTCTATGCAATAGTAAGCAAGACTCCCCTTATTTCGTTCAATTACTTTTTACTAGTATTTATCAAGCACCTCTGAACTCATTTGGCAAACTAAATTTGAAAAGACTAAATTTATCACAGAAAGAATACGAACATATCCTTTTGTCAGTGTTAGGACAGGGTAATTATAAGGATATTTTAAAGCTGCTGAGGCTAAAGAATAATAGGATTCTTTTTGATGAGAAATCCTCTCGGATATCGTTATTGTTCTGGATATCAAAAGTTCAAGAACAGAGAAAAAATATTGATATGGCCTTAGGTTCGGAATATGCTGCGACTCTTATTATGAAATTTGTGGTTAAGTTCTATGTTGACCATATTGAAACTCTAGATAATTTCTCGTTGCATCCTGCTGATATATTTTTATATAGAAAGGAATGTCTTGATAAAAAGACATGGGACGAATGGCTGTCTATATCAAAGATAAATGTCAAGTGCAAAAACAATAACAAAGATGATCTATATCGGCAATTATCATTCTTGTCTAAAGACTATTCAACAGATACAGTATTTATCTATGGATTGGGTATCATATTTTTACAATTGCTAACAAAAGAGGTTACTTTACCATGGGTTTTCAATCGATTGGAATATGGGTTCGAGTGGGAAAGTGTCTTGAGTTCGTTGCTGGCTAAAGGTCAAATAAGTTCGGCTAATTATAATATTATATTAGCTTGCCTATCTTTGGAAAGTCGAGAAACAAAGAAACTTAAGAAAGTATTAACCGGAAATCCGCATTATGTCAGTCCTATAGAAGAAGGTAAAGAAATCAATAGTTTGGAAGATTTGCTAAAGTACATAGAAGAATCATTAGATGACTTAAAGAAAAATCAAATATCTGTAGCTAATAGGGAAGTTCGCCAATTAGTAATGATAAAAGTAAAATAAAACTATGGAACAGTATTTGAAAGTTGGAATTGTTCAATGTATAATCAATTCTAAATTATTGTGGAACAATTCGTGTCAGATGGATTTGTATGAGGCAAATGCTGTTTGGAAGCAAGTGTTGTCTGCCTTTGCTTCCTTTCAAGAAATGTCAGAGACAAATCGCCCTGATATTATAATTCTTCCAGAATTGGCGGTATCTTCTCTGTTTGAGTCTAGATTGAAAAAATATGCCCAAAGTGTTGGTGCTATTGTGATTGCCGGTTTGGATTTTAACTTGCTCGGTGATAATAAAATAGAAAATAGGGCTTTGTTTTATATTCCACGGGATTGGCCGAAAAGCAAAAATGTAGGTACCGTGAAGTCTCAATCATTTTATTTTGGAAAGCGTTTCCCTTCCCAAGAAGAAAAGAATTGTTTTACTCTATGGGGAAAAACATTTTCTCCTTGTAATACATTCTACATTGTTGATTTGGCTGAATATGGTAAAATGGGCATTTCTATATGTGCAGATTTCTATGATATTGAGCGTTATGCAATTTATAAAGGTAGAATACAGCATCTTTTGATCATAGCCAATAATAAAGATGTGAAGTCTTTCTATTTTTTAGCTGAGGCAATTTCTCGCCTTGTATTTTGTAATGTTATAATTTGTAACTCAGGACTATATGGTGGCTCTATCTGTTTTACCTTGTCGAAGAATGACTATGACAGATATCGATACAAGCATGAAGGTCATGAACTATTTACGACGCAAATAATAAGCTTGCCTGTAGATAGTTTGTTCAAGGCGCAAATTGGAGACGAGAAATGTAAAACATTATACAAGTCTTGTCCTCCAGGCTATAAATACAAATATAAAGACGAAATATTATAAAGCTATATCATAGGAATCAACGATTATGTTTTGGTTGATTCAAATCTTAGTAAGGAAAATAAATCAAATATAAATAACAAATATGATGAGACAAAGAGATAATTTTGTAGATATAGCCAAGGGAATTGGCATGTTGTTGATAGTATGTATTCATACCGAGGTGTTTGGAGTTATCGGTATGCCATTGACTTTCATAGCTGTGCCTATCTTCTTTTTTATGAGTGGCTTTTATGATCGTTCTGAGAAGCCACTAAGCATGTGGATGCCAAAGGCGATAAAAACACTGGTATTGCCAGCTGTCATCTGGGTTTTGATAGTAACTGGATATGTCCAATTTTTAGGGTATCTGAAAGATAAAAGTTGGGGTGATTTTCCTTTTGATTGGTATAATATTAATGGTAATAATGGACCAGCGTGGTTTCTCTATGCATTATTGTATGCAAAGTTGCTCACATGGGTAATGGTGAAATCGAGGCTTCCAAAAATCATAATTGGGGGGGCAAGTCTATTAGTGGGATATTTAGGTATTAAAATCAATTTACCTCTATTCTTTGATGAGGGATGTGCTGCTTTTCCTTTGTATCTAGCAGGCAAATATATGTATCCATATTTGAAAAAAATAATGAGTAATATTTATTTTTTGGTTCTAGGATTGGTTGCTCTCAGTGCATTTGTTTTGCATAAGGTATCCTTTACGATAGTTCCTATTTCTAATGGAGACTATTCTCCAAGTTATCTACTTGCCATAGGTTTACTGGTATTGTGCTTTCTTCCTTGCTTGTGGCTCTCTGCTAAATGTGTAAAATTCAGTTGGCTTTCTCATATTGGACAAGCTTCACTTGGTATTATGCTTCTTCATGCGCCTATGTGTCATACTGCGGCAGTTGTCTTGAACCGAGTTTTTGAAGTGGGAAGTCCTGTTTGGATTTTATGCTTTTTAGTTGCGTATATAATTATTGTAGCGTTGTCTTACAGTCTTACGAAGATTATTGAAAAATATTGTCCGATATTATTAGGAAAATAGCAATTAATGGATATAGACAGAAAAAAGATATTGAAGGCGGTTTCGCCCTTCATTCATCCTGGCTTCTTGAATTTCAAGATGATGCCGTATGAGGCATGGAAGCGGAATGGGGGAGAGGTGGCGAAAGCGCATTATCCTTGGCGATGGCTCCATGGTGCTGCTTATCGTTGGGAGTTGCCAACGATATGGAAGAGCCGAAGGGAGGCGAGACTGCGATTTGTGGAGCCTGTGTCGCTGAAGTTTGATTCGTTCCCTGATTATGCTCGCTATGAGGTGGTTCCTATGTTTTGGGACTGTTGGCCTCGGTATTTCGGCATGACTTGCAAGTGGTTGAGGAAGCATCAGGTGAAGACTGCGATCTTCTCTTCTCGGATGACAGCGGAGAGGATGCAAGAGAGATTCCCTGAAATGAGAATCGTCTGGTGTCCTGAGGCAGTGGATGGCAGTGTCTATCAGAAAGGGGAACTGCTGAAGGATAGGACGATTGACTTGTTGGAGTTCGGACGCTCGAATGAGAAAGTGCTGCAAACTGAGGCGTTATCATTGAATCATGTTTGCACGAAACAAAATGGCAAGTTCATCTATACCAATGAGCAACTGTATCAGGCGATGGGTGATGCCAAGGTGACGATTGCCTTGCCTCGCAGCATGACTCAGCCGAAGATGGCTGGTGACATCGAGACTTTGACGCAGCGTTATTGGGAGTGTATGTTCTCTCGTATGGTGATGGTGGGTCATGCGCCTCAGGAGTTAGTGGATTTCATCGGTTACAATCCTGTCATCGAGTTGAGAGAGGATATTTCTGCTGAGGCTCTGATTCGAGATGTGTTGGAGCATATTGATGATTATCAGGAACTTGTGGATAAGAATCGGGAGACGGCTGAAAGACTCGGCTCTTGGGATGTGAGGATGGAATGGCTCATGGAGAAACTGAGGGAAGATTTCAGTTTATAACTGTTAATTTCGATAAGAAAAGCATTAAAAAGCTTGCAAGTTTAATATAAAAGTACTATTTTTGCAGCCGTAAAATTACAGATTTATGCATACATTAAATAATAAAACAAAAGAAACGTTGAAACATAGGCTTGGAAAAACTTATGATGAGCTTATGCAGATGAGTGCAGAAGAATTGGATGCTCTCATCGAAAATCGTATTGGCAAAAAACTTAGACCTGCCTTTTCTTTAAAGAGCATGGTAAACCGTGGTTCTGTTTATCTTTTCTTCAAGAGACTGATTTCTCAAAATGCAATAGATAGACAAATAGCAAGAATTTAAAAACATATTGTTATGGATACAGATATGCGAATCATAGCTCTTTATAAAGAGTATAATATGGTTATAAAACCGTTGATAGCAGAACTAGAAGCTCGAACAGAGCAGTTCCCTCTTCCTTTGTTTAATGAAATCAGAGCTTTACACGACCACATTGCTCGCTGTTATTCTGAGAGGATTTCTTCTAATCAAGTTGATTCAGAGATACATAAGGCAGAGCGTCATGTAACTAGAATCATGTTGGATTGTTATAAGTGCTTGAACTTGTCTTTACATGATGAAGTTTTACTTTTCGAGCGTCCAATGCAAGTGCTTTTGTGGATATTGAGTGCGATTGCATCTGGTGTAATATCGATTATCTTAGCGAAATACTTGTAAATTGAATAATACTATTTATATGTTAGGCAGATAGGGTGATGAGCCTTGTCTGCGCTTTATGTTATTGCCTTTTATAGGATAAGCCTTTGTACAAAGCTATGTGAAAACGAGAAATGGGCGAAAACGACAAGATTTTGTAAATTCTAAGAAAAATCAAAAATATAATGATACCAAAGATTATTCATCTCTGTTGGCTATCGGGCGACCCATATCCACCAGAGATACAACTGTGTCTTGATACTTGGAAGAAGTATCTGCCAGAGTATGAAGTGTGGGTGTGGGACACCAAGCGGTTTGATATTAACTCAACCATTTGGACGAAGCAAGCTTTTGAGGCAAAGAAGTATGCCTTCGCTGCTGATTATATTCGCCTTTATGCTCTGTACCACTTTGGAGGAATCTATTTGGATTCCGATGTGATCGTGTATAAGAGCTTTGATGATTTGCTCTCGCTTCCTTACTTTATTGGGCATGACCAAATACGAGGATTTGAGGCGGCTGTGATTGGCTGTGAGCCTGATTGTCAATGGGTGAAGGATATGTTGGACTCCTATCAAGGTAAGTCGTTTGTCAAGGAGGATGGCTCACTTGATATACTTCCGCTGCCATGTCGCTTCCATCATGTACTGACAGGGCTTGGCTATCGCTTTTGGAGAATCACAGACTTGAAACAGTTGGATATGAAGAGATACGATATTTCTGAAAGGGAAATGTATGTCTTTGATAAAGACTTCTTCAATAGCCGAAATGCAATAGAAGTGCATCGTACGGATAAGAGCTATTGTGCTCACAATTATGCTGGTAGTTGGCAGAAAGGTGAGCAAAAGAAGTCTATCAAGAGTTATTTACCGAAGTGGTTTGTCAATTTGGTTTATGTCGTTGGACAAAAGACTTGGGCACGCAACAAATATAGTTGGTTTCAAATTCCTTTTGCAGGATAATATTTGCTAGAAATCATATTCTGTTCATTTTAAAATTTTAGAAAGTGAAAAATATATCTCGTTTTTTTACCCTTTATTGGATTGTTTATTTCCCTACGTGTATTGCTTATAATGATTTGCCGGGTTTCTCCAGCGTCGATGAGGCAATGACATTGCTCTTACTGCTCTACACATTCATGATGTATGGATCGAAGTATATCAACAAGAAGCCTTGGAAGGAGTTTATGGTATGCTTGGGGGTAATAGCATTTTATGTAGTATATTCTCTTTTGTTTGGAGCTAATGTCAAGGATGCGGTTTGGCTTGATCTCATGCAAGAGATTCGTCCGTATTCTATTATCTTCTGCACATGGATTCTGAATCCACAGTTTACCAAGAGGCAGAAGAAGTGGATGTTGATTACTATGATAGCGACACTGTTCTCGTGGATTATGTATCATCCACAAACCTTGGATTCACAAGTGGAGGCTGAGTTCTCGGTATTGGGACAGTTGGCAATATGTACGGGGATGAGCTATTATCTCTTTACCAAGGACACCAAGATGAATCGTTTGATAGCCTTGGGATTGGTATTGACTGGTATGTTGGCTCCGAAGTTTAAGTTTATGGGCGAGGTGGTTTGTTTCATCGCCTTTGTCTTCTTCTTGAAGCATCGTCTTAACTTTAAATCTCCCAAGACAATGATTTATTGCGCTTTGGTGATGTTTGTTGTTTTGATTGTAACATGGTCAAAGTTTGATGTATATTACGTTTCTGGTCTTGATAATGAGTATTTGGCTCGTCCTATGACGTATAAGACTAGTGTGAAAATACTTTGGGATTACTTGCCATTTGGCTCTGGTATGGGAAGTTTCGCTTGTAATGGTGCTTGGAAGTATTATTCGCCTTTGTATTTCACATATAATCTTGACGGTATTTGGGGACTTTCACCTGATACAGGTTATTTTATTTGTGATGCCTACTATCCAACTTTGGCGCAATTCGGTATCGTTGGTGTTTTCTTCTTCTGTTGGTTTTGGAAGCGCCGTTTGGCAGCTATCGACATTATCGCTGATATACGTTACTATCGTGTCGCCATGATAACATTCTGTTGTCTTGCCATTGAGCAAACGGCTGATTCATCTTGGCTTTCTGGAAAGGGAATGGGATATTGTATGTTGATAGCCCTCTGTCTGAATGCCAATCGTAACCAGATGATGGATATGAAGAGACAGCAAATATTGAAGCGAAAGAAAGAACTGCTTTTGGAGGAGAAGAGAAAGCAAATGGAGAGAATGAGCAATGACTAAAGTTTTAATGGTTGGCTCCGCCGAACAGAGTGGTGGCGGAGTGGCGAGTGTGCTGAGGCTGATGAAGACCATGCCGTTCTGGAAGAAATATCAGTGCGGATGGCTCGGAACGCAGATTCAGCGTGGATATGGTGTGAAATTATGGTATGCCTTGAAGGCTTATTTCAAGGCGTTGTTTACGATATGGCAATATGACATCGTGCATTTCCATATGGTGCCGGATAAGATATGCTTGATTATTCAGATGCCTGTATTGCTCTTGGCGAAACTGGGGCACAAGAAGGTGATCATGCACATTCACATGGGCAACCAGCTGGAGGAGCATACACATAATGGCTTGTTCATCTGGTGCTTGAATCGTGCCGACTGCGTGGTGCTGCTTGCCAAGAAATGGCAGCATCTCTTTGTGCGCCTCTTCCCTTCGGTGAAGGTTCGCACGGCTGTCATCTATAATGCCTGCGCTCCTACGCCTGCTGTCGATTATTCTATCAAGGAGAAGAGTATCATCTTTGCCGCTCACTTGGATAGCAACAAGCGAGCTGACTTGCTCTTGAAGGCTTGGGATAGCTTGCGAGGGGATTTCCCTGACTGGCATGTCACCATCATGGGCAATGGTGATGTAGAAGGGTATCGCCAGATGGCGCATGACATGGGCTTGGACAAGAGCGTGACTTTCACTGGGTATATCACAGGAAAGCAGAAGGAAGATATTTGGAACAAGGCAAGTATCTATTGCATGTGCTCTCGCCATGAGGGTTTCCCGATGGTGGTGTTGGAGGCATGGGCGAGGGGCATTGCCGTGGTGACGACTCCTGTGGGTGGCTTGCCTGATGTCATCGAGGAGGGCAAGAACTGCTTGACATTCCCATTTGGGGATGCTGAGGCTTTGGCTGCCCAAATGAGAAAGTTGATGGAATCGCCTGAGCTTCGCAAGACTATGGCTGAATACTCCAAGGTGTTTGGGGAGAGTGTGTTTGCGCCAGAGAAGGTGAATGAGAGTGTCGAGCAATTGTATGAGAGTATGTAATCTCATATCATTTGATTTACACATTAAAAAATAAAGAAACATGTATCATATATTAATGTCTGCCTACGCTTGTGAGCCAGGTGCAGGTAGTGAATATGGCGTTGGGTGGATGGTTCCGACAACGATGGCTCGAAAATATCCAGAGCATCAATTCTATGTCTTGACTCGCTCACGTTGCAGAGGGAAAATAGAGAAGGTCTTGGCGAGTGATCCCACGTTGGCAAATCTGCATTTCTTGTTTTATGACATCCCTTCTTGGATGTTCTATAAGAATGAAATGAAAAGCAACTGGGGCGAGCAAATCAACTATCTCTTGTGGCAACTGCTGTCAAGAAGATATGTGAGGAAGATGCACAAGACCCTCCATTTCGATTTGTTCCATCACTTGACTTTCAATCAGTATCGTACTCCTTCACCTGGATTTTGGTTGGATATACCATTTGTCATGGGACCTATCGGTGGTGCTGAGTGTATTGCACCTGCTTTTTGGCAAGACTTGGAGGCTAATACCATCAAGAAAGAAAAAATACGTAGAGAAGGTAAGGATCTCAAAATATTCTCTTGGTTCAATAACAGAAGGAACAACAAGAAGGTCATTTTGTGCTCTTCTGATGAAAATCTCCAGAGATTGCAACCATTCGGTCACCGTAGTGATTTTATGGAAATGCCTGCCATCGCCTTTGATGTTAAGGATTTTGCAGTATTACCCAATCAGAAAACTTCCGAAGACTCCTTTGAGATGGTATATGCAGGAAAGGCTTGGGATTGGAAAGGTATCAAGATCTTTCTGAATGCGGTGAAGTTAGCTTTGGGGGATAGCAAGCAAGGTGAGGCGGAACGCACATGGATTGTCAAACTCATCGGAATCCGCTTTGAAAGCGAACAGAAACAAGTGATGGGATGGGTGGAAGAGTTCGGACTCCAAGACCATGTAACAATCATTCCGTTTATTGAGCGCAAGGAATTGTTGAAGCTGATGAAGGGTTGCTCTCTCAGTGTTTACCCTGCATTTAGAGATTCTGGTTCGATGTCTGTTCTTGAAGCTTGCGCCATTGGCTGTCCTACGGTTTGTTTTGATGCTGGCGGTCAAAGCGTTTTTCCTAATGATATTTTGCTTAAGGTTCATGTGGAAGATACATATGATGAGACTTTAGAGCGTTTTGCTTCTTCTTTGAAATGGGGATATGAGCATCCGATTGAGTTAAAGACCTTGGGCGAAAAGGCTAAGAGTTGGGTGGAAGCCAACTTGACATGGGAAAAGAGAGTGGAGGATTTTTATCAAATATATCGAAAACTTCTTGAATCATGAGTATTTTTAGTTTTTTGCAAAAGTTGAGCCTCGTGCCTTCGTATCTTTGGGATGCGATGTGGGCTCCGGTATGGAAGCGGTGCATGAAGCATTGTGGCAAGGGGGTATATATCCGTCCGATGTCGTCGGATATCAAGGGCTTGTGGAACCTCTCGGTAGGGGATGGTACTTCGATTCCTAAAGGTAGTACTATCTATTGTACGGATGCAGCATGTACTATTGGCAAGAAGGTGCTCTTCGGTCCGAATCCTACAATCATCACTGGTGATCATCGTATTGACATCTTGGGCAAATATATCGCGGATGTTACCGTAGAGGAAAAGTTTGTGGATGGGGTGAATGTATATGACCAGCCTGTCGTCATCGAGGATGATGTGTGGTGTGGGGCGAATGTTACTATCCTGAAAGGTGTGACTATCGGACGTGGTTCGGTTGTGGCTGCTGGTGCTGTGGTCACGAAATCCTTTCCTCCTTACAGTATTATCGGTGGTATTCCTGCTAAACTGCTCAAAATGAGATTTACGGAAGAGGAGATCAAGGAGCATGAAAGTAGAATGGAACTATCGAAATCATAATGCAGAAAACGAGGTATTCATTCGATAAGAAAGTTTCAAGCCAACTGAAGGCTTTTGCCTTGGTATTGATGATTATGCATCATCTATGGCATCGACCTTATTTTGCTCTGTTTGAGCCGATAGAGTATGGGCATCTGCTACTGTCTATTGGGATGATGGGCAAGATTTGTGTTGGCATGTTCCTTTTTGTCTCTGGCTATGGGCTAATGGCTTCTTACTGCGCTGCAGGAAATGACTTTCATATTTGGAGGAGACTGAAGAAGGTGTTGTTGCCCTTTTGGTTGATTGTCATCCTGGTAGCGCCTTTCTTATTGATTATCCATGAAGTGAAATGGTTTCAGGTAGTGACGGATGCGATGTTGCTGACAAGGAATATGAATGGGAATTGGTGGTTTATGCAGACCTACGTGATTTACGTAATCTGTTTTCCACTATTTGCCAAAAGTCTGCAATATAATAAGGTATGGATTCCTTTGCTGATTGTTTCTGTGGTCTGCTTCCAACCTTTGGCTAAGTTTCTCAGATATTATTCTGAAGCTGGGCATTATGTGCTGCATTATTTTCCTCTGCTTTATTCGGGTATGATTGCCCGTAAATTCTCTCTGTTTGATTTCTTGGCTGAGAAGCGGATATTGTGTAGATTGCTCTTGGTGGCAGCTTTACTTGTTGCCCGTTTTGTTTTGGGATGGAATATTTTGAATATCGGTCTGATTATCGCTATGATTATGTTTCTGATTGATATTCAGGGATATTTATCTGATAAGGTGAAGCGTGGATTTGATTTCTTAGGTAAAATGTCTATGAACATGTGGCTCATCCACTTGTTTTTTATCAACTATGGTTTTCACTTCAGAAATCCATTTGCTGATTTGGCATGGATATATCTGGAATCTCTTGCTGCTGCTTATATAATATGGTGTGTTTATCATAACTATGTGCTTGAAAATGGTAGATTTTGAAAAATCTGGTGTATGAAGATATTAATTAATGCATACGCTTGCTCTCCTGGTATGGGAAGTGAGCCGAGAATGGCATGGAATTGGGTGAGCAATCTCGCCAAGTTCTGTGAGTTGTATATTATTACCGAAGGGGAGTTTCGGGACAAAATAGAGGAGGTGGTGCCTACCTTGGAACAGGGGAAGAACATGCACTTCTATTTTAATCCGGTATCGGAGGAAATCAGAAAGATGTGTTGGAACCAGGGTGACTGGCGTTTCTATAAGTATTATCGGGAATGGCAGTGGAAGACGTATCTCTTGGCTAAGGATATCTGTAAGGAGGAGAATATTGATGTGTTGCATCAGCTTAACATGATTGGATTCCGTGAACCAGGCTATCTCTGGAAACTGTCGCAAGAGAATGGGGTGCCGTTTGTATGGGGACCTGTGGATGCCAAGGATAAGTTCCCTGTGGCTTATCTGGATGGTGCTGGACAGAAAACAAAGTTGTTTATGCGTCTGAAGAATTTCTTGACTGGTATCCAATTGAGACATTCCAAGCGTGTGCTTCTTGCTGCGCATCAGGCATCGGTCATCTTCTCTGCTTCATCTAACTCGCAGCGCTCTTTCAAAAAATACATGAATATAGATTCGCCTCTGCTTAATGAGACTGGATGTTATGTTCAGGATCATCCTATTGTGGATAAATCTGGCAAAGATACCTTTGATGTGCTCTGGGTTGGCAAAATGGATTTCCGCAAGCAGCTTGCTTTGGCTTTGCAATCTGTAGCCAAGAGTGGAAACGATAAGCTCCGTCTTCATATTGTTGGTGGCGGTGATGCGGAATCCTATCAGTTATTGGCAGAGGGTTATGGTATTGCTGATAAGTGTATTTGGCATGGTGCAGTAAGCCACGATGAGGTACAGGACATCATGCAGAAGTCGGATGTTTTCCTCTTTACCAGTGTTGCTGAGGGTACTCCTCATGTAGTTCTGGAAGCTATTGCCAATAATCTTCCTGTCGTTTGTTTTAATACTTGTGGTCAAGGTGATGCTGTGAATGATAAGGTAGGTAGGAAGGTTCCTCTTTCTTCTCCGAGCCAGTCTGCTCGTGATTTCGCCAAACTGCTCAATGAGCTTGAAAAGGATAGGGATTTGCTGAGGCTCCTTTCGGAGAATTGCAAGGAAAGACAAAAGGAGCTTTCCTGGGAGGAAAAGGCTAAGGTTATGGTGGAGTGGTATAAGAAGGTTTTCTAAAATCATCCCGTCCTTCTTTACCATTAAAGAAGGCTCCACCTCTCATCTCGGTCTTCTCCCCTCAGGGAAGAAGAGGAAACCGCTCCTCCTCGTCGCTCTGAACCGTTTCGCTATAAGGTTGGCGGGGCATCAGAGCCCTCGCCAGGGTTGTTTTAGTGGGGATAAACCCGCAGGGAGAAGTCTTGCTAAAACATTGGTTTTAAGAGATGGGACCGCAGGGTATAACTCTTGATACCATAGAAAAGTGGGGCACGGGAGCATATGCGTGTTTCAAGAAAATAAAATTGGTATGGATACCAATTCTTATTGACTTTGCACTATGCAACCTATGCTTTTCCATGCTAAATATTAATATTAAATATTATTGAATTTATAAGATAAAATTATGAAAATTGAACCAAATGCTAAATTAGCGCCTCTTTATGAAGACCTTATCAAGATAGTTGGAGCAGCTTTCTTTCTGTCAACTGCTTTTAAAAGGTGGCTTGTAAAAGTTGATATGGTAGATACATGGAGTGAAGTCAATAAGGTAGTAAAGAATGAGTATAGGTATGTCATTCGCTATGGTAATATAGACGAGTCTAATGCATGCTGTACATTGATTTTGATGGTGAATAATCTTTATAAAAAAAAGGATTATAAAAGCCTTGTAAATTTAATTAAAGGAATATTATATACTTATGCAGAAGAGAAAAATGAAACATTAAGTCTAGAGCAGATTAAGGAGGATTTGATTGTTGCAGGAATTGATAAATCCTTATTAGATTCTTTTGATGAAGATATACTTCCAGATAATTTTGAAGAAGGTGATGATATGTCCTGCTTGTCTGAAGAAGAAAAAGTTCGATCTTTGGAGAATGCATATAAAAGAGCTGCTTCTGAGAATCCTAATTCTAATGTTGCAACAGATGCCTATCAAGAATGGCATTGTGCTGCTGTTATTTATTTAGGAAAGTACTATACAAACTCTAATGCAGACTTTGTGAAGTTTAAGAATATTTCTAATGGCGGTAATGGTTATGTATTAAATCATAATTTTCGAAAGCTGTATTCTATTTATAATTTAATGATGTCACAAGTTGATAATATTGGTAAAAAACAAAATGGTATGAAGAAATCTCCTATGGTTTTCATAAGCCATTCATCAAAAGATAAGGTTTTTGTTGAGGCTTTGGTTAAACTCTTGGAACTAATGGGATTTGATGAAAATAATCTTTTCTGCAGTTCTGTAGATGGTTATGGTATTCCATTAAGTGAGAATATTTTCGATAAGTTAAAGAGCTTATTTTTGGAACATGACCTTTATGTGTTGTTCGTTCATTCTCCAAGATATTATAGCAGTACTGTTTCTATGAATGAAATGGGTGCGGCTTGGGTTTTGCGATCGAATTATTTTTCGCTATTGACTAAAGATATGGACTTCAAAGATATGAGTGGTGTTGTTAATTCTCACTCTATTGCTATTAAGGTTGACAGTGATGATGCACAATCAAGGTTGACAGAATTGAAAAATACACTCATTGAAGCTTTTTCTCTAAAAGATATTAGCGAGATTAAATGGGAACGCATACGTAATAGCTTCTTGAAGGAAGTAAATTCCATTGCTATGCCATAGTTTTTTCGTTCTATCAGAATCTTAAGTATTTGGATTAATTGTCATTTCTTATCTTACGGAGCGTTATGGAACAATCGTCTGAGAACAGATAGAAAAACTAGTATTTAAATAAAAAAATGAAATTTAGATTTTATGAAATTGGCGTAATAGTTACCATTTTAATAATGGTGATTTTATTTTTGCATGGATGCTATAGTCCATTTCGTGGTGACCATACTTTTGTGGCTTCACCTTCTTATGTGGTTGATGGTAGTCTATATATCAAGAAAGCCGATGTTAAACTAAATAGCAAAGGGCAGTTGATGTGGAATAGCAAAAGTCGTTTGCATACAATACCAAAGACTGATGAAATTAGAAGTCTTTACGAACAAGGGAAAATATTGACCACATCTGAATTTGCCTCTAATATAACAGGATATTATAATACACTTGTTAGCGTTCTTGTTGGATTATTTATACTATTTAGTATCTTTGGATATTATACATTAAATGATCGATTTAAAAAAGAATTAGAAGATAAGGAAAAAGGTCTAGAAGAAAAATTAATTCAAATAGTAAAAGAGAAACTTCGCGATTCAAAAAATCTACATAGCGTTATTGCAGACCAATTTCGTAGTGATCTTGAAGAATGGACCTTTAAAAAAGAAGATAAAATGGAAATTATGGCTGATATTGATAAAATAAAAAGTGACATAAATACGTTATATGAATTGAGTGAAGAATTTATGTCAAATGATAAATCTGTATAGTGTATGGGTACTAAAGGAAGAAGAAGTCAATCATTAAAAAAATTTGATGAGCCAACTTTATTAACAGATGTTGATCAGATAAAGGAATTGGCGGTAAAGAAAGGATTATACATAAATGATGCTTTAGATATTGAGCAACTTATTCATGTGATTTCTGAGTCAAATCCAACAGCTCCTATTTCTATTCAAAAAATTCCAATGGATAATTATTTGTCTGGTTCTTTGTCATATAATAACGGAACTTGGATTATGGCTGTAAATTCAAAACATCATATAAAAAGGCAAAGATTTACTTTAGCTCATGAGTTGGCTCATTATATATTGCATAAGGAAAAAAATACAGAATTTAAAGATTCAACATTTTTTAGGGGAAATGATATGGACTCTCTGGAATATATGGCTAATGACTTTGCTTCATCATTACTAATGCCTGATGACAAAGTTATTTCTTATATAAAAAAAGGAGTAAGAAATTTGGGAGAGCTTGCATCTAAATTTGATGTATCTGCTGCTGCTATAAAATATAAAGTTGAGAAATTGGGTTATAAAGTAAGATAATATGAATCAGAAATACGTATTAATAATTAGAACTGGTCAAGCTGAAATAAAGGCCATTGAAAATTTAGACAACGATGTTTTTACAGATATCCTTCCTTTGATAGAATTGACAAGGGGTAGAAAAAAAACTATTGAAGATATTGTATCATATCCCTTTGAACCAAGGTTTCTAAAATTAAAAGATAAATTAAAAGGGAAGCAAGTCGCAATTGATGTGACTAGTGAAGAGGGACTTTCTTGTGAAGAGACCGATCGCTTCTATAATTTTGAAAATGGTTATGAGTGTTGGGTTAATTATCTATTGAAACTGAAAAAAGAAAAAATTTTTAAGTCAATTATTCCATCATTAATTATCAACTTTGAAGATAATAGTTTTGAAGATAATCTCAAGAAAGAAATTCATCTATTAGTAGAAGAATTTGGTTCTGTTTTATATAGATGTTCTTTAGAGGATGAAGGTTGTTATGAAGATTTATCTCTTATCCAAAAAGAAATAGGTTCTCAAAAACTATATATACTTATTGACTGTGGCTATATGGTACAGGCTATGCAAAATAATGTTGCAGCAAAATGTATAGCTCGTATTAAGAATCTTCGTGAGATATTGAAATGTAATTTCGAATTTATTATATGTGGAACTTCGTTCCCTAATAATATATCAGAAATAGGAAATGATGAAACTGACACATTCTCTATTTCGGAAATTTTTGTTTTCGAAGCTTGCAAGAAGATAGACCGAAAGATTGTTTATGGAGATTATGGCTCAATAAATCCAATTAGAAATGATAATGTTATTATGGCTCGAGGGTGGATTCCTCGCATAGATGTGCCTTTAGAGAAGTCTGTATATTATTATAGGCAACGAAGACCTAGTAAAGAGTCTAAATATAATACTACTTATAAAGAAGTTGCATTAAAAGTGATGACAGATTCTCGTTTCCCAATTGAATTAAATGCATGGGGAATATCTATGATAAAAGAATGCGCCTATGGTGTAACCCCTTCTTCTAGTCCTTCATTTTGGATTTCGGTAAGAATGAATATTCATATAATGCAACAATTGAAGCGATTATAGGATGCGTGACTCTTTTGATAATATTGGAAGATCATCTATAACGGAGATATCTCCTCTCTCTCTTATGTAGAGTTTAAAAGATGGAGTTATTTTTTCGGTATAAAAATCATGCAAATATTTATGTATAAGTTTTTTGGATTTATAATAAAGTTGCATACGGGTTTCGTCAGAATTCAATTTCCAATTTAATTTAAATACCTTTTTAAGATATGATGCAGGCATTGAGGCTAACATTTCTTCTTTACATGTTGAATTGTTAGTCATTGCTTTTTGCATTTTTGTTATGCAGTTTTCGCTGATGCAGTATAATCCAATAGGCTTTTCTGCAATTATTTTTAATATATCATCTATTTTGTCTTGTGAACAATAAATGATGATTTTATCGAAAACTTTTGCATATTCGTCTATTTGAGAGCGTAGTCTATTTAAATTGTCATCTTTTGATTTTATTTCAATTGCAATAATGTTATTGTTTAAAATTGCTAATAAATCGGCGGAGTTTCTACTACTTCCAAACATTATTTCATTTCCTATGATTATATTTGGGTGTTTTTGCAGCAAATAGTCGATAATTCTGCATTTAAGTTTTTCTGCAGTTTTCTTTTTCATTTTTACTTTATGGATTTACTTCAAAACGAAGTGAAATTGAAGTTATACAATAATGATTTTGAACTAATAATTACAGAACTTTATAATATGGCTATGTCTAAGAGTTTATTTTCAATACTTGTGATAGTTGGTGTCGTAATATTATGTCTGTTAGAACAATTTTGAATATTAAGAATCTCTTTTGGTGAGAAATAGGTCATTTTTCTTTTGTGTACCTCCTTAATTTTCAAAATCGTACAAATTAATTCGGTTGTGACAATATACCAAGCTAATCCTGCTTTTTGTTTTGCAGGAATTGCGTCCAAGTGTTGGTGAAATAATTTATTCTGTTCCATTTCATTATTTTTATTCTGCAAAGTTAATAAAAAAAATGAAACGAGTACATTTTAATTTGAAAAAACTTAATTAAAATCAAAAAGTATAGTTTTAAATCTTTAAATAGGACTGTAATTATTACCCTGCTATATAGCAAACTTCTAAAGTGAAGTTATGATTTAAGAAACTGCTAAATTATTATGCTTTTGAGGACTTTTGTCCTGGTAATGATGCTCATGTATCATCTATGGTATCAGTTCTTGATATTTTTAATAATATGTTGTGTTTATCATAAACTGTGTGGGTGTAAATGGTAGATTTTGATAGACTGATTACTCGCTTTCGACAGTTCGGGGGCTGGAGGCTTGTCTGGCAATATATCCGTATGGGGGTGTTGTGGACGGGTGTCTGTGCTTTGATACGCTGTGCCTTAAAGGGGAAGTCCTTGAAGGCTATTTATCCTGTGATTACTGAGAAAGTGGATAGGATTCTGATTCGGCAGTATCGCTATATCCTGGATGATATGAAGGTGAGGGATGCAGAGGATCTGACTCCTAATGATGGGGGTGTTCCGAAGATTGTCTGGTTCTCCTGGCTACAGGGTATCGATCAGGCTCCTGATTTGGTGAAGGTATGCTTGGCTTCGCAAAGGAAGCATCTGCCGGATTATGAGTTCAGGGTCTTTGATCTCAGTAATTACCAGCATTGGATTGAACTGCCTGAGTATATTGTAAGGAAATATAAGAAGGGCTTGATTCCTGCTGCTTCTTTCAGCGATTTGCTCCGCCTCTCGGTTTTGCAGAAATATGGTGGCGTCTGGATGGATGCTACGGTGTTCTGTTCTGGTTTTGGGAATGAGAAGTTGCAAGGGCGATGGGATAGGATTATGCAGAGTGAACTGACGGTGTTTCGCTACTTCAAGCGTGGGACTATGGCGCCTGTGGGGTTATCCACCTGGTTCTTTGCTGCTGTGCCTAATCAGATTGTGATTTCTTCTGTCTTGGATATGCTTCTTGCTTACTGGAAGGATTATAACTGTCTGGTGGATTATTATATTATCCATCTTTTCTTGGGTTTGTCTCTCCGTGAGTTTCCGATGATTGAGGTTCGGATGCCTCGTGAGAACAGTTATCACAGTATTCTCTTAGGTGATGCCTTGGGGCGTACTTTCCATCAGGAACAATGGCAGGATCTGATTGATCATGTGAGTTTTCATAAATTGAATTACAGAAAGGTAGGGGAGGTGAGTAGGAATCCGAAGGGGTATTATTGGTATATTATGAAGTAATGTTTTTCGAATCCCTCCATCTGACGATAGCGCTGTATCGGTACCACGCGTAGCGGTGTAATCGGTACCATGCTATCACTGCAATCGGTACCGCTTGTATCGCTGCAATCG
>ERZ1023641.63-NODE-63-length-49590-cov-12.266196_pt1 | contig 49590 bp, 60 predicted proteins | sample MGYA00380335_ERZ1023641 | MGnify/ENA primary metagenome ERZ1023641 (study PRJEB33179, sample SAMN07448970) | human gut metagenome | biome: Human-gut; feature: Human associated habitat; material: Faeces | host: Homo sapiens | place: India: Bhopal | collected... | reverse complement strand
GGTTTGTCACAGATATTGTTGATCCTGACAGCTCTACATTGCAAGTTTCTGCGCCATCCGTGGCAGTCTCTGCTGCTTTGATGGCGGTATCAAAATCACTCTTGCGCTTGATTTCCGCATCTACGCGGGTTTTCTCAGCTTTCACTCTCTCACCTTCTGCGGCAGCTCTGTCTGCCTCTGCTTGCTTACGAGTTGCTTCTGCTTTGACACGACTATTTTCAGCATCAACCCTCGCAGCTTCTGCCGACGCACGTCCTTCTTCGGCTTTTGTCCTACTACCTTCAGCAGACACCCTTGCCTCCTCAGCAGACACACGTCCTTGTTCGGCAGTCCCCCTCAGAGTCTCGGCTTCCTTTCTCGCTTCCTCGTTAGTATTGAGGGTATCGTTTGTTTCCTTGGAGGTTTTCAGAGCCTCGTTAGCCTTGCTGATAAGGTCAGACAACTCCACGGAAGGAGGCAGGATAACCATAGCCGTATCCATCTCCACGCTGTTATCGCCTTCATCGGTCTCTCCAAACTCGGTGTCAGCATCGGCATTGTTTGACACGATGGCAAACTGAGGGTATTCGTTGCTCCGCCAGTCATTGCCGAATATTTTGCCCTTCACCTCGATGGCATACGTGCCGAGGCTCATCTTGTCGCCCTCTACTCTCGCAAGGAGTACATTATCCTCCTTTACATCAATCTCAAACGCAAGAGGGATGCGCTTGAACTGATTGCACACCTGTACCACCACGTCCGTACAGGCTGGCAAGGGGAAAGCCTTCGCTTTCCCATCCACCATCTTCATCACTGGTATCTTCAGTGTGAAGTCGTTACCTTTAACGATTTTCTTCATATAGCTATAAAATTAAATTGTTAATCGTACTTTTTCTGGATAACCTGCCGTAATATCATAGGCTATCAATGAGTCTATCGTCTGTAGCTCCACAACCTTGTCAAGATGGGTCTGCGTAACATTGTAGCAGTCCTTTGCGTAGACTTCTATCTTGCTGATGAGGTCTTGAGCTGTGTCAATAGGCAGGGTATAACACTCGCCGTCGAGCCACAGAGTCGTTTCCGTTCTCCCCATTCGTCTCAGTCGCTCGTTGCCCTGATACACCCTATCTCTTGTCTCGAAGTCGAGCCAGTGAGCCTCGTCGTTGAGATAAAACGTATTTACCTCTGCGCTCTTATCGTACTCCGTTATCTGCTCGATGCACTTGTTTCTCAGAGCCTCTGCCAGCTGTTCTTCAGTAGGCTCCGCATCGGTATTCATATCGAGCAGCACGCAGTCATACAGATACTCACCGTCTTCTGTCTTGCGTTCGTTCACAGCAAGACGCACCTCATTATTTTTCCATGTCGCAACCTTCGTTTCCAAAGGCGTAGCATACAGTTCCTTATATGTTATCATATTCGTTTAGTAATTATTGCTCATTATTCCTACGTCAAGATTACCGAAAGTGATTTCTGTCTGTATTGAATAGATTCTTCCGAACCATCCGAGTGTCGTGAACTTTGCGTTAAAGGAAGCTGTCTGTACATAGAAGGATGGCCTTGTCACGCTCTGTCCCTTCTTGATGGAAGGCACCAGCTTTGTGTTGTCGTAGACAGTGACATCCCCAGTGAGGAACACGCCATCCGCAAGATTTGTCAGCGCACCATTCTTCACCATTGTGCGGCTCGTAAACGTCCTTCCGTCGGCTGCACTCGCAAGGTCGTAGGTACTCAATCCGTTGGCCGAGTCGGCTACTATCTTTCCGTTCACTCTTGGTGCTGAGTAACGATACAGGGTTGTCTTTTTACCCGTCGCACCCTTAACGAAAAGAATGTAGTTGTTGTCCTTCGTTGCCGTGTACCACGACTTCGTTGTGTCAACCCACGGAAGATCTACATTCTCTCCGAGCGGAGTCGTCAGTCCTGCATCCTCTGCTTTGATATATTGCTCAGAAGTTATCTTTGCGTCGGTCTTGCTGAATGAGGCAATACCAGCAGGACCGAGGTCGTAGAGAAAGTTTCCGTTGTCGTCGTAGTACGACAGCACGGCCTGTCCCGAACTGTTCAGACCGAAGCGGATATTTGCAGTTCCTGCCTTGCCGTAGATATTGATAAGGCCATCGGCTATCCTTACCATCTGTCCGTTGTGTCCTTGCGATGTAAGCATCTGCGCCAGTATCAGAGCCGCATTGATGGCTCCGTCTTTAAAGAGAGCGGCTGTCGTAGTCTGACCAGTAGATAACGTGTTCTCCACCTTGATTTTCTCGCCATACAGAGTTACTCCGCTCGACGTAATCTCAAGTCCTGCCGCCTTGGCTGTGGCTCTGTCTATAAGGTCGGTCTTCCGTTCTGTATAATCAGTGAGTTGTGCGCCTTCCTCCAGCTTCGGCTTTGTCACCCAAGCTTCAGTATCGCCTGGAACACGTATCAGCACCTTGTCTGGAATTACCTCTGCTCCCTCTCCAGTATAGTCCTCTATTCGCCAATGCACCCAGTACCGCTTAAAGGTCGAGGTGAGTGCGAGCTGTGTGTATCCGTCACCCCTGCCGTCCGTATATTCGTTTCCTTCGCAGGTTTCTGTATATACATTTGCATGAACGCTGTCTCCATAGAGATAGACATTGATGTTTCCGCTGCCCTTGGCAACGAAGGAGAACACATAGTCCTGATTCTTTACTATTCTCGCCTGCCCAGAAAGGGTAGCCGTTGTTGGAAATTTATATTGCAAGGCTTCTGTGAACTGAGACTCTGCCGAGTTGTTTTTGTTGTACAATATACCGTAGCAGCCTTCGTATTTACTAAACAAAATCAGTCCGCTGGCAAACTGGAGATTGCTTTTGTCAGACGATTTGGTCAGTGCCATCGTATCATCCAAAAGGTTTCCTCCCACATAGTCGTAGTCCGTTTCCGCAGGAGTCCAGCCTGTATACTCGCTTCCTTCCTCCAACATTGGCATACATATCCATCCGTTACCAGAGGCAGTATAACCAAATGTTCCGTCCACGGTTATGCCATTGTAGACAAAGATATTCACCTCGATAAACTCTGCGTTGCCCGTATTGAAGGTGTAGTTCACCTGCCTCCACCGATTCACCTCGTTCTCCTTCGTCAGCCAATCCATTTTACCCGAGGTGGCAGTAATGCTGTCCCCTCTATCGCCATTCAGCGCAGCCATCTTGTACACCTCCGAACGAACCCATAAGTCCTTCGTGTCGCACTTTATCCATGCCGAGAAAGTGTAGTCTGTATTCTTTTTCACAGCGATGCCGTTGACGGCCTTTCCCCAGAAAAGTCCCTTGTACTGAGGCTTTCCGTTACCCGTCACCGAGAAGCGGATGGCATTATGGCCGTTCACGCCCTGTGTTATCGTAGGCTGAAAGAGGCCGTCCGAGTACGCTATTTCCCCTCGTCTCGTCAGCGCCGTATCTCGTAGTAGGTTGTGTCGTCCCTGCTGGTTCCGAGTCACACTGAGAGTAATCTCCTTTGCTGTCTGCTTGATAGTAGATGTGTAGGCGTTGAGTACGGTAGGATTACTTCCTTTCAGGTCGTTCTCCAATTTCTCAAATTGCGACTGATACTGCTTTGCCGTAACCTTTACACTACCCATATACTTCGACACGTTCGCCGAGAATGGAACCTGCGCAAAATAGACAACACCAGCGTAAACAAATTGTACGACCGCATAGCCTGATGTTGCAGAAACCTGTCCTTGATTTACCCCGTCAACAATTACATCGTTCTTTGCAATATTACTGCCTGATACAGATACTTCGATATATCCATCCTTCTGTATTGCATAACATTTGCAATTTACACACAAATCATCCCTTGAGCTAATATTGCTGCATTCATTAGAGATATTCAGGTTACCCTTCATTATCTTTACCTTCGCAGCCTTTGATATGCTAACAGGTACAATTCCACTATCATCTGTGTCAAAAACGAGCGGAGCATCTTCTACAAGGATAGAGATAGCATCCTCTCCGTCCTCTCCGTTAGTGCCGTCTGCTCCAGGAGTACCTTGTTCTCCTTTCTCGCCCTGCGGTCCCTGTGCGCCAGTTTCGCCTTGTGCGCCTGTTTCTCCTTTAGGTCCTTGTGGTCCTTCGTCACCTCTATCTCCCTTTTCGCCTTGTGCGCCTGTTTCTCCTTTAGGTCCTTGTGGTCCTTCGTCACCTCTATCTCCCTTTTCGCCTTTGTCACCTTTGTCGCCTTTCTCTCCCGACAACACTTTCTGCCAGTCACTGCTTGCGTCCGAAGGTTCTTGACTTGTTCCGTTCTCGTTTATACAAGTCCACAGGGCGTTATTGTGGTTCACTTGGTCGTAGTAGGCATAGCTTCCTGCCTTCCATTCGCCTCTGTAGTTCACCATGTGCATGGTGTCGCCAGTCGAAGATACCCACTCAAAGATACCGCTATTAAGCCTTATCTTGTCAGGCGAAAGCTCGAATACATCCTTGCCATCGTGTGTATATCTGTCTACACCCTTGAAGCCTACGATGCGAGGTGTGTTCTCGCCAGTACTCTCCAGTATCAGCACACCTTTTCTGCTGTCATCGTCAACAATTTGTCCTCCAACAAAAACAGCTCTATGTCCGTCAAGCACAATAGTGTCTCCTGCTTCAGGAATACCACCTATCTCTGCCGTTGCAAACTCCTCAGTCATCGAGTCTAACGGCAAAGAGTGCTTGCCGATTACAATCCACGAGAACATCTGCCCTCCATACAGCTCATTGCCATATCCGTCATATATCTTCTCGTTCACACTCGATACGCCGTACTCAGGGATTGTTCTCCAGTAGCTCTTGTTGCTTGCGTTCGTGGTTCCAGTAGCCAACGTTCCGATAGTCTTACACCTCACTTGGTCGCCCTCTCTCCACAGGTTCTGTGTAGCCGTAGTTCCGTCATCCGCCAAGAGATAGCAGAGCCAGCCTTCACATTTATCTACAGAGGTCTCCATCCATTCACTGCTCTCGCTTTCCCATGTTACAGGCACGACCTTCACTATCTTGCTTCCTGCGCCTGATAGGTACACATTACCGCCTGCATACGACAGCTTTCTTACATCCAGTTGGTTAAAGATAGCCTTTCCCCAAATGGTGAGGTTCGTAACGAAGGCGTGATATTTCTCGTTTTCCTTCTTAACAGCGAAACCCTGCTCAGCCGCATTGTCGTAATCGATGGACTGCAACGACTCCAAGATGGCCCGTCCCGCCTCGTCTATCAACGCTCCTCCCTTACCAAAGTAAGCACCTCCGTTCAGCTTTACTAAAGCCTCGCTCACCAGTCCTTTGATGAAGGTTATCACGCCTTGTGCGGTGTCATCCTTTAGCTTCGACAGAAAGTGTTTTGAAGCTTCATTGATAGACGAGTCGGTTATCTGCTTTGATGTCTCGCTACTTACCTTTCCATTTCCTGACTCAAGGGATGAAATCTGCTGCTTTATCTTAGCCATCGTTCCGACTTCCACATCGTTCCTCAGAGTCACTTCATAGGTTGGTATGCCTCCTTCGTTTTCTCTTATAACGAGCTGGTCGATGGTCACCTTGCCTCCTATGTGTAAGTCGTCATCGTCAAACTCCATGATGTCGCCGGCCTTCAGCGTGTCGTGAAGGCTCTTGATGGTTCCGGTTTTATCTTCAGCCGCTTGGTCGTTTTGTCTGGCCATGAACACTTCGTCCACCTTGGGTTGGTACACATACCTTGTGTAGTCGTTCTTGTCTATGTAGGCAATAGCGTATTTCAGAAGCTTTAGTGACGCTGCGTTCACATAAGAGTCGGGTAGGGTGATACCTGTCAGTACAAAGTGATCTCCTTTTCTGATAGGATAGTCTTTGTATGGGAACCACAGCTCCAAGGCATCGTCCTTTACTCTCTGTATGGTCAACCTCCATCTGCCGTTCTCTTTTACCGATGATGCTACCTTAAAGGTTCTTCCTCCACACATGCCATCCTGCATGGCGATAGAGAAATCACTGTCCTTCAGGTCGTTGATGTCGAAGTCGATAGACGGATTCAGGTAGATGTCAACATTGTTTACGGTTTGTCCGTCTTCAAACCTTCCGTTGTCACCTGGTGCAACGCCCTCGTCAATCTCATCAACACGCACACCACCGATAACCATTTCTTCGATTGTAGGGTATATCTCTACGATACCGTTGGTCTTGTCATCGTTATCAAAATATTGCGATGCGGAACGAAGACCAATCTGCTGTATGTTCACAGAGTCAATATAGGGCCTGTATGGATTGGTCGAAAAGACGTGCTCCTTGCCCGTTGGGTTTACATATTCCTTATCAGCCTTACTCAGCGAGTTGTAGTAGTCGTTAAGTGAAACATGGGGGAATCCTGGCAACATCAGCCTGTTGATAGACATGTTGTTCGGGAGATTTTTTGCATACTCCTTCATTGACGATGGCACTGCCTTAGTATTCAGACCGCCAGTTATATACAACTTTCTGTTTCCTGCGTTTACCTGTGCGATAAACCTGTCAAGATTTTCTTTTGACGGCTCGTCTCCGTTGTCTTCCATGTTGTTCTTCACTTCCGAGTATAACATTACGGCCTGCCCGCTGCTCAAAGCTGTCACAACACAGGTGATGACCGTCTGAAAGTCAAACGTCACCTTCAGGACGTATCCGTACGTCTGTTCTTTACCAGTCCCGTCATTAGGTACGAAAACTCTTGGGATGGTGAAATAATTGTCAATGTACTCCATGTCGATATACACTGACAGATAGCTTGTTGCCGTGTTCACCTCTGTGATGTTACAGAAGTACTTTGTGCCAAGGTCTGCGTAGTAGTGAGATGGGAGGTTCTTTTCTGAACCGTAAGCTCTTAGCCTTGTCACGATTTGTTGTTCTGAGTCTGCATTTTGGATCAACTCACTCAACCCTTTTCCAAGTCCGTACTTGAAGATATTGTTTGCGAGCACGCCTGCCGTTCCAACGTACACATTCCGACCTCTTACAATGAAGTTTACGTCCCACTCGCTGTTTACTAAGGCCAAAGCTTCCCAACAGGTCTTTCCCTCAACGGTGATAGACTTGGATTCGATATCGTTCTTAGGTGTTCCTCCTCCATAAACATTCGTCCATTCCGTATCTGAACAGCCTCTCTGCAAAGACCTTTTCTTGTTGCGCGAGTACACTTTCCACACACCCTTGCCGATCTGTTCGTCAAGGTTGGCTTGTATTCTGTCGAGCAAATCGTCCAGTGTCTGCACGTAGAACGAAAACTTTGGCAGGGCAGTATAATGCAGTTCGTTGTCGTTCAGAACCACGTCGAGAAACTCCGATCTCGACAACTCGTCCTGCAACGAATTGAACTTTACGCTGTCATATACGAATCCTTCTCCGTATGTATTTAGCCTTGCTTTTTTGTCCTTTCCCGGCTCATAGTTCAACTCGAAGCGCTCTCCTCTGTATATGATGTAGTCGCCTATCTTAAAGTTGATTGGAGCGTTGTTTTTGAAGTCAATGGTAAGGAAGCAGTCTCCCATCCATTTGTCTGAGTACTGCAATCCGTGAACGACAACCTCGTCATCGTTCACGTCTGTAAGCTTTGTTCCGTCCTTATGATATATGTTCCACCTACTCATGTCTGCATCAGGTTAAGTTCGTTATGTTTCCGTCCGCACCCATCACTGGCTTAATGTCTGTCACGGGGTCATTAAACTTAAAGGTAACACTCATCACCAATAAGTCTTCATTCTCTGGGTCTCTGTACAGCACAGGGTCTATGCTTTTCAGTCTCACGTGCTGCCTGCCAATCTTATTGAAGTCGCAGTACATCTTCATCATGCCTGTTGTTCGGAGATAATTCACAAAGCTCCTGCATTTCTCGTTCGCCCCATAAACTTTTCCCTTAAACAGGAACTTTACCTTATTTTCGTAAGCTGCCATATACAGGCCGTCTTTGCCTATATATTCATCGTCTCCGTGCTCGTCATACCAGCTCCTCTTTACTGGTTCTTTCACTGCGTCGCATGGTTTGAACGGGCTCTCGCTTACGTACATACCGAAATCGGTTATAGTGTCCATTACCTTGGCACCATCACCTTCTTTCTGCATATAAATTCTGAAATAATCTTTCATAACTCAAAATCAATTATTATGATGCAAATATACAATTAATTGTATAATTATACAAGTAAAACGAAAATATCAATGTATATTTATGCAATTAAGGGCGCGAATATACTTCATCACGCCCTTAATCATTACATTATCTTACCTTGATAGACTTAACGCCGTTGATAACCATGTTGAAATTACTGCTATACTCCTCGAATACGCGTTCTATTCGCTCTGCTGCTTCAGCGTTTCTTAGGGTGTTGGCAGATATGAAGTTCAACTGTGTTAGTTGTGACTTGGCTATCTCGTTCGATTCCGACATACATTTCACTTGCTCCTCTCTTATTACTGACACATCAAGACGTATGCTATTGAGGTAACTGGCAATCAGGTCTCCTGTATCTTCCGTTATTCCTTTCACAGAATTTGTAAGAGAAGAACTGCTGTTGTCGCTCCATCCGTAGTACCGCTTGAGATAATCTCTTGATGCCTCTATCTGCTTTGTCACGTCAGCAAGATCTTTGCCTATCTCGTCCATCTCTGTGTTGGTGTACTCGGACATTACTTTTCCCGTTGCTGTGTCAAGCTTCTTTTCCGTACCACCATTAGGGTCGCCATACTTCTTGGTCTTCTCTATCAGAGCTTTTATCTTCTCTCCATAAAGGTTCTCTATCATGGATTTCAAGATAACATTCCTTAGATTTTCCTCGAAATGGTCCACAAGGTTATCCGATGTGTTCGACATCGTGGCCATTGCGTCACCCCAGGCGGAAACGAGGTCGGAATACTTGTTGCCGGTAAGCTTCTCAGTCAGCGACTCTATCATATCCTCCGACTTCTCGCCGTACTCTATCAGTTTGTCAAGATAGGTCCTTGAGTCCTCATCAAGGTTGGCCCAAAGCTCCGCGTAGTCCTTCTTTATCTGCTGAAGCACCTTGTAGTCTATATCCAGAATATCAGTCATGTTGTCAAACTTCACGCCGTATCTCTTGGATATTTCGGGGGCAGCTTCTTTCCACCCGCGCTTCTTCCAGTCTCTCACCTTGATAGAGTGACTTCCTACCGAAGCACCTGAGTTGAAGTTCTTCATGGCGATCACCTTCGTCTGTTTTATTTCAGACTCCAGCATCTCCTGGGCTTCCTTCGAGGCATTGGCGGCTTCTGTACCCCAATGGATATTCATATACTCAGTCTTCTTGGAGATGAGAGAATCCCAGATGGAGGTGAGGTTTTCGTACTCAGCTTTCGCCTTGTTGTAACTGCTGTAGTCTGCGCCGAATGCCTTGATAAGAGAGCCGCCTATACCAAACGCCGCCGAAGCTGCTGCTGCATACGGCCCAACATCTTCCAAGAACCCTAAACCTTTTACAGTTGACAGTGTGTTGAATGCGCCTACAGTGTTGGCGGCAGAAGAAACGGCATTGCTTGCGCCTCCAGTTATCTGCCCGAGAATGGAATCTTCTTCACCCATAGCCTTAAACAAACCTATCACTGGATCAAGAGCGCTTTCCAATGCCTTAAACTTTCCTGCAAGCGCATTGATGGAATACGATGAGTCTGCATACTTTCCTTTCTGTTTGCTCTCAAGCTCATTTTTGCTATACCCGGCAGCACTCCATTCTATACCCATCTTCTTGGCTTGTTCTGCGGTAGGCACATACTTTTTGCCATTCATGTACTGCGCACCGAGGTTACCTTTCAAGTATCCTCCTATAGCGTTTCCTTGATTTACGGCCCCGAAGATGTATGGTAGTGGGTTTCTGTCAATGTCCTCTTTTCTTAGCTCGTCGAGGGCATCCCTCAGTTGCTTCACTACTTCTACCGACAATCCCGTCGTTCTCGAAAAATCGTCTATCTTCGTAATCATCGAGCTGATGGTAGCGGAAGATACCCTGTCAAGGTCATCAAAGATGGTAACCCAGTCAGACTCTTGTTTGAACTGCTCAAACTGAAGCTTCGCCACATTCTCATTGTGAGTCTTTGTGGCGCCGGCCTTGGCTCTGTCTCTCATCTGTGGGTCTTCGATGCCCTTGATGAGTTCAAGCTGTCTCTCGTATTTACGGTTCTCGTCCTCAATCTGCTGGGCAATGGTAGCATTCTTCTCAATCAGGTTAGCCATCAGGTCGATGGTCTCCTTCTTAATACGATTCGTTTCTTCCGTCCATTCCTTGTAGATAACAGAAGCGTTTTCACTCTCATCGCCGACATGTTTCTTGAAGTCGCTCTCGCTCATCTTTAGCACTTCGTCGGCACTGAGGTTCTGGCCAGTCCTCTGGTTATGGTCGCCTATGGCCCATTTCATCTGTTCCTTCAGATAGTCTTGATAGGTTCCAGACTGCACGTGCCCGAAGGCGAGGAGCGATGAGCCTTCGCTGTTGCCTGTCAGCTCATATATCTTCTTGTATGTCTCGTATTGACTTGAGAGGATGTTTAGCTGTTTTGATAACTGACTGTTGGTCGACTTGATGCGCTCTTCCTCGATGCTCCTGTTCTTGGCATGAATATCTGCAAGCTGACTTTCTTTATACTCCTTTCGCTTCTGCGTTGACGACCGTACACGTTTCATCAGCTCTTCTATCGACACTCCGTAAGTTCCAGGGTCCGAAAGTCCCCAAGATAAAACAGAGTTCTTAAACTCCTTGTCGTGTCTTATCTGCGCCATGGCTCCTTCTTCTCCGTACATCCTTCTGTACTTTTCGAGTTCAGAATAGAATTTCTTGTAGAGTTCGACACGCTTCCTTAGAGTTTCGAGTTTTCCGGTATTCCTGGTTCTTCCTTTCGGAACCTTATTGGACTTCTTGCCGCTTCCTTCATAGTCGTAATAAAGCAAATCTTTTGCGGCCTGCTTTACCGTCTGCCAAGCCGTATAGAGTTCACCGGCATTTTTTGCTTTAGAAGCCTTAGCGGAAAGATACTCGTTCTTTGCTTTATCAATATCAGACTGCGCTGCATTTCTGGCGGAATACCAGCTATCCTCTTTGCCCCACTTTTCTGCAAACGTTTTGTACTTTCCTGATGTCTCGCTCATAATGAGACCGCTATATCTGCTTGGTATTCTTTTCACAAGCTCACTCTGCAAGTTATTCAGCTTTTCTCCGCCATCAAGAACGAGTCTGATAACAGCCTGAAAGTTGGATGCAGCAAGCATATTCTGAAGAGTATGTTCAAGTTCAGGATATTGCTTAACGAGACCATTCTTGGCATCATTCATCAGCTCCTTCACCTTCGCCTTCTCCGCGTCGTTAAGTGGCATACTTGCCTTTATCTTTTCTCCAATCATGGGGAAAGACTTATCAATCAAAGCAATCATACTATTAGATACCTCTGTCTGCAACCATGCGCTCTTGTCTCCACATCCGAATGCCTGCAAGATAGATGCTCTGATAATATCCGCCTTATCCTCTGGAATACCCATTGAGGAGAATATACCACTCATTGCTTGCATGGCAGCCTCACGCATTTTTTCATCTTTCCCGATATCGCCGAACCTCTTCGCGAGCTCATTCTTCAGTGATTCTATATAGTTGCTGTATGCAGTTTCATGATCATACAACCACTTATATCCCGCGGAATCGTCGTCGGAGGACATAGCTGCAACACGCAGTTCTTCTCTCTTCTTGAAGGCATCAATAACATCTTCCGTTGCATCACTCAAATCCGAATAATAGCCTCTGTTGTTGAGCTTTGCGCTCGCAATGTCATTTGCCTCCTTGAGAAGTTTTATTTCTTGTTCGAGATATTGCAGCCTCTTCTTGTGATCGTTCTCCTCGTTCGCTGTCATCAACATGTTCTTGTAACTATAAGGAGCAAGTTCTTTCAACTTTTCCTTGTAGCTATCAATCATATTGTCAATCTCCTTTGTGTCGCCACCAGATATTGCGATGTTCACGTTGTTATCACGGAGAAAATCTCTTATCTGCTTATTTTTGTCGGCTATCTCGTCCTGAGTCTGATTAATCTTTTGACTGAGCTCCTGATACTCACTGATAGCGTATGTGATGCCAAAAGTAACAGCAGTAACGATAAGACCAGGTAAACCTCCTATAGCCGACCAGATTCCAGCAGCAAGAGTCTTAACTCCTGTACCTATAACTCTAAATGCAGCCAAAGCCGACGTCTGGAATCCTGTCCACACATTCTTTAAAGAAGAAAAAGTGGTAGTAAGAGACATAGAGCGCATTGTCGCCAATGCACGCAGCAATTCCATCCTAACAGTCTTCTCGCCGGTCTGTCTCAGCACAATACCTCTGTAAATATTATACTGCTCTGCCGTGATTTTGCCTGACAATCTCAACTGATTAAGCTTCTCTGTAGTTAATGCTTTTGCATTAGCCAACGCTCTCAAATCAGCACCTGTAATCTGATTCTTCGTTGCGAGAATTCTTTGCTCTATCTGTGTTAGAGCCTGACCCTGCAACACCTTATTCTGAATATTAAATGCGAGATTTGCCTTATTCGAAAGAAAGCTGGAAGCCGTATTTCCTGCCGCCATCTTCTTGAATGCGTAGCCGGCGAATATTGCACCAATAGGCATCGCAAGAGTGTGCAGAGACTGAACCAGAGCTGTTGCTCCATCAATGGCGGTCTTGAAGAACTTACCAACGAGCGAATCACCACTCGCAAACTCAGCAAGCATGATCTCCCAGGCATCCTTCAGTTTATTGTAGCGTCCGAGCAAAGTCTCACTCAGAACCTGCTGCATGTTATAGAACTGACCGCCTGCATCTGTCATCTTCCAGAAGATAGACTTTACATCATCGAAGCTTACCTCTCGGTTAGATATACGTGTTTTAATCTCTGATGTTGAGACATTTCGACCCTCTTGCTTAGAGTAGAACTCAGACAACTTTTCAAGCAGAGGAATACCTGCATAAGCAATCTGACGGAGCTCCTTACCATCGAGCCAACCACGAGCCTGTACCTGACCAAACGCCAATGCTATACGGTCAAAGCTAACACCAAGGCCGGAAGACATATCCGCAAGCCTCTTGGTTGTGTCATAGAGCTGGTCGTACTCAACTCCATACGCAGCCAACTGCTTAACGTCTCGGTTCAGCTCAGAGAACGTAAATGGCGAATTAAGAGCGAGTTCCTTAATCTGATTGAACATCGTGTTCGCATTCTGCATGTCACCAAGGATGGATTGGAGAGCAATATGCTGCTTTTCCATCTCACCACCAGTAGTGATGATGCTCATAGCAAACTGCTGTGCGCCGAACACAAGACCTCCCTGCAAGAAAAGTGACTTCAAATCCTGTACGGTTGAATTCAGCTTTCCTGCATGACTGTTGGCTCTCTCGAAGCCGCGGACCAAATCAGACTGAACCTTTGCGGCCGTCTGAGCAATCTCCTGCTGACGCTTCTGTTCAAGCTCAACACCTCTCTGGACCTCGCGATTAACTGCCTTCTGGTCTTGAAGAACCCTCGAAGCTAATGTGGTATCGTGACCGCTTCCCATATTGCCAAGCGTACCGAGGATGTTCTTCCAGTTCCCTGAATAAAGTTCTCCCCTGATATATATAAGGGCTCTCATTAAAGCAAGGAGTCTGTTAATTTCATCTTCTGCCTTGCTTACATCTGCGCCGATAGAGATACCTCTGCTGTATTCTGAACGAAGCTGGCGTACTTTATTGCCAAGAGAATCATATCGGCGTTCGGTGTTCTTCAACTCGTTCTGTCTCTGCTTCTCTGCTGCAATGTCTTCACGCTTTGCTTTGGCTGCATCCTTTATCGCTTGCGCTTCTGCCTTTCTGTTAGCTTTATCTTGCGCAGAGTTTAAATCCCTTTGCGCCTGTGTAGCATTTGCAAGGCTTGATGAAAGTCTGTTCACTTCCTCAACGTACGACGAATAGGCTGGTCTGCCACCTTTACCCATAATGGCAATGTTAGCATCTTCAATCCTTTTCTTAAGCTCGGTCGCATCGGAAAGAGCTTTCTCCAGGGTACTTGTGTTTACGCCGAGTCCAAGACTTCTCATACCGGCACGCTCGCCTCTACCGATAGCAAGAGACATAGTAGCATAGAGTTTAGACATTCTAGCAGTGTCGGTCTCGATTCTCCTTCTTTCTTCCTCTGATTGTCTCTTCCTTTCATCGGAAGCCTTCTTGTCAGCCTTAATCTTGGCTTCCTGAAGCTCCATGTAGCGCTTAGCGTAATCTGATAGCGCTTTTAACTCATCGTCCTGAGCCTTCTTTGCTGCGTCTCTCTGACGTCTCTGACGATCGTACTCTTCTGCCGCAGCTTTCTCCAGTGCAATAACTTTTCCCTTCTCTCGTCCGTAAGCCTGTGTTGCGGCGGTTGCTTTCACCATCTCAACAAGAACATCAGAAATCAGGTTTCGCATCTGAGCTGCGTCGGTCAGCATCGTAGGGTTAAGTTTTGCAGCATTTAGACGGGAAAGGATATTATCAAGTTCGGAAACACTTCCGGTTAGCATAGACGTGCTGTAGCCCTTCTGTGTTCCTTCCGACATCAAATCTCGCATCTTAGCAAGTTTCTCTGTCACGCGTGCAATATCAGCTTCAACCTTTGCGGCCCCGCCGGAAAAGTTAGACAGGACGTTATCTTTTTTGAATGTAGAAACAATATCTTTTACATCTTTTTTTGCGACGCTCAATAATTTCTGGAATCCTTTGAGCACATTCGCATCATCTACGCCTCCGCTTGACAAGAGGCCGGCAATTTCTGACCTGATTCCAGCTAATGATTTTCTTGCATTATCGAGGCTTTTTGTATCAACGTTCGGATTTTCAGATTTTGTATTGCTGATTTTCTTCTGTTGTTCGTTAATATCCTGCAAGAGCTTTATATAATCAAGGGCGTTGGATATTTTCGACTGCCAAATCTTAACATTGCCAGCCTTATCCTCATTGCCTGACATCTTTTCCAACTCAGCATTTGCTGTTCTGAGAATAGACGCTATGTTAGTAAAATTTCTAGCGCCAAGAAACTTGCTTGTTAAGGCGTTTAGGTCTTCTGTTTTTAAAGTATTGAGCATTTTAACAATACCCGAAACGCCTTTGGAATTTTTCTCTATATATTCGTTTACATCGCGAAATACCTTTGAGAAATTATTCCCATTGATACTGTTGAGACTACTTACAAGTTCTTCTCCTCGTTTTTTTGCTTCCTGCGTAGCCTGGTCAACGCCCTTCATTTCTTTGATAATCTTCTGAAGAGCATTCGACATTTCGTCCTTTATTCCAAGTGAGACGAACAAGTTACCCATATTACCGTCTGCCATATCCTGAATATTTTTAAGTTAGAGTTCATTGTTTAAGTAATCAGTAAGATTTATATTCTTACCAACGAGGCTTCCCTTATTCTTCCTTTTCTCCATCCATCTGTCGTAGAGGTCATCCATCTCCTTTAACGTGTGCTTCTTCGGTCCGCTTTCCTTCTTGGTCTTTGGATAGACAACGAGAGGCTGGTCTGCAACCATGAGGTCAATCTGCGCCGACGAATAGCCCCACCAGTAGTCGTAGGCTGCGATGAAGTACTTGCGATGGAAGAGAAAACCAAACTTCTCCGCTAACGAGAAGGCTGCTCCCCAGCTGGTTCTGCTTGGATAGCTTTTACTTCGCTCCTCGTCATCGTCATCATCACGTCCGTCATCCCTGTCGCTAATATGGTAGTCAGCGAGAATGCGTTCGATGGAATTTTTTTTTTAGAAACATCGAGAACTTTCAGTACCTCTACCACGTCTACGTCCTTGATGTAGTAGAGCCAACGCCAGTAAATCCAGTAGAAGGCTCGTATCTTCCAGATGTTGTTGAGGAGGATACAAACGCAAATCTTGACGTTGCGCTTCCATTCGTTCTTCTCCTTTATCTTGATATGGGTGCATCTTCTCATTGTTCCCTTTCTGAGCCATCCTATACGGTGTTTCTTACCACGGAACACTACCTCCGTAGGTGTGTCACCGATAACGCTGTCAAGCATCTCCTGCAAGTCCACCGAAGGCTGCTCAATTTTCTTTTCTTCTGCCATGATTGTATGATTTTTTTAACGAAGAAGGGCGGCACGGCTGTTATCATAAGCCTGCCGCCCAACGGTTGTTATCCTGAATCTAATTACCTATAGACTTCTCTTTAATTAGCCGCCAATGCCAGGAGCTGTAGCCTTGGTAAGCCAAGCGATACTGCGCTTGCCTGCACCCTCGATAGAACCGGCGAACTTGAATGCAACTGGCTTTGAACCTGTGTCATCCCACTGCAACGTTGCATAGAGGGCAATGTTTGTCACAATCATAAGGTTCTCCTTCTCGTCGTCAACGATGACGATAGTACCCTTGATCTTGAACTTCTTTGGCTCAACTGCAACGCCGGCAAAACCGGTAGTAGCATCGAGTGTCTCGTCGCCAGTACCCTTCAAGGTAACCTTGGTCAACTCTGTGATTGCATCCTCACCGAACATGATTTTCAACAAGTCCTTTGCCTTGGAAGGAACAACGAACTCTACGTTGAAGTCACCGAGTTCTGCGGTAGTTGCCCAGTCACCAGCAAGGCCGATAACCTTGTAGTGATTGATGGTTGGATCCTCCATGGTTGCCTTAAGGGAATCAACCTCCACAGGAAGCTCAATCTCTGGTGTGATGTCTACTGAAGCCTTGCTCAAGTCTGTGATAGCCTTTGAGTAGAGCAAAGTCTTAGGACCATTGAAAATGTCCTTCATCTTGTCAATAGTTGTCATAGCCATAATCTAAAATATTTTAAATTGTTATACCTGAATACTTATTTTGTTCTCAATCGTCCTTGTATGATGGTGACAGAGTATCCGTCTCCGTCATCTGTTTGCATGGTTATCATCGGATTTGTTACGATGATGTTTTTGGTGGAGATTGGAAATCTGTCCATAACAGATTTTACTTTATCGTCTACTTTGGATACATCGAGTGCGTTGGGATTGTCTGCTGAGACCTTATCCTTTACGTACACTTCTATCTGTAGGGTGGTAGAGTAGTCGTTATACGCACCGTCAGAGTTCATCTCGTTGTTGTATATAGAAGATGGAAAGAAGACAACGATATAACTGTTTATCTTCTTGTCAACAGCCTTCGGGCGGTTGCGTGGGAACACCCTGTCACACACACCTTTCATGGCGTTGCCCACATCGAAGTATAATGTCTTAATACTTATCATAATCACACCTTCTTAAAGTATCTGACTAAATAATCTCTGAGCGACGTGATAACATCGTGACCCTTCTTTGCCTCAACGAATCTTGCATAATCAACTCCGGCAACAAGCAACATTTGCCAAGTGGAATCATACTTTCCTTTGCCATGTTCGTTGTACAAGAGTTCATCTTCTGCCGTTGCAGGGCCGTTCTGTCCACCTTCTCCATATTCACCCTTATAAGGCCTACGTCCGCTATCTTTGAACGAAAACGAACTGCGATAGTACCTGTCAAGATTGTATCTCTCTCCTTCTGCAAGGGTGGGGCGTGTCGGCTCAGGGCCTGGGGCGTAGTGTATCGACTGCAAGGAGCCTTTGTAATATGTGCCTATAGCGGTTGATTTATACAGGTTACCTGTAACGTCATTATAGTCACGCGACTCATCTGCCGCCTTCATTGTCATTTCTGCTGCGTGGTCCATCTTTTGCTGCATCTTCTGTACAGCCATCTGACGGATTTTCTTTTCTATTTCCACGAACTGATCTGCCAAACTCCCCATAGCCTAAACTCTTATATATTCCCAGTAAACCACAGTCCTGTTATTATCTGGTTCGCAGTCTTTGACCATACCTACCTCGGTGTTTTTGCCGACAGTGGAATAAATTGTATCTCCGTCAAGAGGACATCTGCCAGCATCCCATTCGTCATATCTGACAGGAATCGATGCTTTCCTCTTGTTCTGGTCTACGTATTTATCGCCTACAGTGGTAGTGTCCGTATAACTTCGGCCTTCACCGTTATAGAGAATGATTTCCTTGTCCTCACCGACTGGAGCGTCATCATCGGCGAACGGGTCATCAGGGTCGGCTTTTCCGACGACCTTCCTCACAATCTTGATGATGTGAGGGTATCTTGGGTTTCTGATGTTTTCCTTTTCCATACGCCTTATTTGATGATGTGAGGGAGAGGTTCTCCCCAAGGAGAATAATTCGCCCGCTTCACTCCGTGAGAGGTCACCCGGAAGGTGGATTTTTTCTTGAGCATCGAGTCTGGCTCAAGCTTTTGGTAGATAGCATTAGCCTCCGCCTTCATAGCACTGATATCCTCGTCCGAAATCTCATATCCTCCTCCAGAGTGCGTCCAACCATTGTCGGAATCAGAGGTGTTGTTCACCTTGCTTGGGCCAAGACAAAACCACTTCAATGTATCGGCGTACGCTAAACTCAGCACGTCAGCGTCACAGTCACACATCAGCGACTCCGGCTGTATGCTGCGGGTAAGCATGATTCCCAACATGGTCTTCTTTGGCACCTCAAACTTCACCCTGTTGATAAGGTAGTCGTATGCAGTGTAAACTTCCATCTCTGATTCCATAACCATACAATCTAATTACGTTAATAGTTCCAAGACCGAAATTAATCAGTCTTGGTAATGTCCATAATGCAATGGTCTGGGAAGTCGATGAGAGCTGGGCAAGCAGAGAACATGATGTCTGTGTGCCACTCCATGTACTTACCATTAGGAACCGTTGAGTTCATCAACAGACCGAGGCCATCGTTGGTTGTACCGAACAAGGTAGAAATTGCCTTGTTGCCAGCATACTCAATCAGCTTTTTGTCGAGGCTGTCTGTACGCTCGAACTCACAGGCATCACCGGCAGGACGGAGAACAACGATGTCATCAGACCAACCCTGCTTGTACTCATCGGTTGTATGAGTAAGGTTGCGTTCCTTCTCGGTCACAATCTCGATAGGTGATACTCCCTCGAAGTCAACGAATGCCTTGATGAACTGCTCTTTGCTGATAGGCATTGTCTTGGTAGAGGCAATGTAGTTCAGCTGACGGTAATTGGTAACGAGCTCGCGGACCTCTGCGTTCTTCAAGAATACATTATAGAATGTATTGCGAGTCATCTGCCAGATCAAAGCACCATCGAAACCACCGCGGGTCTCACGATACTTAGCCTCCTTCTCCTTCATGTAGGTAAGGATGGTAGCAGTAGGGTCTGCCCACTTCTTTGCACCGCCATTGATGAAGTTATCGCCGTATTCGATAGGGTCGATAGCCCTGTGCAATGGGGTAGAGATACCACGGCCAATGCCTGAGTAGTCAATCTTACCGGTAGACATCAACTGAGCGGTCATAAAGTTCATTGTCGCATCAACAGAGTCAATACGGGTCTGAACCTCATCGCACCAGTCTGCCAAGATATCAGCATCGTTACCGAACTCCTCGAACTGCTTGATGCGTGCGTAACGCTCAACTGCGGTCTCAACGTAACCAGGAGTGATGAAGTCCGGAATAGAAGCGGTGTAAAACTTGTGTCCGTTCTTGTCCATCTGGTTAGAATCACCGAGAGGAGCGCGGAGGTCAGCCATTGGAGCTGCCTTCAACTTGCGAGCCTTAACGTTGAATGTAGCCAAGCCGTAGTTGTCGGTAGATGTTAGGAACGGAGAGTTATATCCCTGTGTCTTGTACCAGCCGTAGTTAGTAAAGAAGATTTCCTTTTTGTCAAGGAAACTCTGCAAATATGCCGTATTCTCCTGAGAACCGAAGAACTTGGCAAGTCGCGAATTATTAAAATCAAATTTTGCCATAATCCTGAATCAATCTTTAAGGTTAATAATTAGAGATGGAACCATCCGTTAACGCGACTCTTGTTGAGAGCCTTGATTGCAGGAGGGATTGGAGACATCCTGTCGATATACATAACGGTGTCATCGTTAGCAAGGAATGGGGTAAGCATATAGCGAGCACCATCCTCAAAATCTTCACCTGGGGTGAACAGGAAGTCGTAGTCGCACTGAGCATAACCGTTAGGGTTGGTTACCATAGGCTTCTGTTTCGCGCCGGCAGCTGCTGCCTCAACGAGTACCGCATCCTTCGCTACAACACCGAGTGTTGCTGACAAAGTAAGCTTCCATACGTCTGCGCCAGCCTCGGTTGTCTTCTCAACACCCGTAACCGTAACTGCTGTACCTGTGCCATCGAGAGCGTCAGGAGCAACCATGATATTGTCTCCAATGAACGGAATGTGCTTGTAGCCATCACGTACAATAAGGAGAGTTGTGTCAGTAGCACCGGTATTCTTTGCACACTGGTAAGACTTAACAATCTTAACAGTCGCGCCTGCGTTGCCATAGATGCCAGGATCATACTCCAGGAAGTCACCGGCGTAAATCTTTGCAGGACCCTTGAAAGGGTTGAGCAACTTACCACCAATTGTTGGAGTACGGAAAGCATCCTTTGCGGCGCCAATCAACTTGACGAATACATAGCGGATACCGCCGATTTCGCCACGAGCCTGGATGAGGGAACGACCTGGCAAGAAGCCGCTACCATTCATCCTTTCACTGTAATAAGGAGAAACTGTTCCCATAATCAATAAATAAATTTGTTATCCTGAATACTAATTGTTATTCGTCCTTAGGCTTGTGTCGAGATCTGATAGCTGCAACATCATCGAACTCGTGTTCGTCTACGGTTCCGGTTCCTCCGGCTCCGCCACCTCCGCTTCGAGGCTTTGTTTCTGGATTGATACCCGCTTCCTTGAGGTCAGCATTGTAAAGAACCTCTGCCTTACCGACAAGATCCTTGATGTCAACTTCACCATCTGGAATCTCAAGCTTATCCAAAGCTGTCTTAACGAAAAACGAATTCAAAGGAATGTTGGCTTTCTCAAACTTAGCCTTAAGACCTTCTTTAATGGAGTTCACCAACGCCTTCTTTGCGTCAGCTGCTTCCTTTTGCTCTCGCGCCTCACGCTCCTTCTTGACTTCACCGATGAGCTTTTTAGCCCACTCAGGCATGTCCTCCTCGTTAGGAATTTCCTCAGACCCTTCCTCCTCAGACTCAGTTTCCTTAGCCTTCTGGCGTTCCCTTGCCTTCTTCTTGTATTCCTTAACTTGCTGAGAAACGTCAGAATGGAGATTGCCGTCCATGCGTTTCAAGCGATTTGTAACCTTGGTTACCAACTTGGCGTTTACAGCTTCGTCTTCACCAAAATCTTCGAGTACGTCATCAAGTTCTTCATTGATGGTTTTCTCGCTAATTGTCAACTTGGTACTACCGAGCTCCTTGTTGACCAATGCTAAGAGTTCTTCTCTTGTCATGTTGTTTTTTGATTAAAAATGTTATTCTAAAAGTGGTTCTTCCACTCTAAAATGTATAAATATACCTTTTATTTTGCAAATATATGAATAAGTATGCAATTATCCAAGAAAAATTTATATTTTTGCAATATTAATTGTATTTTCATGCAGAAAGAAGTACTTTCAGGATTAAATTTGGATAATGGAGAGCCTATTTACACTCAAGAGTATATCCAATCGTTAAGAGATACCGACAAGAAACATCCCGACAAGCTGAAGATCATTGCTCAGCGTGGCGGTCAGGAACGCATGCTGTCTATCGACGCTGATATTAAGATAGTTGGCGGCTCGCGAGGCGGACCTCTGTATGAAGACACAAGAGTACTGACTACTAAAGGATTCATTAAAATCAAGAATCTTAAATATGGTGACACCGTAATAGGACATGACGGTAATGGGCACAGGGTATTAGGCCGAATTGATTATCCGGATAGAGATTGCTATGAAATCGAACTATCTGACGGTTCAAGTGTAGTATGCTCAGACGACCATATCTGGAATGTGTCCATCGACGGAGACAGTAGGTTTATGCCGCATCTTGCCTGTGAGATAGCCAGTTATATAAATGAAGGCTACCATATCGCTATTCCTTGCGTAAAGCCTGTGGAGTTTGATGAAAGGTTCGGCTTAGCCTCTGTCGCTGAGAGAACGGAATCTTTAAGACGTATCATCGAAACATCGGGTAGGTTTTCTGGGAAATACTGGAAGAAGACTTTCAAGACAAGGAAGAAAGCATTCGACTTCAAGTATCTGGTTGATAGCCTTGGTTCTGTTTGCTACGTAAAGAGGAAGTCAAACAAAAAATGGGAGGTTAGATTCGATTGCAGAAAGAAGGAGCTAAAAAGAAGTATTGTTAGCTGCAAACATGTAGGCAAGAGAAACTGCTGCTGTATTGCTGTTGAGAACCCGGACTCGTTATTTGTAGTCGAAGACTTTATTGTTACCCACAATTCTAAGTCTTTCTCTTCCCTAATGGAAGTTCTGAAGGATATCAAGAACCCGGACTTCCATGCGACCATCCTTCGTAACGAAAAAGACGACTTGCAGTCATTGGTAACCGACTCTTACAAATTGTTCTCCCAATTCGGAACTTACAATAAGTCTCAGAACGACATGACCTGGAACTTCGATAACGGAGGATGGCTTAAGTTCTCATACTACGCAGGAGCCTATCAAGATTTCAAGACACGATTCCAGGGACGCCAGTATGCCTACGTCTGCATCGATGAGGGTACTCAGTGTCCATACAAGAAGTTCAAGTACCTCTTGACCAACAACCGAAATGCAGCGCATATCCGAAACCGCTTCTGGATTACCTGTAACCCGGACCCGGAATCTTGGGTGAGAAAGTTCATCGACTGGTGGGTTGACGAGAATGGATACATCATACCGGAACGTGACGGAGTTATACGATACTGCTTCATGGATGGAGATACGCCTGACTCAATCTACTGGGGTAACACAAGAGAAGAGGTATACGAACAGTGCCAGAGCATCATCGACAGCCTTTGGAAGCCCAGCTACGAAGAACTTGGCTATTCCAAGCTCGAGATGTTCATCAAGTCAGCCACCTTCATACGTGCCGACGTGTCCGAAAACATCAAGCTCATCTCCACAGACGTGTCTTATCTCGCCAACCTTGCACAGCAGGACGAGGAACAGCGAATGCGCGACCTGGAAGCCAACTGGAACTGGAAAGCTGCCGGAGATGACATGATCAAGATGGAAGACCTTGAGGAAATCTACGACAACGCAGAACAAATAGGAGACGGAAAACGCAGAGCTTCTGCCGATATCGCATTCACAGGCGGCGACAACTTCGTGATGTGGCTTTGGGAAGGATGGCACTGCAAGGATTTAGTTGTGATGAGGCTGGACTCTAAGACTCTTGTTTCGGTAGTTGAGGCTAAGCTGAGAGAGTGGGGAGTCGAGGAATGCAACTTCACTTACGATTTACAGGGCATCGGCCAGTACTTCAAGGGATTCTTCAAGGATGCCGTTCCGTTCAATAACCAGGCAGCCCCTATTGCTAAAAACCACAAAGAAGAGGAAGGTATCAAATACCTCTACAAGGACTTGAAATCCCAGTGCGCATGGCTATTCTACAAGATGATTAAGGATAAACAGATTTCCATCGACTCGTCACTGCTTGAAAAAAAGTATTCAGGAAACGGATTCGATAAGGTTCCTCTCAGACAGATTCTTCAGAAGGAACGCAAGATGCTCCGACGTGACGAGGACGGAGATGATAAGGGATTCAAACTTATGCCTAAAAAGAAGGCCAAGAAGTATGTCGGCCACTCGCCTGACTTCTTTGAGTCTTGGTTCTACGTAATGATATTCAGTTTAACAAAAAAGAAACATAAAAAGGTAAAAGGATTATGGAGAATTTAAATTTTAGAGAAATACTCGTAAAGAAACCATTCTACGAGCTTAAGCCTGACGGATACATGAGCCATGGCACTTTCTCCGACAAGGTTGGTGATAGGAGTATGCAGAACATGCCTTACGACCCTTGCGTATGGAGAGTAAAAACCCAGTCCGACTTCCTTCGTGAGTACTTCCCAAGCGGACATAGAATCTGGGACAAAAACGCCTACCCGGACATTATTAAGGAAAATCCAGAGTGGGACCCGAAAGATCCTACTACAGGAAACCGCTACTACATACAGCCAATCACAAGATGTGCATTTTCCTTCCAGCAGGTTGTCGCAACGAAGCACACCCTACACTTGACAGGAAATGACATTCAGTTTGAGCTTGCCGACAGCACAGAGGAACTTGATAAGGAAGAGGAATCACAGAAGAATCTTAACATCTTTAAGAAGGGTTGGCTTATGCACAACATGGAGATTGCGTTCTTCGAAGCAGTAAGCTCATACATGATCGTTGCTGAAACCGCCGCAGTCGGCTATATCGACAAAGGAAAGTTTGGAGTTAAGGTTCTGTCATTCAAGAATGGCGACTACCTCTATCCGCATTACGACTCGATCACCGGCGAACTATCTGTATTTGCTCGCAAGTATTACGACTTGGATGAAGACGGAAACGCTCAGATTGAGTGGGTTGAGGTCTGGGATGATACCTATTATTATAGGTTTAGAAATGATGTCGGCAAAAAGAGTGTAAAAGAGAAAGCTATAAATCTCATTAAGGGGTTGTTCGGAATGAACGGATATGCTCTTGTTGAGAAGAAAGAACATCACTTCAATTCTATACCGGTTGCATATATCCGAAATGACGAGGGACCTTGCTGGTCCAATGTTCAGAAGAACATCGAAGATTACGAGGAGGCATTCTCGTATCTTTGCGAGAACAACAAGGCATACGCTTTCCCGGTATTCTACGTAAAGGGTGATGGTGATGAGATTACCATTTCAGGCGACGATATGACAGGAGCAGCCAAGGTTATCGCTATGAACAGCAAGGATAACGATGCAGGATTCCTCAATGGAACCGATGCATCAGATGCTTTTGCCACCCAGCTCAACAAGTCGTACGACCTCATCTATGAGCTGTCATTCACAGTAAAGCCGCCTGAGCTGAAGTCAGGAGACCTCCCTGGTGTAGCCATCAAGCTTCTTTATTCTCCTGCATTAGAGGTTGCTATGAATGATTCCCAGAAGTTGCAGCCATTCCTTGACAAACTTGTTGAAATTGCCAAGTTCGGAATCGGACACGAAAACAATGCGACGGCTTCTATTGTTGGCCTCGATATCAATGCATGGATTGAGCCTTATACACATCAGAACAAGACGGAACTTCTTACAAATCTTGCAACTGCTGTTCAGAATGGATTCCTCTCGAAGCAGACTGCATCGGAGCGTTGTCCTGACTTCCCAAAGAATGCCGAATGGGAGCGTATCTTACGAGAGAAGAAAGAGGAGGATCAGCAAGACCTTCTTATGGATATTCAGCGTGCGGATAATGAGACAGAGAATGCTATCGAGGAAGAGAAGGCAACGGCGAATATTCAGAATGGAGGCAGCGGAAACGTACGTACTGGTCGTGGCGCTGGCAGACCGAACAAAAGCGGCCGAGAATACGATTCTAACCGGAACTGGGATGGTCGTGTAAACTGGGACAAAGGGGTAAAGTGATAGTATAAATATTCTAAAAATATTGCACAAATATCTGTCAGCTGTATAAATATGCAGTATTTTTCGTATATTTGCAGAGAGGATAGGCTGGAGTAGCTACCAGTTGATAAGGGTGAAATCTCGACACCCTTCCTCTTCTGTATTTTTCGAGATTAATTTAATTATTCGGGATATGAGATCAGAAAATGAAATTTGGAAACCAGTTGTTGGTTATGAGGGGTTGTATGAGGTTAGCAACTATGGAAAAATCCGTTCTATTGATAGAGTTGTTTTTCAACAAGGAAGAAATCAGATTTATAGAGGTCGCATAATGGCAACGTTTATAAATAACAGCGGATATGAAGCGATAAGATTGAGCAAAGGTAACAAGAAAAAAGGGATTCTTATTCACAGGATTGTCGCTGAGGCTTTTTTGCCAAATCCGAACAGCCTTCCATACGTAAACCATAAAGACGAAACAAAGACCAACAATAGTGTTGATAACTTAGAATGGTGTTCTTTAGAATATAATGTAAATTACGGAACATCGACGAGAAGACGCTCGATTAAAATGGGCAAACGTATTTATGCATATTCTTTAAAAGGTGAATTTCTTGCAACTTATTTTTCTATAAGAGAAGCGGAACGCGTAACTGGAGTGAAAAAACAAAACATTATGTCTGTTATTGACAAAAACAAGACCGCAGGAGAAATGTTTTGGAGAACCTATATGTCGGACAATATAGAAACGAAAGCTCCCAAAAATCACAAGTTGCATATAGTGCAATATGACATGCAAAGTAAAAAGATAGCTTCATATAGTTCAGCTCGCGAGGCAGAGAGGGAAACAGGCATAAAGCATGAATATATATGCAAGTGCATTCGTGGCATAAAAGAGAGTTGTGGCGGTTTTATTTGGAGGAAAGCCTATGGATGAATTAAAACGTTCTGTCGATTACAGCAGGAAGCGCTTGCAGGCAATCCGAAACTGCGAGAGCCATATTGCAGATATTCTCTGGAAATCAACACAGAAGGTAATTGCCGCAAGTAAGCGATACAGAGGTGCGGGCAGGCTCACAAACGAGTCAGCCCTGCTCTCTTACGCCAAGAATGTTACGGCCGGGGCAGAGGAGAGTATCAACAGCTACATCTCTGCCTACTCAAAGGCTTCATGCAAGATTCTCGGGATTGACAGCGAGAACATCGAATCGTTTCTCGTCAGCGACATCTACGGAAAGACGACATCTGAAAGAAACGCTGTCTATCTCGAAAACTTTGCTGAAGATATTGTAAGGATGATCAAGGCAGGAACCTTGATGGGATATTCAGACCAGCAGCTCCTTTCTTCCATCCGCACCGGCTACAAGGACCCATATCACACATCAGTCATCACCAAGGCGAAGAGAAAGGATATCAACATCGATGTTCCTTCTTACGGAAAGGGCTACTACAAGAACGCCTATCAGAACATCGTAAGAAACGCTTCTCAGGTGATTGCTTTAGCGTGGGGACAGGCAGAGCAGGAATACGGGCAGGAGAACAAAGCTATCGGATTCTATGTCAAGAGAGGAAGCGACTTCCCGTGCTTGATTTGTCAAAACGAAGCCGATGCCGGACTCCATTCTTTCAAAGATCCATACCCACCATTCCATGTTTCGTGTCAATGTTTTACGGTATTTGCATTCAAGGATATAAAAAAGAAATAAGATTATGATTGAAGAAACAAAAGGATACACGTTATCCGTCGATATTTACAAAAAGGTAAAGGCTCTCAAGATGAAAGACCCTCGCTATTACATCTACGCCAGCCTCCGTGGCTCCGGCATGTCAGCCCGTGACAGTTGGGCTATTTCCTTTCAAGGAGAAGGGTTCAACTGGCCCAAAGACACTTTAGAGCGAGAAATGAATAAACTTGAATCTCTGGAGTCTGTTCAGACAAGAATCGCAGAGGTGCAGGGCAAGAAAGCGAAGAACGAGAATAGCGACGAACTTACTCAGGAGGAGCTTATTAAGGCTACCTCAAAGGAAGAGATTCTGAGAAACCTCGTTATCGCTCAGCGAAAGCAGAAATTCGGCTCTCCAGAGTGGCAAAAGACGACAGCCATGATAGCAGACTATTCTAAGATTAAGCAGGATGAGATTGATACTGAAAACAATGTGATCCATTACTACATTCCTCTGTCGATGCCTCGATGCTGCGAGGACTGCATTATCTTTAAAAACGGACAGGCGACCTTCCAAAAGAAGAAGAAATAGTTAAATTCGTGTTAAAGCAACTTCGATATACCATAAATTCAACAAAACCAAGTACCTTTGCAAACAGATTATGTTCACAGATTCTTTCTGCTGTTCGTAATTCTAAAATTTTTTTGGTTAAAAAGGGGTGATATCTTCTCAGGTACCACCCCTTACTTTTATATAAATGAAGTAGAAGAAAATATACGATATATCACGAATATTTCTCTCCTGTAACAAGCTCAAGGGCTATCCTAAGCCGATCATCAAGAAAAGAGTCGTTAAATGTAGGAAGAAGGCCGTATGGAGGCAGTTTCTTTGTCTCTGCGGCCTCCAAAATGAATTGGAGTGCCTGTACCAGGGAATTGTGGTCCTCGACTATCTCAATCAATTTATCACTCATGCTGGCCTCCTTCCTTCTTAATCTGTTCTGCCATACCAAGGAGAGTGTCGGCGTGCTTGTCGCGATCAATAACCTCCTGGACGGCCTCATCACTTTCCTTACTGAGTTGTTCGTCACTCTTACCCTTGTCGGCAGCGGCGTTTCTTCTTGCAGCCTCACGAGCAATGTATTCGTCACGGAGCTTCAACTTGCCTGCTGTGTATTCCGCATCGCCAGGCAGCGATGTATCCGCAAACATAAGCTGGGCAAATGCCTCGATGATGTTTCCATTATCCTTGGAGAACTCGTAATGGTCTCCTACAGCCACAGGAACACATTCATCGAGTGCAGCGTACATGGATGTGCCGATAGAGTATTCAACACCCCATGTGCCGGCAATGTCTGCAATCTTGATGAAAGGCAACGAGCCTCTCTGTAAATGCTTCTTGATCTCAGCAGGAATATCCTCTCTGAGTGAAGCAACTTCTTTCTTTGACAAGCTCTTGCTGAACTTCAGTACGGTGAAGTGTCTTGTCTTGATAGTCTTTCCAAATGGTAATGCCATGATAACAATATTTTAAAGTTCAACTTTTATTTCCTTATACTCGAAATCTGTGCAAGCATCATCATCCCCAGAAACGTCTCTCCCGAAGCGTTCTTCTTTACACGTCCCGTTATCAAAGAATAGACAATCCTTACAAGTATAATCAGTCTGCGCCATGTTCCAATAATTTTATCTCGTCCTGGATATAAAACACCGCCTTACATAAGTCCTCGATGCGCTTCTCGGTCTTGGTCTTGTTGCCATCCACCTTATCCTTGCGCAGGAGATACTTGATAGCGTTCCCCGTATTAAAGTCAAGGTGTCTGCAAATATCCAAGGGTTCAACACCGCACAAATCTTTCAACCACGCGTAATGGGATGGGTGAGATACTTGCTCTGCCTTTCCGTTTGCGGATTCTCCTTCACCTTTCGTTACTATATTGTACTTTGTACCAAACATCATAATATTCTCCTCGCGAAAACGAGCGATATACTTGTAATCTGTGCTAACAGATGCACATATATAAACATCAACATCCTTTCTCTCGGCAATGAACAGAATAGGGGTGCTACCGCCCTGAATACCTATCGGGTCAAAATTGCATTTTAAGCAATCATTTCGTGTGATGTAAAATAGCAGCCCAACCTTAATATCTTCTTTCTTAATCATAAGCTATTTCTCCTTATCTTTAATTTCAACGAAATCGCCAATGCCCAAACGAGCCTTGTTGATACAAGACGCAATCCAGCCTATCAAGTAAGCAGAAGACTCTCCTCCGTGCTTCATGTCGATAGCATCCTCGGCATCACAGGCATGAGAAGCCTCGTGACAGCAGACGTTCATAGTCATATCCTTCAGGAATTTAAAGGAAACAAGAACACCATACGAGTCATTATCCTTCCTTGTCGCTGCATCATAAGTGGCACCGCAGTAATCCACATCTGAATAATCACACCCATCAAAGCAGGAGTCTATCACTTCGTTTAGGTCCCTACCAATATGACCCCATAGCTTCCTTGGATAAATACCGTTACTGTATTCGTAATATCCCTTCTTCTTCATATCTCAACTATTTCTGTTTTGATACAATCTCGATAGCAGACAATAACGTCTTTTCGCTGATACCATTTCCGCTACCAACACCATCTTTCTCTATTCTTTCAAGAGATTTCTCAATAGAGCAAAAATCATCCTGAGAATTAGTTATAAAGCCATTAAGTTCGTCACTTACACTACTGATACCATCGTTGGCTTTTTCAACAATAGCATCAAGACGATCGAAACGCTTGTCTATATAATCCTTCAACCTTTCTTCGTGCTCTATAATATCAACGCAGCTGACGACTTTTGGATGTCCCCAGCTATCTTCTACGCGCGCATAATAATCTCCTTTTTCATCGCTGTGTCTTTTGTCGGACACAACTCTTAGACACACAAAATTGTCTCCATCCATTACTGCGTAAATACCCTCTCCGAATGGATATAGTTCGGCTTTTTCAATATCCGACTTACTTTCAGTTGCTTTGAAAGCGACCTTTCCTAAAACATTAACTCTAATCTCCATATCTAAACTATTTATGTTTTAAAATATTACCACAAGCTAAGTTAGTTTTAAAAAGGAAATCTCTTGCAGGAATAACGATGGCTCCATCATCCCGAAATCCTTCCGATTTACTTATCTGAGTATTGAATGGCCTCAGTAACGCATCCTGATCCTTTATCTCTACCAAAAACGGCGTTGGAGTATCATCCAATGTCTTCCACCATATATTCTTAAATTCATGAAGAAAGCATCCGGAATCTACCGATATAACCTCGTCAATAAGAAAGAATAAAAGGCCTTCCTCGATCATGTCACACATAGACCTGATTCTTTTTTCATATTTCCAAGAGTATCTACCTTTCATAAGCTCATTTTTTATGTAATTTACCGATATGCCACTTTGAACAAACCTTGCATAAGTAAGGATGCCACCCAAGTACCTTCAACTTCGGATTCTGGTTAAGAAACTCCCAAGCATCATCCTCCGTCTCGTATGCAACCTTCGCCTTCCAGGAATGAACCTTCCTGGTCCAATGCTCGGGGTTGGGCTTAAGCGGAGGAACTTTATTAGGATTGTGATGTCTTCTCATAAGCACTTGAATGAAACGCTGTTCAATGTCTTATTCGCTACAACCTCCTTTGTGCCGTACATTGTTCTCAGGCACTCCAGGACGTCATCACGAACGGAAGCCATGACCTCCTGCATTGAAGCGGTGGCGGGAACAATACTATCGTCAGACTTCTTCTTGACAATACGGGAGATAACCTCCTTGACATATTCCTTGTCTATCATATTCATATAGATATTTAATCATCACCTTTGATAAAGCTCTCGGGTTCATCGTTGTCCTCATCGCCCTTACAAACCTCATTGATGAGGATATCCTGCTTCAGGTCCGCCTCCGTGACGCCAAACATCTGATAGGCGTTGCCCTCCTTCGTGCGCTTCTTGAAGAAACCGTACTTGGCCCACATATCCCTACCAAACTTGTTCATTGACGGAATATCCTTCTCGTCAACGTCGTTGATAGCGCAAAACCTGCGCATACACTCATAAAGCATGGTGGAATTGAAGAGATTTGACACTTCGCCCTTTGCTTGGGCATCACTCCTTATACCGTAAGCGCGTATCCAGGCGTATATGGGCTGAGAGCCAAGAAGGGACAGGAGGAGTTGTTTGGCACTTCCTTCGGCGGCAGGGAAACGGTACTTACGCTTCCTCAACTCCTGCGCACCACGCATGACCCAGTTGAACACTCCACTAAGCTCCCTCCTTATAATCTTACTCGAAAGCTCAGGGTCCTGGCGCTCCTTGGGTACGGTAACGTCAAAGCTGACATACTGTAAACGTCTGATAAAACCAAGCGACGCGTCCTCTGGGAACGGAAGCTCATTGAGGTTAAAGATGAGGTACGGGATATTGTTGGCCTCAAGAACATTCCTGCCAAGCTCTCGCATGGGGACAGGCTCTCCGCTGACAAGCCTCTTGAACATGCCGGTGTTCTTCCTGCCGAACTTCCGCGGATCAGAGTCCGACGACCAGTTGAAGATGGCGTTCCTTATAGGATATCTGCCCCTCATTCCTTCATCACCCTCTGCTGTAAGGTCGGCATAATCCATCTTGCTTATCCTGTCCTTGCCAAAGAGGTTACAAGCCACGTCGAAAATAACGCTCTTTCCGTTAGCTCCCGTGCCGATAAGAAGCAGACACAGCTCTATCTTCGACGATTCCTTTCCCTCATACGGGTTGTAAGCCGTTCCGCGCTGTATCAAACCTAATCCAAGGAACATCTGTAGTATCATCCTCGATGTCCTGTCAGGAAGCACCTCATGGATAAAGTTCATCCACCTGTCACACTTGGCCTTCGGATTGAAGTCGTAAGGATGATAGTAGGTCACATGATAGTCAGGAGAAAACGGCATAACGGCAGGATTCTGCAAGCCTCTACCGAAATCCACAACACCGTTACTGAAAGCCACGATGTCAAAGGACGGATGAAGAATGTTGTAGCACTCTATGACGTCAATGAAAGACTTGTTCATTACAGTGCTGACACCAATCATCGGACTTATAGCGAGGTCAAGGAGCAACAGCTGGTAGGTCTGCTCCAAGACAATCCTTGGGACGGACTCGTATATCTTGCCATTGAAGATGTAATAGCTGCCCTTGTAATACTTTACAGGAGCCTTCTTGGCAAGCTGACGCATAGACCTCACGAACTGAGACTTCAGGATATTGTAAGTATCCGAATTCACCCTGCCCCAAGAGGTAGAACGCAATGCGTCAAAACCAAACTCGCTTTGCCTCGTCAGGTCCAGTAGCTGCGTGTGTAAAGTGTCTATAGCTAAACCATTTTCCATCTGTGTATAATAATTTTTTAGTTTCTGCGTTATTTTAACATGAAAGAACCCCTGTAAACAAAGGAACTTCGGTGGATTACGCACCACAAGTGGCCCTCACCTATATGCCCTATATAATAATAGGAATAATGCAAAAATAAGAAATAACTACATAATTATGCTAAAATACATTGTTTATGCGGTATATTTATACATTATTAACATTCAAAAGGTGGAGGATAAATATACATTTTGCACTTTCAATAATAAGGGTAAGACTATAAAGTAAATTATCCTGACAAGACGCAGACAAAGGCGCTTGAATAAATATGCAATACAGAAGAAAAGTAAACATTCTTGACAGATTGAGTTAAAAAAAAGAAAAAAAATTTTGTGTGAGGTGACTACGCCCCAGGGCTGCGCTCCTATAGGGGGGGTGGGGGTGATTTGGTAAAATAACATTACATATTCATTTGGTTTACTCTATATAAACCAAACCAGATTTTCGCATTTTGTTCCACAAATGTTAATTTCTGTTAATTCGCAATTAAGTCTTGTAACCCCTTCCTTTTCAGAAACTTACAAACTTATAATTATACACCATTTGCATTTTTATTCATTTCGTGAAACAATGTACGTTTATAAATATCTTTACAAACCAATTGACTTCACGTATCTTTACAATGTATATTTATGCAAGGCTTTAACCTTTGAAAGATATTTTAACGCAAAAATAATTTATCTTTACATTTATAGTTAATTATTGTATAAAAATTATGACAATTTGGCAGTTGTAACGTATTGATATCCAGTGGGTTATATTCTTTAACGTTTCATTTGTGTTTTTGTTAATTCCGTTAGCATATTGTGCCACACACAATTTGTAAGTATTTAATTTTCAGTAAGTTAGAAACGTGTCACCTTGTCACACCCGCATTTTTAAACACTATTTTGCAAATACTGACAACATTTGGAATTATTGCAAAATCTGTAAGTAACTATAAATCAACCACTTACAAAACGTTAAACGTATTTTTATACTATTTTTCAACTGGTCGCATGGCACGGCTTTTGCAACTATATAGGTACAAGGGTGCAGCGAGCACCCAAACTATTTTTCACTTAAAGCAGTGGGCACCGCTCGTTTGTGTGGGGTGCAGCCAAAACAACATGACTAACAACAAGTCTAACGTAGCTACATACGTAGCAGAATGTAAGGAAAACGCAACAATCGTTGCAAGTCTTGAGGTGTTGAACGATTACCGCAAATCGTTGCTTTCAGAGTGCACAAACAATGAAGTTGTAGCAGCACGTAAGGAGATGGAAGAAGCACGCAGCAAGTACAACAAGTTGGCAACCGCTTACGTGTTGGGAGATGAAAGCTACTGCAACCTGCAAACAGAGTGCGTGCGTGCAGCCGTTAGCGAGTTTAGCCACACGCACAACGTGCCCCGCTTCTTCCAGTGGTTCAACGACAACGGAAAAGACGAGCAAACAAGCATTATCGATTCCGTGCAGCGTTTGGGGTCAAAACTCGCTTCTTTGCATACTTCCTTTGCGAGTGGTTCAAAGGTTGCACGCAAACAGAAAGCAAACGAAGAAGACCTAACGGAACGTATTGCAGAATTACAAGCACAACTGGCAGCCTTAAGAGGCGAGAAGTAACAAGATAGGGCGAAAGCCCTATCTTTACACCCACTATCTTTCCCCACGGTGGACACAATAAAGCCACCGTGGGATATTATACACCAAGTCCGGAGATTTGGCGCGGGCTGTCATGCCCTTATTTTTCCCACACTTTTTGGTAAACCTTGTCGTGGTGTGTGGGCTTAACTTTAGAGAGAGAATTTATTCTCCCTCATGGGACTAATTGCCAAAATTTAGAGAGCTATCCGGCAAACAAACCTGTAGCGATACAGGAAGGCGGGCGAGAAATCCCGTCGAGGATAGCGAGAGAGCACAGAGCCGACACGATACCGAATGAGATGAGGCACGTGGACCAGAGCGAGAGCCGTAGCTGTGCAGTTATCAAGAGAGATGACGGACGGAAAAAATCATAATTCATATTCTATCGTTTGGCACACGTGGACGAGTTCCTAAAGTGCTGCGCACATTCATTACAGGGCGCGGGTGGTACAAATCTGTAATCGTGAGTAGTTATCGTTTATCTCACGTGAGGTATATCCAAAAGGTCTACGATACGTAAGTAGTTGTACGTATAGCTATATCGCTACACAAGTAGCGGACGTGTGGGAATTATTCCCATGAAAACGTGCGGAGAACGCTGAGGGGTTATCCGCTGGTGTCTTTCGAGATGCCGACAAGTCCTCAGAGGGTGACGAAGCGACACAATACGGTGTCGTGGGTGACAAGCGTGCACAATGAAAGTGTATCATCCTGGCAATGGCTGCGCATGGAGAGATCCGTGCGTGGCTCCTATTACGAACCATTTAAAAATTAGAATTATGAAAGAACAGATTTTGAAGAAGATTGGAAAGACGCTTGTGCGTATTAATGTGACAGATCAGAGTGCAGAGGATGCCTACGATGAACTCGTTAACAGCAGCCCTCGCTTGTTTGGTATGCTTTCCAGTATCTACAGACTGAATGACGAAGAAGAAAGATTCGCTTGGTCTGCCGGAATTCAGTAGCCTAATCTCCCTACGCTTGTAGGGAACAATAACCATAAAATTTTAGAGTTATGAGTACAATGAGAATAAAGTGCCTTTCCATGCGAGAGGTCGAGAGTGTCATTGCGGATGCTCAGGAGATTTTGAGTCATGTTGAATTCGGGTCGCTGAAGAATGGTGTGCTTACATTATTTTGTGTGGCTTGAGCCTAAAAATCCGTAGCCAGTACGATAATTGTCGTGCGTGTGCTACGGAACAATCACTAACAAATTTTAGAATTATGACAGCAAGACAGATTATTTATTCAAGTACGATAATTCTGCTTGGATTTTTTCAGGCGCTTCCTGCGCTGTTGTGTTTGGCAAGTACGAATATTCCTGCAATTCTGCTTGGAATTATTTGGGGTGTTCTGCTTGGTAAGTTCTGGAGCAGTACGATAATTGGCAAGTGGTATTTCCGCGAGCTTTGGCGTGCTACGCTCCGCTTGGAAAATCTCATGTTCCCTGAGGTGTGAGAGAGTTGGCAAGTACGAAAATTCTGCTTGGAAACATTTGGCTAAATTCTGCTTGGAGAAATTCAGGCAGTACGATAATTGACCAAGTTACAGAATTATGAGAAAGACAGAATTAAAGAACGTCAAGCGAGGAGAGTTTTTCCGCTTGGCGAATTCGGAGAGCGCTCCCGTGTGGGTACGTGACGAATACAACAGAAGTAGCCGCAAATACGAGGGTTACAAATATGATGACGTGTGTCACTGGAGGGAGTTCAGCGGAACACGTATTGTTTACGTGGATTTCTGCTTTTGAAATCCTACAGCCTAAATGCTGCCTGTTCCGTGGGCAGTACGATAATTATGAACCATTAAAATATTAGAATTATGAAAAAGAAATTTCCATCATTGTTTTTCTGTGCGATATCTATTATCTGCGCCTACTTTATTGTAGCCATGACCCCAATCTATGTATCTGACGTTCGTGATTTGTACGGATATCTTACATTTATTGATATAGATTGGAAATTGACAGCATGGAATACCCTGTTATTCTCGTTTACAACATTTATCATGTTGGCATGCGCTACGGATGTAGTAATATGCGCATGTCTCGCATACAAGAATTGGGACAATGATTAGTGAGCCAAATCTGAGAGGAGTTTTCGCTCCTCTCTTCTATTAACCAAAAAATTAAGAATATGTACAAGACAATAACAAAGGAATTAAGCAAGTGTGAGTTAATTGATATCATGATGGGCATGGACTGCGAGGAAGATATGTGCACATACACATCTATCCAGAGAGTTCTATGTCCTATACAGGCGTGCGATGAGTTCGGCGGCGATCCTGAGGATTCACGTTCTCTGCTGCCGGGAACATACCTGGCAGTATATCATGACGAGATGGAGGATGAGCCGTTTCCTATGTTCGCAAAGATTTGCGCCCACATCATTACAGATGAGGACAAATGTCAGATGCTCATGAACGGAGACGGCTGTATTCTGATTTTCATGCTCAACAAGTACGATTAGCCAAAATGTGCTCAGGCATTTCCCTGGGCATACTATGTAAAACCAATTTAATGTTAGAATTATGCAAGACAGGAAATCACAGAAGAATTTCGAGCGTGCTCTTATGCACGAGATGGAAAAGATCAAGATTGCAGCACGTCAGTGGTACAGCAACAACGCGAAGGGCTACAGGGATTATCGTAGCCGTGAGTCTATCTCAAAGAGTTTCAACGAGATAGCCATTTTGTGTATGAGCTAAAATTGAGCGTGGCGGTTGTCACGCTCTCCTACGAACCAAAAATGTTAGAATTATGAGTAAATGGGTACAATTTTATCACAAGATTAACAAGTTTGACCTTGTGAACATGAGATTTACCGACGAGGTGAGCGTTGTGGAAATGACTGGCACGGATTCTATCTTGCCAGTTGACGGCAGATTTAATCTGTCATCCATACGAGCAGAGATACAGAAGTATATCGAGAGCATGAAGAAAATCGAGAGTTTCGACCCTTGTGCATTCTCCATCCTCACCGGTCCTACGATTCTGTACGCTTCGGAAAGTCCGTTGTACAATCTCTGAGCCAGAACTGGGCAGTACGATAATGTGCTGCCTGCTATTAACCAAAACATATTAGAATTATGGAAACAGTAAGAGTAACTGACAGACACGGAATAGAGCGAGAGTGGGATATAGTCACAGAGAGATGTGTAGGATGCTGCTTTCACGGATTGATGGACGGCAAAGAACATTGCTGCCCTCATAATATTGCGTGCGGTTACAAGTAGTCAAAACTGCGGGGCACGTCCTGTGTCCTGCTTCTATTATTAACCAAATACATTAGAATTATGACACAAGCAGATGTTAATTTTCTACAGGCACTTGTAGAGTCTCACGAGCAAGTTATTGCAGCAGACTGCAAGAGACGTAAATTAAGCAGAGAAGTTTATAACAGGCGTGTATCTCAGAGCGAGAAGAGAGCGAATAAGATACTTCGTGAGATGATGTGTCGCTAAACAGGGTAGAGCTATTGTTCTACCTACATAATAACCAATTAACGAAAGAATTATGGAGAAAATGACACAGAAAGAGTTGAAGAGACTCGTTAAAGTAGGAGCTGCCAAGGATATAACAAACAGCTCAAGTCGCGCAGCCATACCAGAAGGATATAGTCAGGTAGGCTATTCTTCCGGCGTGTACGGATGCAACGGAATGTTATTTCGTGGTGATAGCGGAAAGCTGTATGCTATTTGTGCAAGAACTACGGCTATCTACATTTTTGGCTAAAATTACAGGCAAGTGTATGGTTCGCTTGCCTGTTTCTATTATCAACCAAAATACAGAAATATGAATATACAGAAAGTATGGGATGCGTTTATCAAGGAAAATGATAACACATCATTCGTTGAGATGGCAAATGCTGTAGTAGAGCAACTTGGTGGTGTTGATGAGGACACAATACTGAACTCGCTCGACAGTTGTAGAAATGCAAATGACGGATACACTGGGTTTTGTTATTTTTCAGAGACCAGCAAGTTTTGGAACGAGAACAAGAGCGCCATCATTGAGAATATGCACGAGCTTGCCGATGATTTGGGTGAAGACCTGATTACTATGATTAAGGGATTCAACAATTTTAAGGACGACGAGGATATTACCTACGATGCTATCGGCAAGGCTCTGTATGCTCCTTTTGATGAGAACGAGAGCAGATATATCTACGACACGTTTGCCAAGTATGCACTGGAAGAGGTTGCAAACAGATTCCAGGACTGGTGGTACGATCAGGACGAAAGCGACTACGAGTAGCCAAATCAATCCCCACATCATCGTGGGGAACCATTATAAACCAACAATTAGAATTATGAAAAGAATAGAGATTACAAGGGCAGGCATGGGCGAAAAGTGCCCAAACCCTAATTTTAAAAAGCTGTTGGCAGTCGGTATGATTACCGCTTGCCAGAGATGTCCCTACTTCGTAAGATACGATGGAGATACTATTTTGTGTGACTATTAAAAAGTAAATTATGGCAAAGAAAGTTTATGCGCTCTATCGCACAGACAACTGGAATACATACGCAAGCCGCGAATTACTTGTTGTTGCAGGTAGTATCAAAAGATGTTGTAAGGTAGCCAATGATGACGGAGCAACAAAAGAACAGATTGAGGGTTTGCGTGGCTATCACCACAAATCCCAGTGTACCAATGGAACCGATTACGAGTACGATATTGATACGTACACGCTCAATGAGAGTTTAATCAGCTAAAATCCCCACAATAATGTGGGGAACCATTACGAACCAAAAACAATTAGATTATGGAATCAAGGATTAATGCAGCAAGGAAACTACTTCCACTCTACAACAGCATGGAGGTAAGGAAAGTGAAACTATCCACGCTTTACAGACGCTTATACAGGTTTGGTGACGCATGGAGATGTAGTGGTACGGGGTACGACTACACCGTTTGAGTCTAAATTTCTCCCCTCGCATGGGGAGATGCCATTATTAACCAATTAAACAGATTAGATTATGGAGAATGTATTTCCTTTTGTAGAAAATCCAGCAAGCGAGGATGTTGTAAGATATTCACGTGCCGGAGAACTTAGATCCAAATTAAATCGAGGCGAAAAGCTAACAGCGGATGAGAAACTTTGGGTAACAGAAAAGGTCATAGACTGTCGCATGTGGTCAGTAGCCGGCATAGCTATTGCTGGATATATCGTAAGTTTCGAAGATGTCTTGAAGAGATTTCTGTATTGCCAATACGGAAACTGGGTGGAGACTTACGCTTGTAACAAGACTTGCTTGAGAAAATCAGTATATGGTAGAATTGACGAGATTGTTGAGTTAGCCTAAAACGGAGGGAGCAATCCCTCTGACATTATTAACCAATAAATTATTAAGAATATGGCATTACAATGGAATTGGAAAGACAAGATGGGCAAACTCACCATCAGACGCAAGATGAAGAAGTATTACATCAACATTTACTCCGGAAATGCTCTTGCTGTGTTCATACATGAATACAAAGACAGCGACGGAAAGGAAATGTATGTATTATACGACTTTTTCGCTGACAAGAAACACATCAAGAATATTATCAGTAGCCACAAGGACCTGATAAGCGACGATGTTGTCAAGATTGAGTTGAATCTCTGGTACAAATCAGCAAGAGAGCTTCTTCCGTATCTCGTCAAGAACGGGTACAAGGTTGAGTGTTATTACAAAGAAACTAAATCCGAATAATCATGAAGAGATATTATGTATCAGTCACAGAGACTTTAAACAGAGCAGTCAGCGTTGATGCTGAGAGTGAGAAAGAGGCAGTACAGAAGGTGCAGGATGCTTATAACAATAGTAAAATCATACTCGATAGCGACGATTTCTGCGGAGAAACAATAGAGGCAGAAGATGATCAGGGATTCTACACCGATTACGAGAAAGAGTACGGCGAGACTTATCAGCACATCGACTAAGCCAAACTGGGGAGAGCAATCTCCCTACCAATAACCAAAACATAAGAATTATGAACAACGTAAGATTTATCCCAGGATACTATGAATGGCATCTCGTTGATGAGAAAGACAACGTGCTTCTCAACATTCCAGATGGTATCATTGACGATTGCGAGACAAAGGCTGATTTGGATTTCGTTATAAGAGACATTCCAAGACAGGCATTGAGAGCAGTCGAAGAAGGGGAAGAGCTCTATGGATGTGACGTAAGCAAATACGTCAGCGACATAGATGATGACTGCGTAGCCAAGCTTATGGCAGATACCCTATCAGAATATCTTGGTTTAACAGCCTAAAAGCCGTCTGAAGACGGCACTACAAACCAAAACAAGAAGAATTATGAATGAAGACAAAATCCTAAGTATGTTCTTTGAGCCGGAGCGGTGGCAGAATGCTATCAGCAAAGGCATTGACAAGGACATGAACAAAGCAACCCTGTATCAGCTCACGACACCAGAGGCCCGTCTGATAATGTATGAGAGGATCAAAAGTGGCAATTACAAGATAATGCCGCCACATACAGCCAAAATTCCAAAAGACAACGGAGATTTCCGTACTGTCTATGTGAATGAGCCTGTAGACAGAATCCTTCTGAGCATAGCCAACGACCTCTTGTTCGAGCTGATGCCAGAGATGGTGCATCCACGCTGTACGTCGTATCAGAAAGGTATCGGCTGCGGTCGTGTGGTGCAAGATGTGTCTCGGATAATATACTCAGCAGAGGGAAAAGTCATCGGATGGAAAGGTGACTTCTCCAAATACTTCGACAGCGTACCTATTCGGTTCATCGATTGGGCGTTTGATAAAGTAGAGGAGAAGTGCGGAAAATCTGCGCTGATAGATGTCATTCGTGAATACTATCACACAGACTTGTATTTCGATGAGGACAACAACCTCTGCGAGAAGTATCAGTCCCTCAAGCAGGGATGCTCTGTTGCGGCATGGTTGGCTGACGTCATCCTCTATCATCTTGACGACAAGCTGTCTAAGCTTAACGGATATTACGTCCGCTATTCTGACGATACGCTGTTTGTCGGTGAAGACTATGAGAAAGCCATGGATATCATGAAGAGCGAGCTGGAGATGATGCAAATGACTCTTAACCCTAAGAAGGTTGAGTATCTTGACGCAAATCATTGGTTCAAGTTCCTCGGATATTCCATCAAGGGTCACAATATTTCCCTGTCGTCTACTCGCATCAAGATCTTCCAAAAGGAGATTGAGAAGAGGACGATCAAGAAGCGTGACACCACGATGACGAAAGCCATCAATGCCGTAAACAGGTATCTCTACAAGGGATACTGCGATTATTCCTGGGCTACTCAGGTTCTTCCAGTCATTAACGTGAAAGAGGACATCAACAAGCTCAACACATTTGTCATGGACTGCATACGTGCGGTCAAGACGGGCAAGAGCAAAGTTGGTGGTCTTGGATACGTGAAGACTCAGGCAGTAGGTTGTATAGACCGAGGTCGTGGCAGGAACGTGAAAGCCAACAGGAACAAGACAGAGAGCGAAATCAATGGGTATCTATCAATAGGTTGTGCTCAGAATGCCTTGCGGACGAGCAGGGCAGCGTACAACACATTGGTGAATACTCTGTAGATGTAGCACCAAGCGCAAAGGTTTTGCCGGAATGAAGAGTGATTTAACCATCCGGTCTCGAATGATGTGGACATATCTCTGATTAGAGATGGTCCAACATCCTCTCAACCAGGATGCTATCAAACTGATAAAGCTATGCGCAGTATCTTCTGACCGACAGACTCTGTAACCGAGCACACGGACGTGGGAGAAGGACGGATTATTTATGTCACGCCTCTATGATTATCTTCAGTATGGGCATCTTTCGCTCAAGTGATACTTGAGACCAAAGGGACCATACTGAAGATACACAAGGCGTGCCTAATCGCAGAAGTACAGAAATGTGCCAGTCCGTATGACTCCCACAGGTGGGCACACCACCACTCCCTGATGAATGGCAGAAGTTTATGCAACAGGTCTCTTAACCAGAGTTCTGGATCCTGGTAACCGTCATAACTATGAGCGGTGACCAGGATCCTGAATTCTGGCGAATCCTGTGTCAAATCAGAAACATAAAGTATTGTGCCGAGCCATCGGTCAGGGAATTACCCGAGTACGAGGGTTGTCTTCGGTTGGGGAATAAGTTTAAGCGAAGTCTTAATCCATCACGCGTTTCCTGCCAATATCAAGCCGTCAACGCGTATCATCAAGACTCCTTTATCAGAACATTACATCTCCGTACAAAATTCCCATGTCGAAGACAACGTTATTGCCAAACGAGGTACACAAGGAGGCGGTACGATTTAATACCACGTGATAAAAGCAGATCACTGACACTGGGTTATACCCAGGTAAGTGATCTCCTCTCTCACGGGGTTATATCAAAATCATACAGCTATGGCAACGAGCCTTTAAGTGTACCTACAAACTACCAAAAGTGAATTGCATCACGACTTATCAAGAGTATGAGGTTTAATACCCCGCAAGTGGAATACCGTCGTCGATGCCTATCGGTATCGACGACCGTATCCAAACGCTGGGTCGAATCGTGAACATATATTCATGCAACGTAATACATGAGATAAGTCATTCGCATTGCAGCGGTGTCCGACAAGGTTTGACAATTCATCCTACATCCCTTCGTCGAGAACTCGCAGATGTGGAGCTTACGCTCCATGAGGGCGACTTCTTGCGAAGTTATGTAGCTAATCGAATGCTTAAAGTCATGCAGCATATAAAATTGAGTCGGAATAGGTTATTGTGAGCCGAATAGTACGCAAGAAGGAAAGATTTAGACAAACAGTCCGTATCTTCCTGAGTCCGTCCAGTTATTACCTGGACGACTCAGGATTCACTCGACTGTTTACATCGAGCGCATACAGCAACACAACGTATCCTTTGAGCGTACTGCTATTAACCAATATTTTAGAATTATGATATACGAACTAATTATCAACGAGGTTAGGGACGGTGCAAAGTTCACCGTCAACTTTCAGAAGAGAACTTGTAGAGTGAATGGTAAGATTATCGTGAATGATATGCAGTATAATGGCTGGCTTGGCACATTTCCTTCTACGGAGGAAGAAATAATGAGCAAGATAGAGCAGCTATATCAGGAATACAAGCATTCTGTTCCGTCAGAGCGTTCTGAATCACATCGACACTACTACTTCAAGGCTTTGCCTGAGAAAGAGCTCTCAGACGAAGATATGATGTACGGAGAGCGACGTGAGGTGGCGAGATGCAGACTGGAGGTGTATGTCCTGTTCTGCATAATTCTTGGACGCCTCACATGGAATCCTTCATGGGGAACGTGGTTCTGGCGTTCTAAAGACGACAACGACCTGATCATTCTCAGAGACTGGATTGAGCCAAACAAGGGTGGGGCGTAAGCCTCATCCACAAGATTTAATTAACATTTTAATAACCATTAACAAAATTAGAATTATGAAACAGATTGTAACAATCACTGGCGAGAACTTGAACATCGTAACTAACAGCGTAGAAGCTACTGGCAAGAAGACCAAGGCGCAGATGCGAATGGAAGCATTGAAGAGTGCCGGCGTTGATGTAAGTAACTACTACACTCTTGGTGCTGATAAGCTTGTCAGAATCGAGAAAGGCGAGGCTATTCCTGTTGATCTTGACGATGTTGTCGTTGATGCTGTTGGCAAGAAGATTATCGAGGGTGGATACGTGAACAACTGGAAGCTTTTCCGTCGCTGGGTAACCGCTCAGATTTTCGGTATGCTCCGTGACATGAAGTCCGACAAGATGTCTTTCAACGAGCTTTTACAGCGCAAGGGCTACGAGTATCAGTGGCGTATGCTGGAAAACGAGTTTTACGCTCAGGCCAAGATGCAGGAGCACGGTGACACAGAGAACCTTTCGAAGCGAGAGATATTCTTCAACGAATGCACATTCTCAGGTATGGTGGACGACTATATTGAGAAACTTAAGGCGTACGTTAACGATAATCTTATCTTCCGCAAGGACAAGAACGGATGCAACACAAAAGAGTACAAGCACAGATGCAAGGGTGTTCCTTATGTTCGTCTGAACAACAAGGACATCTTTGTTGCAGACTTGATGAAAAAAGTGTATGTTCCTCTGTACAAAATTGCTCGCGACGGATTTGGCACAACGAACAGACGAGAACTCTACAACCTCGTTAAGAAGTTCAACAAGATTCGCAAGCACCTCGCATGGGAAACCAAGCAGTCCGACACGTTCATCAGCGCCTACAAGGGTGCGGGTTCTTACTTCGCAATGCGTAACCTCATTATGTTCAGCGATGCTCGCTTTACAGGCAAGTCCGAAGCGGCATCTCTCCGCAAGATAGATACCGATGCTGCCAAGTATGGCGCAGATGAAGAAGGATGGAGAATGCTTGGTGTGCTCAAGCAGCTCATCGCAGAATCCAACATCTCTATCGACGGAAAGCTGTGCGTTTGGGCAGAGGAGTCCGCTTTCAGAAAGGCGGTCAACAAGGCCTGCAAGGAGTCTAAGTAACAACACCTAAGGTCTGTCACCTTCGCGCGTCGGTCTGACACTACGATTTACAAGAGCTTCTTGTATCGCCTTCCGAGTCCGGCAGAATCAGCCGGCATCTGAAGGCGAGCATAAAGCTCTCCGGATCACGAAGCTAAAGTAAGACACCACGTCAGAGAATGCGCGAGTTTAAAGCCAAAAGGTCGGTTGTTCTGCAAAGGATAGCCGACTGCAATTCATTAACCATTAAACTTTTAGAATTATGAGTAAGTATTTTGTAGGTATCAGCGAGACAACGAAGGGTTGGGCGGAAGTAGAGGCGGACAACGTAGAACAAGCCAAGGCTTACGCTCATGAGGCGTGGAGTAACGGAGAGGCTTTTATGGACGAGAAGAACTCTGAATGTACCGTCGAGTGTACCTATCTGAAAAGCCTGTAAACGGTTCTCTGTGCCCGACAAGCACAGAAACCACAATTATTAACCAAAAAACTATAAAGATATGAATACAGTTAAAGATGGATATGATGTTATCAAAAGTCTGCGCCCTGCGCCTATCGACCAGACGAACGTCCTGGAAGACAGAATTCTTGACCTGTTGTTCGATGGCAGCAGATACGTACAGGAAAACCACAAGGCCGTTGGTTTTATCTACAGCCTTCCTACTTTGACCTCTGTTTACGACAACAGCCTTACCGTCACTCTTATTCCAAACAACTGTCCAGAAGAGGAGGTTGATGCATGGGCTCTTCAGGTTGTCAACTCTATCAATGTCCAGTGTTTGGATGAGGTGAGGAAGTTTGAATACGTAAGCCTGTTCAATTTCAACTTCGTCGATGGACTCGTATGCACTTACATAGTTACACGAGGTGTCGTCGAGTTCCAGTTTCATTTCACAGACTAAGCCAAAACCGGGCTGTGAGTTATACAACTCCAGCCTTCCATTGTCTAACCATTTAAATATTTTGAATTATGACAACAGTAAGAAAAGCAACAAAAATCCTGAAAGCTTCCGATATCATGAAGAAGAAGGGTATCGTCCAGAAGCAGATGGACATGAGTAAGTTCAATGAGGTCGTGGAGGATTTCTTTATGACCCACGAACCAAAGGAAACAATTCTCCTCACTCCGAAAAGATTTATCGAGATGGACAACCCTCCAGAAGGTGACTTCATCGACTATCTCGACGTGAGCGTGTGGGAGAAGAAATGCGATGACCCAGACGATCCGTTTGACTTTATAGACTATCAGTGCATGAAAAAGAACGGAACGCTACGTCCGATGCTTATTGTCAACGAGCCGTTCATCGGAAATGCTGCCGGGTGGCTGAGAGATTTTTGTGGATTCTCTGTCAAGAGCAGAACACGAAAGAAGAAGAAAGAATACATCGTGTCTCTGCCGGTGTAAAAGCCAAATAATGCGTGGAACATTGTTGTTTCACGCTGCTATTATTAACCAATTAAAATAGAAATTATGGAAGAAAAAATCGAAAAATTCAAGGAATTGATGGAAGCAAAGCATAACTGCCAGTTTTGCCTTGACAACGCTACAGGAAGTGCGGACATGCACGGGTTAGTGTATTGGGCAGAGAGAGTCGAGAAATTGAGAGAGGAGGTGTCAGAGCTGTTGTAGTCAAACAAAACCGTTACATATCGTAGCGGTTTCTACAAACCAAAACATTAAGAATTATGGATAAGAAAGAATTGAAAGACAAGATTTACAGTATGCGCAGTTTTGACCTAATTGAGCTTGCGTGTACCATCAGGGAAATCATGAAAGAATACGGTGTCTTTAATATAAAACTCAAACAGCCGGTTCTTTGCTACAGAGAACTCTATGAGGCAACCTCGATTGCTATAAGCGATACTTATACCGCTATACCTGTCATTACTCTAACCTTGAGAACCTGCAATAGAGTTAAGAAAGAAGTTCTTGCAGCATACTACCCCTGGATGGATTTTGAATCACTCGCAAGAATAGTCTCAGAGCTTAACGATGAGCTTGAAGGTTAAATTAGCGTTAAAAACGGCAAAGGTTTGGTTTATACTGAAAAATATCAATAACTTTGCTGTCAATCTAACCAAAATATTTTAGAATTATGAAAGAGATTCATTTAAAAACAAGAGACTGGGAGAGACTTCTCACCTACGAACAGCAGCAGAAGTACAAGTATGCGATAAAACAGGGGTGGTTCTCAGACTATCACGGTTCTTCGTGGCGGCATGATACCTTTTATGGCGCATATATCTGGAAACACCCTAAGTATATCAATGTTGTACGCACATTTTCCGATCTTGTTGGGCACAAGCCACTGTGGTCCGATGTTACCGACGACAATCTTCGTGACTTGACCGAAAAAATACAGGAACTATACGCTCCTAACTCTTCAAGAACGATATGCGCTACAATAAAAGCTGTCATAAGGGAGAACGACGAGAAGGGCATACGGAGCAGCAAGTTCGACTCCATACTTAGAGTTAAACGGGTTCCCGTTCAGGCTGTATATCTTGATGATAACGAGATACAGAGCCTTATCGACTATATCCCTCACGGATCTGTTGAGCGGTACGTTAAGCGAATGTTCATTCTTGAGTGTTTGTGCGGTGCCCGCCTGAGCGATTGCCACAACATCACGCCCGAGAATATCGATGATACTGGGAAATATATCGTCTATGTCGCTCAGAAAACAAAAGCGGAGGTGAGAGTTCCTCTTCACAAGAAGCTCCGCCCGTTCCTTGTATGTGGAACAGCAGACGAGCCTGTTGGCGGAATTGTTGACGTTTACTTCAACAAGGTTCTGCGGGAAATATGTAGCAACTGCGGAATCGATACTCGTGTCAAGGTATTCAAATGCGGTAAGTACGAGTCTGGACCTAAATACAAGTTCGTGTCTTCACATACCGGCAGGCGCTCGTTCGCGACAAACCTTTCAAAAAAAGGAGTGCCGGTAGAGCAGATTGCAATCATGATGGGGCACGCCAACGGAGGCAAGCCAAATATCGAAATGACACAGCGTTACATTGTGGGAAAGACCAATATCGACACAAGAACCTTGCGCGTTTTCGGTATCTATGACGATGATTACAATAGCGTCGGCGATGAATGCTAAACAGAGAGGAGGGTAGAACCTCCCTCGCTATTAACTAAAACTTTACAAATATGGATTACGGAGAAGAATACAAAGAGAAGTTGGCCAATTTGCGTGGCTGGAATCTCTTAAAAGAAGCAAACAAAATGAGGAAAAAGCTTTTGGCCTTTTCTGAGTTCGGTGATGTTGACGAAGCATTCAGAAGTGTCAAGGAAAACATAGAGCTAAAGAATGCTATCGAATCAAAGAACAGAAAGATCGGCATTGCGAGAAGTTTAATAATGGACGAGCTCAAAAAGAGGGGTATCGATACAGGAGGTAAGTATCTTACAATGCTTACGGCCCTGAAAATCCTTCTTGGCATTGAGCAGTTCAGAGATAATAACCACAAATAATTTAGAATTATGAAAAAAGAAGAAGCTATAGCTTATAGAGAAAGCCTAAAAAACATGACAAAAGGGGAACTTATCAAGAACTCTATGTCATTGAAGAGGCGACTCGACAAACTATCTGGCATCTGTGACGTAGAAGATACATACAGAGCTATGATAGAGCAGGGACAGGCAGAGCGCAAGGCAGAGAAACTTGAAAAGGAAGCATCTTGTGTATCTGACCTCATCAAGAATGAACTAATAAAGAGAGGGGTGCGCTTCGAACCTTGGTTTTCGGCCACCCATCTCACAAATTTACTGATAGATAGTATTAACCACAAATAATTAAGAATTATGTTAGAAGGAGTAGAAAAGGAAACGCTCGAAAAGTGGGCCAAGGAGTGCAATGAGAAGTATCATAAACTTTTCATACAAACTCTTCAAAAGCCTTTGTTGGGCGAGATTGGAACGAACGGACAGATGATCAAAGAGCTGAAAGACCTAAATATGAGCTACTTTGATGAAATGAGCGACTACACAGATGATTTTGTCAGCGACCTTGATGGCGGTTTTATCGAACTCTTCGAGAAAGCAGAGGAGAATGGAATAAACGTCATACAGGAAGCGAAAGAGTGTCTTTTTACCCTTAAAGCCGTAGACGATATGCTTAATGCTAAACATTGGGTCAACGAAGATGGCCATATATGCGACGAAGAAGGCAATAGACTTTCCGAAGACAGAGAACATCGAGTATTCGAGGTTATCAAGGGAGGCAAGTGTGACGATTAGCTAAAACCGGGGAGTAGAAATACTCCCTGCAATTATTAACCAAGCCCTACGCATCACGGTCAAGCGGAAACAATATGATTACTAAAGAATTGGCAAAACAACTCATTGAACAGGCTGAGTATAATTGCTCAGGCGAAAAAGTGGAGTACAATATAGACGACATACTTCAGCTCAGTGAAGACGGTGCTTATCTCGTTTTCGCATCATCCGAGTCTTGCAAGACATCTTTTGTCTGCTACGAAGATGGAACGGCTTATTTTCTCAGCGACTGGCAGGGTTGTTACCCTGTAAGCGAAAATGCAATAGCCGAGTTCAATAACTGGGTCACGATAGATTGGAAGGAATCGCCCGTCATCTTTAACGGACTTCCAAGAGTTCTATTTGATTTATAAACTAATTTAGCCCTATCGCAACACGGATAAGCGGAATATTATGAAGAAAACTTATGATGTAGTTTTTAATGATGAAAATGCAAGTAACGAGAAGGGCTGGAAGCAGACAAAGGAATATTGTCTTAATTACATCGAAGCATACAATGGTACTGATGAAAGCTACTTTGAAGATTACAAAGGTGGCATTGTGCAGATAGTATGTAATGAAACAGGACAGGTGGTTTTTGAAGATAGAATTAAATAAAAAAAATGTTGTGAGTAACTTGTGAGTAGGCTATTGTTTGTTTTTGTAAGTTATTAAGTATCAATGTGTTGCCGAGGTACAAACAGGGCTTCCCAAGCCCG
>ERZ1023641.62-NODE-62-length-50807-cov-27.634142_pt1 | contig 50807 bp, 43 predicted proteins | sample MGYA00380335_ERZ1023641 | MGnify/ENA primary metagenome ERZ1023641 (study PRJEB33179, sample SAMN07448970) | human gut metagenome | biome: Human-gut; feature: Human associated habitat; material: Faeces | host: Homo sapiens | place: India: Bhopal | collected... | reverse complement strand
TAGTAAACCAGTAAGTAGAACAAGAAAGGTGTACACTACTTTCAGTTAAAGACACGGACCTCAGTTCTGCGAACTTCTCTCTACGCCCGGACTTATGTCTGTCGGTAGTGAAACATAAGTCTCACTACGCCCAAACATATGTTTCACTATAGTGAGAAGCTCGAAGGAGTGCATTTCGTGTCCCTTTGTCCTTAGGAACATCGCACTTCAAGCTAAGAAACGTCACCCATCAAGCTTAGGATTCCATCCTTATAGCTTAGGGATGCTACCCTTCAAACTTAGGGTTAGCTTCAAGTAAACTTCGGAATAGCTTTAGGCAAACTAAGGAGTCCTGCCTCTTTAGCTCAGAATGATCGAAAGAGTATTTTGTATTCTGATTTGTGATGTCCCTTCACTATAACGTGTTGATTATCAGGTGTAATATCAACAAAGTGAAAGGATAACGCACTTCCGTTTGGATGAGAACATGCATGCATAGACACTACTACAGCTCATACCTCTGTGAGAGAAGCATTTGCCAACTGTATCATTCATTGTGCCTATACTGTGATGGGAAACATCACGGTGGATAGGTATTTCAATAGAATAGTCTTGTCTAACCTTGGCACGATGCTTGTCAGCAAGGAGGAAAGCATTTTGGTGAACCAAGCATAAGTCAGTTACGTTGGAAATGCTCCGCTTTTTGACGATTTTTATGTTTGGAAATGCTTAGGATTTTGGTGATTTTATGTTTGGAAATGAATGAAAAATATAAGGATTTTACTTTGGATTTGAAAAATATTTTGTAACTTTGCGGCATCTTTAATAAAAAACACTGGATATGTTTAAGAGAACAGCAATACGATATTTACGCCAATGGGCGGAGAAGGAAGAGCGCAAGCCATTGGTCTTGCGTGGCGCACGACAAGTGGGCAAGACTACTTTGGTGGAACTTTTCGCCAAAGAGTTTGACACTTACATCTATCTCAACTTAGAAGAGAAGAAAACCGCAGGATTGTTTGCGGCGGATTATTCTTTCGAAGACTTGCTGGCTGGTATTTATTTTAAGGCAAAAGAAAAGCAAGACACTCACAAGCGTACCTTGATTTTCATAGATGAAATTCAGAATGAACCAAAGGCGGTACAAACATTGCGCTATTTTTATGAGAAGCGACCAGACTTGTATGTGATAGCAGCAGGTTCGCTGCTGGAGAGCTTGATGGGAAGGCATATCTCTTTCCCGGTGGGAAGGGTGGAATATATGGCATTGCATCCTTGTACGTTTGAGGAGTTCTTGATGGCGATGGGAATGGAAGATTTGGCAGAGAGTGTGGCACAACTTCAAGTTCCCCAGTCGTTGCATACCTATACCTTAGACTTGTTTAAGAAATTTATGATTGTAGGTGGCTTGCCTGAGGCTGTTGCCAACTATGCCCAGCATCAAGATTTCGTAAGGTTGAATGGTGTATTCAATTCCTTGTTGTCTGGTTATCGAGATGATGTGGAGAAATATGCAAGCAAGCCGAGGGAGCAGGATGCGATTCGTTATATATTGAATTATGGCTGGACTTTTGCTGGGCATCGCATTCAGTTTGCCAAGTTTACGAGTAGCAGTTTCAAGTCGGCAGATGTGAGCAATGCTTTCAGAACTTTAGAGAAGACGCTATTGTTGGAGTTGGTTTATCCCCAAACGACCGCTTCCTTCCCGATATTGCCAGACTTGAAGAAGAGTCCTAAGTTGTTGTGGCTGGACACGGGCTTGGTGAACTATGTAGCTGGTATGCAAGAGGATTTGTTGTTTAGTGCGGACAGTGATGAATTGTGGAATGGTGATATAGCAGAGCATGTTGTGGCTCAGGAGTTGTTGGGTGCAACAGTCAACTTTGGCGAGAAGCGAATGTTTTGGGTGCGAGATGCCAAGAATTCGCAGGCAGAGGTGGATTTCTTGATACGTTATAAGTCTCATCTTTTACCGATAGAGGTGAAGACTGGTGGCAACTCTAAGTTAAAGTCTTTGCATCTTTTCATGGAGGAGTCGAAGGAAGAGGTAGCCTTGCGCCTTTGGAATGGTCCAATGACTTCGGATGTCATCACAAAGCAGAATGGCGATTCTTTCACCTTATATAATATACCGCTCTATTATGCTGGTCATTTGCCTGCTTTCTTGGAGGAGAAATTCTAAAGTTCGGGTGGAAAAGTGTGTAGCTTCCGTTTATTTTTAGGTCATTTGTGCCAACGATGGGGAAATAATAGCTAAGGGTGCTCAGACAGTTTGAGTACCCTCTGCTTTCAGTTCTTCATATAAATCTACAGGACTTAAATGCCAATATTTGGCATTCTCTGTAGCAAGCTTCTTATACACATTTATTTTGATCTATCTGGAAAGTCTTGCTCATAGTTCATTTATTTTGGGCAAAGTTAAACCATTTTCTCGAAACAACCAAAGAATTTTTGTGAAAAATAGGCTTATGTGCTGATTTCCATAAAATTATCTCATAATAATTTGGCAATATATAGAAAAAACGTAATTTTGCAGCGGAAGAACACTAATCGTTCTTCATCAAAGATATGAAGTCACAAGTATTAGATAAGGAACATAACATTTTGTCAGAGCAAAAGACTGATGTGAAAGCTGTAGCGCATGTAACTTTTGCACGCGCAAAATATTTTGAACACGTTGGTACACTTCCAAAATCAGAGGTGTTGCCTTCTTCTGTAGTTTTCAATGTTTAATATAAGAATATGCCGGTTTCAAATGGTGAGATGCCTGCAATGGTATATATGTCGCAAAATGCAATGTGGGATACGGGAGCGACCAATACTCTTATTTCTTCTAAAATAGTGAAGACCTTGGGATTGAAACCATTTGGAAAATCGGGAATATCCAGTGCGAATGGTATAATTGAAACTAATACTTATCTTGTTCATGTTGGCATACCTATTGGTAGTGTTGTAACAAATGTCTTGGCTTTGGAGGATGAAAATGATGATTATGAGGTGGTAATAGGTATGGATATTATTTCACGTGGTGATTTCGTATTTACTAATCATGAGGGGCATTCTACGTTTTCCTTTAGAATTCCAAGTGAAGAAGAAATAGTTTTGAAATAAAGGGTATATGCAATTATATATTGTAAAAGCCTGAAAACTTCAGTATATTACGTGCTTTTTCCAATTGAGCGGTAAAGTCAATAGAACCACGTCTCTTTTCATCGAGTTCCATTTGTTTTATTTGATAACATCAATTCCATCACGCTCTATTTCTTGGAAAAGAAAAGGGTTGATATGCTTGTGGAGTCTAACAATGTCAACCGAACATTGCAGCAATTCTTCCAAGAATCTTTTCAGTCTTACTACCAGAAAAGCATTTGCTTCTATGTCCACACAAATATCAATGTCGCTTCCCACTTTCTGCTCATTTCTGGCAACAGAACCGAAAAGACGTAAGGACTTCACACCGAATTCTTTTCTTAATTCTTCGGTGTGAGAGGTGATGAGTGATATGTAATATTCCTTAGACTCCATTTCTAATATGCTTTTTCCTTCTTTTTTGCCTTAAAAAACAAAAAACACCTTAATATAGTAGGTCATTTGAAAATAAATCACTAACTTTGCATATTGATTACTATGAGTAATTGTGAACAGCAACACAACAACCTATTAAAAAGTACGCTTATGGACATAAAAGAATTTGCACAGGAGCTCCAAGACAGTGCTAAGACTGCCTCAGAAATGGGCAATACTGACTACGAGATAGAAATAGGTGTGGTAAAGTGATTTTTTTCGGTATAGGCAATATTTCAAAAGGTATAGGAATAGCACTTTGTATTTGGTGAATAAAGTTATTGTAAGAGGGTGTGGCATAAAATAATGATACACCCTCTTATGCTTTTATTTTTTCCAAATTTCATTAATCTTCTTTCCTAATAAGTCATTTCTTTTAATAATGACATCCTCATTCCAATTTTGCCATTGAATAACATGACTTAGACTTAAATCTTGGACAAGATTTTTTAGATGTTCACGCTTTTTACTCCATTTCATGAGGGATTTGGTGGAGGAAAGTTTGTTGCCACGAATGAGCACTTGATTTCCAAGAGTGCAAATCAAAATCTCTCTCTGTTCAGTATTGTATGGACTTGTTATAGGCCAATTCTCGTTATCGTATTTGATAGGCATTAATGGCTCTGCTCCAAATTCGGTAAATCCATTGTTGAATGTAGAGTTTGTAAAGTTGGGATTTACTTTAGATTCCAAAAGATAAAATAGCAAAGGTGATTCTTTTCGCAAATCTTTATTCTGTAATGCATATAAAACATCTTCATCTGTTGGCATCAATAAAGCCCCACGATTTTCAGAATCGTTTAAATACCCTTTGAAAGTGTCGAAACTATTTATGGCTTGACCGATAAGGTTTTCTGAAAACAAATCTGAATAGTTATTATTCTTAGATTTACAAACAATTCTGCGCACTAGGTAGCTCTCTAAGTAATCGAAAATTTTAACTCGTTCATTTTCTGAGCCGACATTTTTTAATATATATAAGAGGTAAGGAACAGGAGTCCATGTTCCTTGTGCAAACATGATAAAACTTATTCGCTTAATGTTTGGATATTTTACAAGTGCCTCTCTTAAAATAGTTTGGTTGAAGCTACTATGATAGATTTTTGCATATTCGACAATTTCATTGATTAGATAGTTCGTGTCTATATTATGCTTTTTTATCAGGCTTTTGTAGCTTTCAAATAAACCTTCTTGTTTGCGATATTGTTTCTTTTCGGCCGGTGTGAGAGAAGTGCGAATCTCTGGAGATTGCATTTTTATAAGCATGAAGTAATAAAAGAACATTTCTATGTTGTTAGCTTTTAAACGTCCTTTTGTAAGTTGATCTGTCCAATAATTGTAATCACTTCCACCTTTTTCAAAGGTAGGTGCCCATTTGTTGTCGTAAAAATCTACATTACTATCATTAAATAGATAGTTTTTAAGTAGTTCACCTGTAGTCAAATCTTGACCTAAAGAGTTTATGGTGTCGAATATTTGTTGCTCGTTCTCTTGCTCTTCGACGGTGATTCGAACTAAGTTTACGTGATTGTTCATAAATCTGATAAGTTCGTTAGCCTTATCTTTGATGTTTGGCTCACGTAACTTGCTAAGAAAATACTCGTAAGCTTCCTTAACTCTTCCTTTGCCTGGTAGCTCATTTCCTATTCCGTCTAGTTTAACTATGGCGTTGAATACGGATGCGTCTTTACGATTTGGCTGGAGGACAGGAACAACTGTGTCATCTTGTAGAAACTTGTTTCGGAATTTGTCGTCTTTTCCTGCTAAAAGATATAGAATTTTTGAAAAAATGACAAGTGTGGTTAGGCGTTGCTGACCATCAACAACGTCAAACTGCTCATATCCAAAATCATTTGTTCCCGCTTTTTTCAGAATGACTGATCCTAAGAAATAATTATCGTTAGTTTCAGGAAGATCCAACATGTCGGAAAGAAATCGTTCCCAATTTCCTTCGTCCCAAACGTATGACCTTTGGAAATATGGAATTTTCAAAACGATATTGCTTTGAAAAACTTCTTGAATTTTTACAGTATTTGCTTGCATAGGCTATTTAAATTAAAGTTATGTTTCTAAGCTGGTGCAAATATACTGGATTTATTTTAGACTACCAAACAAATCCACAAGAAATATTCCATTTTGGTATATTCAATATTAGAATATATATTTGCAGTCTAAAAATAAAAAGAAAATGGACAAGACCATACATTCACATTTATATCACCAAGTGATTGGTCGCTTGCGTAGCAAGCGTGAATTGGGGGGGGGTAACACAGGCTCAACTCGCTGAACTTCTGAAAGTTAATCAGGCGTTTATAAGCAAAGTTGAAACTTGTGAACGCCGGCTTGATATCATCGAACTTCATCATATTTGCCAAGTATTAAATATCTCGTTTGTCGATTTCATCGCCGAAGTCGATAGGGATATTCTGCGCAAAAATGAAGGAGAAGCATTAAAATAATCTAAAAGTTTAATTGATATAAGGTCTCGTTTGAGCCTGATTAACTGAAAATCACAATGGCAGGAAGAGAAAAAGATTGCAAGTGGTATTTTGCGGACCAACCGAATGTACAGGAGGTGGGTCCCAATAATGCGATGGAGCAAAGTTTCAAAAATCATCCTTATGCTGCACTTGTCAGGGAGAGTATTCAAAATTCTTTGGATGCCGTACTTGACAAGTCCGAACCAGTACAAGTAGCCTTTACTTTCAGAAAAATGAAAGGCAATGATTATCCTGAATTCTTTGAATTGAAAAAGCATATAAAAGGCTGCTTGGAATATTATCCTAATAATCCAAACGCTAAGGCTATATACGAGCCGATGCTGAAACTCTTTAATGATAATGCCTACAACGATCATCTGGGATATATCCGAGTAAGTGATTATAATACCAAAGGTATGGCATACGAAGAAGGCAAAACGGATAGTCCATTTTATGCTTTTGTTCGTTCGGCAGGAGTCAGCGCAAAGGATGATAAATCGGCAGGTGGATCCTTCGGCTTTGGAAAAGCTGCTTATTATTTGCTGTCTCCAATCAGCACTATCATTGTGAGTACTTGTACTGCAAAGGGTGACAAGTATTTTGAGGGAGCTACTTCTCTTTGTACTCATACTTGCCAAGGCAAAAAGAAGGTGGCTTATGGTTATTATGACGACCAAGATGGAAAGCCTATTGCTGATGAGGCAGACATTCCTGCGCAATTTAGAAGAGCAGATTCTGGTACAGATATTAATATTCTTGGCTTCAAGATGGAATATAAAGATGAGGCTATCAAGGAGATGATAGAGGCTGTGCTCAGAAACTTTTGGATGGCAATATGGTATGGCAAACTTGAAGTCAATGTGGATGATGAAGTCAAGATAACCAAAGACACCATTGCAAACTTGATGGAGCAGCATTTTGAAACATTGGAAGACAATACTCGCAAGGCAGGATACTATAACCCACGTCCTTATTTTGATGCTGTTCGATTTGCTAATTCTTCTAAGAAGTATCAGAAGTTTGAAGCAGAACTTCCATTGTTGGGGCACGTTTGTTTTTATGTATTCAAATGTAAGGGAGCTGTTGACAAGATAGCCTATTTGCGTGCTCCACAAATGTTAGTCTATTCTCAGAAGAATAAGACCAATTATGGTATGTATGGTGTCTTTTATTGCGATAGTGAAAAAGGCAATGATATTCTTCGCAATATGGAGAATCCTGCTCATAATGAATGGAAAATTTCCAATTGGCGAATTGGTGGACGTACCAATGGAATGGGACGTGTTGCCATGCGAGAAATTGACAAATTCATCAATGAATGCTTGAACAAGACTTTTTCTTTGAAAGACAAAATCGCAATTGATATCAAAGGTTTGGAGGATTTCCTATACATACCGACATCTTTCGATGATGACGATTTAGAAGTTGATGAAACACCTGAAAGTGTGGATGGAAAACCGACAGGTGATTTTCAGGAAGAAGGCTCTTCCTACACAACTGATATTCCTCATACAGAGGATAATCCAACGATACAGCCAAAAGCAACTCCACCATCGACAGGGCATGTACTGATCAATAAAGTAACCAATGCCACCAATACTTCTGGTGGAAATTTGCTTTCTGGACATGGTGAGGCTGAAAAGAAACCTAAGGCAAAAGGTATCCAAAAGCCAGGAAATGCAACAGATTCACGTACAGAAGATGAAAATGGCGAGCATGGCTTGTTTGCCTCCCCGATAAGCATACCTTACCGAACTTTCTCTCTGGTAGAAGGTGGCAAGATATTCCATTATGTGGTATTGCATCCATCAAATGAAATAGGTAATGTTCGTCTTCACTTCTTTGCTGTAGGAGAAGAAAGTGATGAGGAACTGCAAGTGGTTGAATCAAATGTAGGAAATGTCAGTGGCAATATAGTCCGTGATGTCCACCTTACTGAAGGGCGACTACGCTTGAAGGTGAGATTTTCAGACAACATGAAACATGCCATTAAATTATCAGCGGAGGAATTGTATGAAATATAAAAATGTATCACTACCTTATCCTGTTTTAGGCATCTATGATGATGTTTATCCGCTTTTGGGTGATGATTGCATCCAAATGTCAGATCCTGTAAAAACAGCAACAGAGTATCAATTTGGCATTGATCTTAAGCAAGGTAATAAGGATATTGCCCAATTGGTGAATGAGGGAAAGGCTGAATATGCTTGTGAGGTAACATGCAGAGGAACATTCCTTCGCCGTTGTTATAAGTCTTCTACTCCCCATTTTGACATCACGTTGGGCAGAACGGAGGTAAATGGTCGTATTGAGTTTCAGTGCTTTATAGCGACATGTCAACCTATACCAAACTACAGTAATGATGATTTCAATGAAGATTATCATGGCTTTACTTTCGATTTGGAAACAGGAGACATGCTTGCTGTCTTTCCTCTGGCTTGGTGGAATACCAATGTGAAGTTTGATAAGCTATACGCTGCCGGCTCATTTATGCAAATTGTTGAGGCAGGTGATGGTATCGACAAGATTTGGTTCAATCTAAATGAGGATAGAATTCTCATAGAGTTGCCACACGACTTGTTCGTGCAGTATCAACGAATTGGTAATAGCTTTCCGGAAGTTATCCATTCTTCTTTGGTTCATAACGCCTTGGTTTATGCCTTAAGTAATTTGAGTGAATACCAAGAAACCGGAAAATTGTGGGCGGATAGTTTACAGCTAAGGTTAGCAGAACTGCATGTCTTGACAAGTGAATTGAAAAATGACATGTCTTTGGTATATAAGGCTGCGGATATGTTGTTGCAAGACCCATACAAGCGAATGCTTGATAGTTTGGAGAAAATAGCAAATGCTCAAAACGAAGAACAGGAGGATTGACGATGGAATTACAGAAAGTTTTTAAAAAGTCATACATGGAAGAATTGCGTCGCAATATTCATGTTTCTGATTATCAAGGAGAAGCCTTTCCTTTTGATCCTTCGAAGGTGAAGTCTTTGGCAAATGTATATAAGCCAGATGGTCTGCTTGATAGATTAGACCCAGAGGATGATTTTACGACTGCGGTGGAGTTGTATAAGGCTTACGATACAGTGACACCTTTGTTGGCTTCATTGCCAGACTTGTGGGTGTATTTGGCTCATGTGGATTTATTTCCGTATGTACAGAAACGTTGGTCAAAAGTCATAAGTGATGATGTTGATGAAAAATATATACTGAATCATTGGCATGAAAATGAACACTTTATGCGAACAACATTTGCTGGATTATGGTGGCATACTTATCTTTCATATGATGTTGAGAGAAGTAACCCTTTTGAATTGACGGAAATATTGTTTAAATCGCAGGACTTTAGAACATTACGATTTGGTGAATTAGGATTGATTAGACATAAACCTGCTATGATAGGTGTCTTGGAATTTTTGATAGAGAATCCAGAGATTTTTCAGAATGCTTTTGATGCGCGAGGACAGTACATATCAAGGTACTTTAACTTGTTAGGTGGTACGAAACCATTGGCATTTATGGACAAGTCATATTTCAAATCTGTTTTGAATGAAATAAAGCCAAGATTGTTAGCAATCAAATCCATTCAAGATGTACAAAACAAAAAATTAGATTTAGAATAACGTTTGATGAAAAAATATACTTTTATAGATTTATTCGCAGGATGTGGAGGATTGTCAGAAGGCTTCTTGCAAACTGGTAAATTTGTGGGACTAGCTCATGTTGAGTGGGAAAGCCCAATGGTCAATACTTTACGTCAGCGCTTAATAGATAAATGGCATCATTCTAAAGAGGATGCTCAAAGAAGAGTGATTAAATTTGATGTTCAAAAGACAGAAGAATTAATTTATGGTGAATGGAGTGAAGATACCAAAAAACTTTATGAAAAGGAAAATCATAAAGATATTGTAAACTTCGGTCTTCAGGGGATTGTAAAAGGAAAAACTGTCGATTTAATTATAGGTGGACCTCCTTGTCAGGCTTATTCTATTGCAGGTAGGGCGCAAGATCCCAATTCAATGAAAGATGATTATCGTAATTATCTGTTTGAGAGCTTTGTTAAGATTGTGGATTATTTCAAGCCCAAAGCTTTTGTGTTTGAAAATGTGCCAGGATTATTGAGTGCTTGTCCGGGTAATAAACCTGTTCGATATAGAATTTTTGAGGCATTTAAGGCGATAGGTTATGATATACGAACTCCTGAGAATTTGAAACAGTCTATTTACTGTGCGGAAGATTTTGATGTCCCTCAAAAACGTAATCGCATTATAATAATTGGTACCAAACATGATTCTGGTTATGATACAGAGGATTTCTATAAATCTTTAACTGCTCATAAAAGTTCTAAACCTCATAAGACAGTAAGGGATGCTATAGGTAAAATGCCAAAACTATATCCTAAGAATAAAGTGGAAATGGTTGGCAGGTCTCATGTCTCACATGAACAGAGAGAAGGCGAGAAGATAGACTTGCATATACCAAGATATAACGGAGAGCGAGATCAAAAGTTATTTGCAGAATGGTTGGGGCATCATATGAATCAAGCAACGCAAAAAGAGAAGATGGAGATTTATACTCGTATAACAGGGCATACTTCTAATCATATAAAGTATAGAAACTTAGAATGGGATAAGCCTTCGCCAACGGTCGTTGCTCATCTTCATAAAGATGGATATATGTTTATTCATCCAGACATAGAGCAGTTGCGAACAATAACCATAAGGGAAGCTGCACTTTTACAATCTTTTCCTATGGATTATAAGTTTGTTGCATCAAATCCTTATTGTTTCAAAATGATAGGAAATGCAGTTCCTGTTCTTTTTGCAAAAGGAATAGCTGAGGCAATGTATGATGTGTTGAAATCTAAAGAGTCGAAATGAAAAGAAAATTGAATATACTTGTTGCTTGCGAGGAAAGCCAAGCTTGTTGTAGAGCTTTTAGAGCGTTGGGGCATAATGCTTTTAGTTGTGATTTGTTCAATTGTAGTGGAACTATATTTGGAACTGATATAGCAGAACCTCATCCTGAATGGCATTTCAATCATGATGTTACAACAGTTTTGAATAAGACAGACCTTACTCTTCAGAATGGAACGCAAGCTGTAGTTGAGGGTGATTGGGATATTATGATTGGGCATCCACCATGCACATTTCTAGCCGTTAGTGGGGCAAAATGGATGTATCATCCTGATGATAAAAACTTACCTGTGGAGAAAAGAAGACCACATCCTAATTTTCCTACAAGAAGACAAGATCAAGAGGATGGTGCGAAATTCTTTATGTTCTTGGCAAGTGCAAATGTAAAGAGAATTGCAATAGAAAATCCAGTAGGTGTAATGAGTAGTCGTTGGCGTAAACCTGACCAATCTATACAGCCTTATATGTTTGGTGATCCTTACTCTAAAAATACTTGCTTATGGTTGAAAAATTTACGTCCACTTCATCCGTCTAAGGAAACTAACGATCATGGAGAACGTATTTACTTTGGTAGTGGAAAATCTCAACCTAAATGGTATTCTGACGGACTTACCAAGACCAAAAGCAAAGAGGAACGACAAAAATGGAGAAGCAAAACCTTTCCTAACATTGCTAGAGCAATAGCTCAGCAATGGACCATTCAGATAGCAGCTGAAGAAAATCTTTTGGAGGAGGCGGAATGGGATATCTTGGGAAGAGACTATCTTGAACTTCTTGATAAGATGACGGGTGGAATTCGGTATGTATCATCTAAGGTGGATGTTGAACTTGAAAAGAGAAGGTATCCTGTTCGTTTTAAGCAAGAGCTTCTGAGTGAGATAGAAAATAGAGAACAGAATTTAATTCAGTTTTGGAAAGAAGACCATGACTAAAGTATATATTAGAAAAATGATGAAGCATGACATTACTCATGAAGTAAGTCTTACGGCTTATGTTTTTTATGAGTTTTTCTTGGGTGCTGATTCTGTTTACTTTCAAATTGAAGGTGAAGGGATTGATTATGAAGTCACTTTTAATAATGCTACGGATTTAAGATTCGGAGGTGAGTTCAAGGCTCTTTGCAGAAAAATAGGCGCTCAAGAAGGGGACTTCCTCCTGATGACAGAAAACAATTGCCATCATTTTTCTATTTCTATAGAAAAGTCGTATCAGGCGTTCAAATCTCTGTATTATCCATTTTTCACGGGGAATAGAAGACATTTGATAGCTGTTGTAGAGAATGGATTTATTACAAAACAATATATAAGATAAATATGGGAGATGTTCTTGTAAAGTGGCGTATGGCAAAAATACCTACAGTTGTAGAACTTGTGGGTGAATTGCCTAAAGAAAAGATGCCTGAAGAAAGGTTTAAGACAGAAATGCGTTCTTCTATATATGGAGATGGATTTTTGAGAACGGTTTACCAGTTAGCTTGTCAATTAGGCTTATATTGCATTGATGATAATGAATATATCCCTCGTTTCAATATTAATATATCTGAATCGCAAGCTCATAAATATATGGAAAATTGGATTTGGCATTATTATGTTCCCAATCCATACACAAAAAGTTTTTCAAAAGAGTGTGAGCCGCAGCTTGTCATGCCTGCAATAGTCAATTATATGGAAGAAAATCCAGGTGAAGATGACCTGGCAAAAATATGCTCTAATATTTGGGGTGAGAACTTTGGAAATCTTCCGAATTTGAGATATGTGATTGATGAGTACAGCAGGGTTGCTAAGGTCGGTTTAGATAATAAAATTAAATTGGTTCCTAATTATAAGCAGATTATGAGTGAGGCTTTAGATAGAAATAATAAAAGAATGTTCTTTGACTCATTTGATGAGCCAAATTTGAATGATAAAGGTCAGGCTCCTATAGAGCCAACGTCAGAAACAACCGAACTGGATAGTCGTGAGTATGCTTATATGGCAGCTATCAAGACAAAACCTTTCCTCATTTTGGGAGGTTTCTCAGGTACAGGTAAGAGCTTGCTTGTCAAGAGTTTGGCTTTTACAACTTGCCCTTGTGATGGTGTGTTGAATACATCGGAAACCTCGCCAGGTAATTATCTGCTAGTTAGCGTAAAACCTAATTGGCATGATGCGACAGACATCACAGGCTTCCGCTCTTCAGTCAATCGTAACTATTACATTACCGACTTTATGCGTTTCCTTGTAAAGGCGAAGTTACATCCGAATGTGCCATTCTTTGTATGTTTGGATGAAATGAACCTTGCGCCAGTTGAGGAATATTTCGCTGATTTCCTTAGTGTCATAGAGTCAAGAAAACGAAAGAAAGATGGTACTATCGTTACGGATGCAATCGTGCCGGCAAGTGTTTTCAATGATAAGGATTATGCCGATGACTTTGATGTTTTCTTGAAGATAGGTTTGAAACCTATCAACGAGGTGAAGGATATTACGGAGTTTACAGCCAAAGTAAAGGAGTCGGATAGTGATGAGTCAGAATTCTTCGAGCAGAGCTGGTTGGTAGAGGAACTGAAACGTGATGGTCTAACCATTCCGCAGAACGTTATCATTATAGGTACGGTCAACATGGATGATACCACAAATTCTTTCTCTCGAAAGGTGATAGACAGAGCCATGACCTTTGAAACAATAGTTGGAACGTTCGATTCATCTTATTTTGATTCAGATGTAACTCTTGGTTATGTGAAGAATTATCGTAAAGGTGAATTGTTTATCAGTGATGAGGTACGTGCCACGGAAATGATGGAAGATGGGCGTTTTACGCTTTCTGACGAAGAGAAAAATAGAATTATCGGCTTCATCAATAGTGTCAATTCTGATTTGGAGGGAACTCCATTCAAGATAAGTTATCGAATCCTGAACGAGACGATCTTGCTCTATCGTGCAAAGCAGAAAATCGTGGAGTTGATGGGAGAAGAGGAGAAGAAGGATGGAGTTGAGGTCAATACCGACTTGAATACTATCTTTGATGATATTTTGATGCAGAAAGTTCTTCCTCGTATTGAGGGTGATTTTGAGAAGTGTGACAAATGTCTAGTGAAGTTGGGCGATCGTGCCGAAAGAATGGAGTGGAAACAAAGTTCAGAGAAGATAGAATTCATGATAAAACGCTTTGGAAAAGACCATAGTGGCTTTACTAGTTTCTGGAATTAAGGTGACGATATGGATGTATTGAAGTTTGAATGCTCTGATTATCAGGTTACGATTAGTACGGCTTCTATTGATTATGCTTGGGATAGGTTTGTGCGACGTGTGAAAAATGGCGCACTGACCTATTGTGAGTATTCTTCAAGTAGAGAAGGAACTTTGTGGCTGAGAAAACAGAACGCAGATAAGAAAGAACTAATTATGCAAAATGATGAGGCTGTACCACGAACAGAATGGTCTCAGCTTTGGCCTGTGCTCTTCGAAACATGCAAATATCAATTTGCTGTCGAGTTTAAGCATGGCTTGGATGCATCCACTGAAAAACATGCGCCTCGTGTTCGTCATCAGTTGAAAGGGGTTGGTGAGAACTTCAAGTTTTATCCTAATGGTGACAATTCTGGAATACTTGTGGGAGATATTGACTTCTTGAACTCTCCTGGTAAGTTCTCTTTTTCCTTTGACTATTGGGATGTGGAAGAAGTGTTGCATCATGAACAGATGGAACTGTATGTTGCTTCTCCTAAATTGGATACCAAGAATGACTTACAGCAAATCATGGCTCTTGTCAATCAAGAATACGAAAACTACGTCTTTGATTATCTTACCTTGACTTTTAGTAGCTTTGCCTTGCAACGTACTGAGAAAAACAACCATATCATTTGGCTCAGTATCTTTAAGAGTGTAGTGGATGATTATTTCAAAAATGTAAGGTTTGTGATGTCAAGGCCTAACAATAAGCCGGTTCGAAAAACTTATCATGCTCGTCCTGACAGAATACGCAGATGGAGCCAGCAGGAAGAAGAACGCTATAAAAATATGGGGCAAGATGCAGAGATGCATTATTTCAGGTATGAGCAAATGGAAAATACTATCAACACTCGTGAGAACCGTTTTGTGAAATATTCCTTGCATGTATTGGGAAAGAAATTCCGTGAGGTATTTGGCGAGTTGAGTGCATTGTCTTCTGATATGGATGAGGAAGAACGTAAATCTTTGGAAGAATATGATGTCTTGTTCAAACGCTTGGAGGGTTCTGCTTTTTTCAGAAAAGTAGGAGAGTTTGAGGGCTTTCGCCAGGAAAGTGCCATCTTGCAACAACGTATGGGATATAGTAAGGTATATAAGGCTTGGCTGATGCTGAAGAATTCTCTTGACTTAGTTGATGGAAAGACGGATATTGGCACGAAAAAGATTTGGGAACTCTATGAAATATGGTGCTATTTGGTGATGAAACGTTTGATAGCTAAAGTTTTAGAATTGGATTTGTCGAAGCCAAATGAGCATGTGAGGGAAGATAAGAGCGAAATGCTGAATACCATCGTAAAAAGTGGAATGACACATAAGGTGGAGTTTGACAATGTATTGAATGGTGATGTGGTTCGCTTGGAGTATCAGCATACATATAATAGAAAGACGGCGAGATTCAATACTTCAACGACAGAGCAACGCCCTGATATCGTGGTTACGGTCAAGAAGAGAAATGGCTTTGTCTTGACTTATCTTTATGATGCGAAGTATCGTGTACAGGATGATGTGAAAGATGGAGATTTGGATGATGGGGTTACCATTGATGTAGCAGATTATCCATTGCCAGATGCCATCAATCAGATGCATCGTTATCGTGATGCCATTTATTATGCAATGAAGGCAGAGAATCGCCCTCGTGCCAAGGAGATAATCGGTGGTTATATCTTGTTTCCTGGTAGGGTGGAAGGTGACGAGATTCTGAATAGGTATTTCTATCAGAGCATCAAAAAAGTGAATATTGGTGCGTTTCCTTTGCTGCCTGCTTCAAAAGAAGATGAGAACGAAATCATTCAATGTGATTTGTTGGAGAAGCATCTTCGAGAAATCTTGTTGGAAGATAGCGTGTATGAGCATGTGAAAGATTCTATTCCACAGAAAGGATTGGTATATGAGGAGGAGAACAAGGGTAATGTGATTGCTTTGAACTATGAACGCTTTGATTATGAATATGATCTAAAATGCCTGAACCATGATTTAACTTCTCGTTACGTGCCAGTCTCATTAGGAAGTGGTGAATCTCTAAAGATTGGAGCTATTGATTATCTTATGGAAATGGTGGAAGGGATGGCAGAAGGATATTATGAGGTGAGAAATGCTAACCTTAGTTTGAGAGACGGACAGTTGAAACTGTGTTTGGATTTAAGCCAATATCATCCTTTTAAAAGCGGTTGGGCGCATATAGGTAAATACAATAATGGTGATATCTTTCCTTTTTCAAGTATTGAAAGGTAAGCACTTGGGGATGTTTGGCAGCTATACGCCTGGTGAGCCGTTGTTTGCTACGGCAGAGGAAGTGCTGGGGTATCGAGAGGGGTTGGCGTGAGGAACTATTTCCAAAATGGAAATAGTTGCTTGTTTGGAAGGTCTGTGATAAGAAAAAGCAACTACCGAGGATTTCTCGGCAGTTGCAAAAAAATGCAACTGTCATAAAATGCAAAATGAGTTTAGCTTCTTCCTTGCATTTCTAAGATAAAGTCATCGGCTACATAACCATTGCTCATTAAGTACCTCAGTTCGGGATAACGAACTGAGGTAAATTATTTGCTTCTAAATGTCCTTTTTCGTCTCCAAATATGCATTGATACCATAGAGAGGAACATTCGTGAGGCGATCTTGCTCTCGATAATCGCTCATGGAGAAACGGAGGCCTACGAGGGTAGGATTGTTGGCGAGAGTGGTTTTGAGCGACTTGGCTTGCAAGTTCTCCTCTGCTTTTACTTCTATAGGATAGATGTGAGTGCCAAGTTGGATGACGAAATCCAATTCCAGTTGACTGTTTTCTTTGCTATAGTAGTTGATGGAGACATTGCGCAATGTTTGCATTTTGTTCTCTTTGGCTAATTGTGAAGGAATGGAAGCCCAAACCTGATTGATTCGCATCACTTGTTCGGTAGGAGCATGTTTGGAAATATCTCTGTCGTAAGCACGGAGAATCTCATTTTGTATTTCCCTTACGCTGTTGGAGTCATTGGTCTCAATGAAATTTTTGACAGCTTCTGGCATGCCGCCAACTAAGTAATTATGTCTTTCCTACCTGTCTTGCTCCAAGCAAAATCAAGGGCTTTCTGTCGCTCCTGTTCTTCCAAGCTATGAGGTCTTGCAATATGAATCTTTCCATAAATTCTTGTTTTTGCTGCAAAGTTACTGATTTTTAGTGAAATAGCAAAGGAAAATACATTTTTATGAGGGACTTTGAAAATCACTATGACTATTTCTGAGGCTTCGGCACGAAACCGAGAATCGCCACCAAGCAACTCATCAATGGGCTGATGATGTTGAAGAAGCAGAAGGGCAGATATACCAATGTCGGGATGCCAAGCACGGTGCTCTGTGTCATACCGCAGGCAGTCCAAGGCACGAGTACGGAGGTGACCGTGGCAGAATCTTCCGTGCTACGGCTCAGCAACTCTGGTCGATAGCCACGTGCCGCATATTCCTCCTTGTAAATGGAGGCATTCATGATGATGCTGAGGAATTGGTCGCCCATCACCAAGTTGAGCAATACGCCCGATGTCACGGTGGAGCAAACGAGCGACACGGTGCTGTGGATGCTCTTCAGGAGAACGTGGGTGATGGCGTGGAGCATGTTGCTCGCCACCATGCAAGAGCCGAAACACATGGCGCAAAGGATGAGCCAGATGGTATCGAGCATACCTGCCATGCCTCGTGTGGCTACCAAGTCGTTGATGGGGGCAAAGCCTGTATCCACCTGCGTCTTGGTGTAACAAGTAATCATGATTCCCTCGAAAAGACTCTTGGCAGAGGCGGTCGTCTCACCTGCAATCTTCACCAAGACTTCTGGCTGTAATATCAAGGCACAGACACATGCCGAGAGGGCTGAGAGCAAGAGGGTAATCAGCGATGGCGTCTTGCGATAGATGAGATAACCCGTGAATACGGGGACAAGGAGTGTCCAAAGGGAGATATGGAATCCGTAGTCCAAGCCCGTGAGATACTGGGCAACCTCCACCTCCTTGCCGTCATAAGAGAGTCCGATGACGAGATAGAGCAGGATGGAGAGTGTGATGCTCGGCACCGTGGTATAGAGCATGTAACGGATATGCGAAAAGAGGTCGGCGCCGGCGATGGACGAGGCAAGCACCGTGGTATCACTCATCGGGGAGAGCTTGTCGCCAAAGTAGGCTCCTGAGATGATGGCTCCGGCTGTGTATGGGGCAGGAATGCCAAGGGCACTGCCGATGCCCATCAAGGCGATACCGATGGTGGCGATGGTGGTCCAGGAGGTTCCCGTCATGATGGAGATGATGCTGGAGATGATGCAAGCGCAAGGCAGGAAGAAGAGGGGCGACATGATTTGTACACCATAATATATAAGGGTAGGTACGACACCGCTGATCATCCAGGTGGCTGACATCATGCCGATGAGCAACAGGATGAGGATGCTTACGCCGGCATCGCCCACGGTCTTCTTGATCATCTCCTCGAAGATGCTCCATTTCATCTTGTAGATGCCCATGCCAAGTGCCACGCATACGGCGGTGGCTATCATGAGGGCTACCTGTGAGGCTCCTGCGAGGGCATCGTCGGGAAATAAGTTGACTACTACGATGATGAGGACAACTAGGGAAGCCAAGGGAATCATCGCTATCAGCGGATTTACTTTCTGATTCATGTTTCTCTCTTATATCTTTTTCTTTATGCTAATGAATTCTTCAAAGAAGATGCTCTGCTCACTTAAAAAGCAGGGTGATGAGTGGGATGGTGATGATGGAGCCTAGGGTGGTGATGAACGTGGTCTCGGTGATGAGCGATGGATTGCGTCCATATTTCAGGCAGAACATGGTGCCAAAGCTTGCCACAGGCATGGCGATGACCACCGTATTGATGTTGTTCACCAAGTCGCTGACTCCGCATGCCTTGAAAAGAAAGTATATCGACAAGGGCACTATCGTGAGGCGGAGCAATGCGGTGATATAGACCTTCGGGCTGCCGATGATTTCTCGGATAGGCAACTTTGCCATTGAACTACCGATAATCATGAGGGCGGCTGGCACGGTGATGTTGCCCACCATCGTTACTGGTCGGGCGATGATGTCGGGCGTATGGATGCCGAGTGCCACGATGATGGCGGCAAGGAAGGCGCCGAGCATCGCTGGACTCACCAAAACCTTCGGGTTGAACTGCTTCAGACTGTATTCGCCCTTGATGAGCATCACGCCTGCCGTGAAGATAAAGAAGGTGTTGGGCATATTGAGCAAGGCTGCGTAAAAGACAGCGTGCGGCCCGAAGATGGAAGAGACGATAGGATAGCCGATGAAGCCCACGTTGGCAAACATCAATGCAAAGCCTATCATGCCCTGGTCGTCATGGTTCTTGGTGATGAGGCGTGGCACCCAGAAACCGAATACCAATAATAGGATATAGGTGAGGAAGCCTACGCCCAACAAAGGGAGGATGAGCGTGCGGTCGGGCAGCTCGTCTCCCATCACTGACGATAAAACCAACAACGGACAAGTGATGTCAACCACGATGGAAGACAACTTCTTGTCAAACTTGTCGCCCATATATCCTAACTTGCAGGCGACGTATCCCAAAATCACGATGATGAAAAGAACCACCATCACTTCTAAATTCTGCATTATCCTGACTCCTTATTCTATTTTAGTCGATAAATCTCTTGGTGATTTCGCCGTAGTTTTCGATGCGGCGGTCACGGAGGAATGGCCACCAACGGCGCACATCCTCGCTATGCTTGAGGTCGATGTCCACCACAAGGCTCTCTTCTTCCTTGTCGCTGGCACGATAATGAAGCTCGCCCTGTGGACCTGCCACGAAACTGCTTCCCCAGAACTGGATGCCATCGGTCTGTCCACTTGGGTCTGGCTCGAAGCCCACTCGGTTGACAGCCACTACAGGCAAGCCGTTTGCCACGGCATGGCCACGCATCACGGTGGTCCAAGCCTCACGCTGGCGCTGTTGTTCTTCCTCGGTATCGTAGGTGGCATAACCGATGGCGGTAGGATAAATCAGCATTTCTGCTCCTTGGAGAGCCATGAGTCGAGCTGCCTCTGGATACCACTGGTCCCAACAAACCAAGACACCGAGTTTGCCTACGGATGTCTGGATAGGATGGAATCCTAAGTCGCCCGGTGTAAAATAAAACTTCTCGTAATAGGCTGGGTCGTCGGGGATGTGCATCTTGCGGTACTTGCCTGCGATGGTGCCATCCTTCTCGATGACCACTGCCGTGTTGTGATAGAGACCTGGGGCACGGCGCTCAAAGAGGGAAGTGACGATGACGACACCGAGGTCTTTGGCGAGTTTGCCATAGAAATCAGTGGATGGACCAGGGATAGGTTCTGCAAGATTGAAGTTCTCCACATCTTCTACCTGACAGAAGTAGAGGGTGTTGTGGAGTTCCTGCAAAACGATGAGTTCTGCGCCACGATGAGCAAGGTCGATGATGCCTTCAGCGAGGCGAGTCTTGTTGTCGGCAATGTCTGCCGTGATATGTAATTGTAATATTCCGAGTTTCATTGGATATGCTTTTTCTTATTATAATCAGCTTTCAAGGCGCTAGCCCTATTTATGATTTATCATTTGTTATTTATCATTTATTCTCACCGCTCCCTTAGGCAGTTGCATGGTGAGGCAGTGGATGCTTCCGTGCTGACGGATGATGATGAGCGAATCTACGCCGATAATCTCACGGTCGGGGAAGGCAAGTTGAATCTGTCGCTTTGCCTCCTCGTCTTTCTCAGGTTGGTTGTAAGTCGGATAAATCACGGCTCCGTTGAGAATGAGGAAGTTGGCGTAGGTGGCAGGCAATCGGTCGCCCTGACTGTTCTTGTCGGTTGTCAGTCTGTCGCCCTCGTCATAGATGGCATCTGGCATCGGAAGCTTGAGCAGGCGATAAGGGTATCCCTCGAAGGTGAAAAGTTTCTGGAGTTGCTTTTCGAGGGCTTGGAAGTCCTCATACTGCTCATCTTCAGGGTCGTCACAACCTACATATAATAAGGTGTCGTGGGGAGCTACTCTCACGATGGTGTCGATATGTCCATCGGTATCATCGCCGATGAGATTGCCATGGTCGAGCCATTCCACCTGGCGTGCATGGAAGAAATTCTTGAGCTGTCGGTCGATGTCATCCTTGGTGAACGGTTGGTTGCGGTGAGGGGCGAGGAGGCATTGGGATGTCGTAAAAATCGTTCCCTTGCCATCGCTCTCGATGCTTCCACCTTCCAGGACGAATCCCGTATGGTTTTCCAAGGCAGCGTCGAAGGCACCCTGGTAATAGAGTTGGAGGTTGATGGCATTGTCTTTCTGCCATGCGAACTTCTCGCCCCAACCATTAAACTTGAAATCGAGCAAGTGGATAGGGACGATGAAAGAGTTTTGCTTGTTGCGTGATATCAACGTTATCGGTCCATGATCACGTGCCCATGTATCGTTGCTGTCAATCTCAAACAAGAGGACGCGCTTCATCTGCTCAGGTGAAAGTCGCTCTGACAGCATCTTGTGCGTACTTTCTACAATCGGAGTAACTACAAGAAGGTGCTCGAAGCGAGTAATAATCTCAGAAAGCTCTAGATAGGTATTGGTAATCTGTCGGAGATATTGCTTCCAGTCGGTGTCAGCATGAGGCCAAGTGAGCATGATGGCACTCTGTGGTTCCCATTCTGCAGGGAGCACGAAGTCGCAAGGAAATGTCGAATACATAAGCTATACGTTTTAATGCACATGGTTGTCAAATGTGCTAGTTGTTCTAATATTTATAGTTATGCGTGCAAAAATACTAAAAAAATCGCAAATACATCATTTTCTTGTGATGAAATTGCTATTTTTGATTAATTTTTGTTTGGTGATACTTGGGAATGTCTCAAAACGTTTGAGTAGAAAGATATTGAGAGGTATTGATAGAAATATTAAAAAAGTTTAAACATAAAGAGGAAAAGGTTCATAATAGCGGATAAATGCTTAACTTTGCAATCCAAAAGTGTAATTTGTTAGCAAAATCGGGCGGTAGCATCTTTAATGCTTGCTAGATGGAGCTACCTTAAATATTAAAGGAGCGTGAAAATATATCAGGTTGTTGATGCCCTTGAACAATACGCGCCTCTGCCCTTGCAGGAAGGATACGATAATGCCGGCTTGCAAGTTGGATTGACAGAGGCGGTAGAAGTATCAGGGGCATTGTTGTGTCTTGACGTCACTGAGGCTGTCGTCGATGAGGCTATCCGAAAGGGCTGCAATCTCATCGTGAGCCACCATCCGCTAATCTTCCGTAAGCTGGCGAGAATCAGCGATGAGAACTATGTGCAGCGCACTGTGATGAAAGCCATCAAGAATGACATCGCCATCGTGTCGATGCATACCAATATGGATGCTGCTACCGGGGGTGTCAACTTCAAGATAGCTGAGAAACTGGGACTTCGCAATGTCCGCTTCTTCGGAGGCGAAAAGGAAGTGAACGGCGTGAAAGGTGGCGAGGGCGTCATTGGTGAAATCGCTGATGAGGCTATCGAGGCTTCTTCCGACTTGAAGGAGCGTTTCTCGGAAGGCATTGCTGCCGACGACCTCATCTTGATGCTCCGTGATCGCTTCCGGGTGGAAAGTGTGCAATGCAATGAGTTGCTTCGCCGTCCTATCCGAAAGGTGGCTCTCTGTGGTGGCGCAGGCTCGTTCTTGCTGGATGCTGCCATCGCTGCTGGTGCGGATGCCTTCATCACGGGCGAGATGCACTATCATGAGTTCTTTGGGCATGAGCAGGAGATTCAGATTTGCGTCATCGGACATTATCAGAGTGAGCAGTTCACAAGCGAGATATTCCAAAGTATCATTGAGGAGAAGTGTCCGGGAGTGAAATGCTATATCTCGGAGATCAATACCAATCCGATACTCTATTTATAAACATTAATTATTTAAATAATATAAAGCGTATGGCAAAGAAAGATCCTACAGACTTGACCGTGGAAGAGAAGTTGAAGACTCTCTATCAGCTTCAAACCACTTTGTCGGCTATCGATGAGAAGCGTGCATTGAGAGGTGAGTTGCCTCTCGAAGTTCAGGACTTGGAAGATGAGATTGCAGGTCTTGCAACTCGTATCGAGAACATTGAGCGTGATATTGACCAGTTCCAGAGAGCAGTATCTCAGAAGCAGGGCGAGATTCAGGACGCTCAGGCTAGCTTGGAGCGTTATCACTCTCAGTTGGAGACAGTAAGCAACAACCGTGAGTATGATACATTGAGCAAGGAAATCGAGTTCCAGGAGTTGGAAATCGAGCACTGCAACAAGAAGATTCGTGAGGGTCAGCAGAGAATCTATGAGAAGCAGGGCGACTTGAAGCATGCTCAGGAGATGAAGGCTGATCGTGAGCGTGGTCTCGTAGAGAAGCGTGCCGAACTGGACGACATCATGGAGGAAACTCGTGAGGAAGAGGATCGTCTGAAGGAGAAGGCTATCGACTTGGAGAAGAAGATTGAGTCTCGTTTGCTCTCTAGCTTCAAGCGTATTCGTAAGGGTGCTCGCAATGGTTTGGGTATCGTTTACGTACAGCGTGATGCTTGTGGTGGTTGCTTCAACAAGATTCCACCTCAGCGCCAGTTGGATATCAAGATGCACAAGAAGATTATCCCTTGTGAGTACTGCGGTCGTATCTTGATCGACCCAGAATTGGCTGGTGTTAAGATTGAGACTCCTGCAGCAGAGGAGAAGCCAAAGCGTAAGCGCACTATTCGCAAGAAGAAGGCAGAGGATGCTGAATAAGCTTTTCAGAATTCCTCGGCAGACTTCTGATGAACATAAACCAAACAAAAAGGCTCGCCAAATCGGCGGGCCTTTTTTGTTACATTCCTCGTGCCTTGAAGATTCTCTCCTTGGCGTCATTGATTTCCTGGAACTTTTTCTCTGCAGCTCGGCGTACATCCTCGCCCAGTGCTGCCACCTTGTCGGGATGATGCTTGAGTGCCATCTTGCGATAGGCAGCCTTCACCTCGTCATTCGTAGCCGTTGGAGGAATGCCCAGCACCTTGTAGGCATCGTCAAGACTACTGGTGGAAGAAGCTCCGCTGTGAAGGTTGAGCATCTGCTCTACGTCCTCCTCGGAAAGACCGAGATGGATGGCTACTTCCTTGAGCGCTGCTATTTCCTCAGGGCTGACCACTTGGTCGGCTTGTGCTATCATCACGAGGAAGTTGAGCAACTGAAGTCGCTGTTCATACAGCATATTGCTGCGTATCTGGTGACAGCTGTCTTGTATCACCGTGCGATATTCAGCCATGCCGATGCGCTTCTGTTGCTCGAAGAGCTTGAGGAGGATGCTGTTGCCCTGTTGGCTAGCTTCCTCACCGAAGTTCTGGCGAAGGAATCGACGTACCAGTTCCATCTCGGAGTGCATGATCTTGCCATCCGCTGTGATGATGTAAGAGGAGAGCACGAGGAGCGAGAACATAAAGCTGTTGCGCTGTCCCTCGTAAGCACGCTGGCTTCCGTAGCCTCGGCTCCCAGCGTAAGCATCGTCGTTTTCCCGGTTGTTGTAGTCATTTCCTCCGTCTCGGTTGACTTCATCCAAGCCGTGGTCGAACAAGGAGCCTAGAGCGAAACCCGCCAAGGCTCCCAAAGGACCTGCTGTGATGAAGCCGAGGAAACCTCCTATCCATTTTCCTGCTGCCATATCAGCCCCTGCTTTACTTGAAATAATACAGGAAGGTAGCGATGCCAGAAAGAGCTGGCTTGCGCTGACCCTCGATCTCGATGTCAAACTTGATGCTGGTCTTGCAGATGCCACGAAGGTTGGCAATCTCATGCAAGGTGGCAACGAGGCGAACACGAGAACCTGTGATAACTGGCTGACCGAACTTCATGTCATCCATGCCATAGTTGACCATCATCTTGAGGTTGTTGACCTCGATGATCTGCTGCCACATATATGGAAGGAGGGAAAGTGTCAGATAGCCGTGGGCGATAGTGCTGTGGTAAGGGCTTTCCACCTTAGCACGCTCTACGTCAACGTGAATCCACTGTGGGTCGAGGGTTGCGTCAGCAAACTTGTTGATGCGGTCCTGATCTACCTGCAACCACTCTGATTCTCCTAATTTCTCACCAAGGTGAGAAGCAAATTCCTCGTAGGAATTGATTACTAATTTTGCCATTTCTTTTATAATCTAATTTATATGTTTAGTCTCTTCTGAAAATGTCTCGTGTATAAACCTTGTCCTGCACATCGTCCAAGCACTTGTCGTAGCGGTTGGCGATGATGGCTTGGCTCTGCTTCTTGAAGTCTTCGAGATGGTTGACCACACGACTTCCGAAGAAGGTTGTGCCGTCCTCCAGGGTAGGCTCGTAGATGATTACCTGTGCACCTTTTGCCTTGATGCGCTTCATCACGCCCTGGATGCTGCTCTGACGGAAGTTGTCGGAGTTGCTCTTCATGGTGAGACGATAGACACCGATGGTGCAAGGCTTCTCCTCAGCTGCATTGTAGTTGTTCTGGTTGGCATAATCGTAGTAGCCTGCCATGTTGAGCACTCGGTCGGCGATGAAGTCCTTGCGGGTGCGGTTGCTCTCTACGATGGCTTGAATCAAGTTCTCTGGCACATCAGCATAGTTGGCGAGCAACTGCTTGGTATCCTTTGGCAAGCAATAACCACCGTAGCCGAAGGAAGGATTGTTGTAGAATGTGCCGATGCGAGGGTCGAGTCCTACGCCATCAATGATTGCCTTGGTGTTGAGTCCTTTCATCTCAGCGTATGTGTCCAACTCATTGAAGTAGCTCACACGCAGAGCCAAGTAGGTGTTGGCGAAGAGTTTGACAGCCTCTGCTTCGGTCAAGCCCATAAACAAGGTGTCGATGTCTTCCTTGATAGCACCTTCTTGCAGGAGTTCTGCGAAAGTGTGGGCAGCCTTGTCGAGACGCTCGTCTCCTTCAGGGCGACCAACGATGATGCGGCTAGGGTAGAGGTTGTCATACAAAGCCTTGCTTTCACGCAAGAACTCAGGTGCAAAGATGATGTTGTCACAGCCATATTTCTTGCGCACGCTTTCTGTATATCCTACAGGGATGGTGCTCTTGATGACCATGATGGCATTTGGGTTTACCTTCATCACCAGTTCGATGACTTCCTCTACGTGGGAGGTGTCGAAATAGTTCTTCACTGGGTCGTAGTTGGTAGGTGTGGCGATGACGATGAAGTCAGCGTCCTTGTATGCCTCCACGCCATCGGTGGTAGCCTTCAGGTTGAGTACCTTTTCAGTCAAGTACTTCTCGATGTAGTCGTCCTGGATAGGAGACTTGCGTTGGTTGATCAACTCTACTTTCTCTGGTACGACATCCACAGCCGTCACTTGATGATGCTGGCTAAGCAATGTGGCGATGCTAAGACCTACATATCCTGTACCTGCCACTGCTATTTTAATATTTTGGTTTGCCATTTTTTTGTTGTTTGTTTGATGGGTAGCTTTTCAGCATACCTTATTATATATAGAATGCAAAGATAGTGTAAAATATGGAGAATGCAAAAATATAGCGATATTTTTATCAAAAAATAACTCGCTCATATTTTGCGAATTTCAGAACGACCGTCCACTTGGTCGGAAATTCGCAAAATATGGCGAACTTTATATTGTCAACAATTCGTCATAATTTGGAATATCTTCAAGGAATAAATATTTTTTACCAGCATAGTCCATCTTGCAAATATAGTGTTCCATGCCATTGCTCACCACGAGATAATCTACATGTAGGAGCATGTTGTAGGCAGTGATTTGGTCGAAAACTTTTTGGCTGATGGGAATGTGTGGAGCCTTGTATTCGATGATCATTTTGGGTTGCAATTCACGGGAGTAAAGTACGCTGTCGGCACGGAGCGTCTTGTCGCCGATGGTCAGCGGAATCTCGTTTGCCAAGAGTGAGGCAGGGTAGCCTTTGTGCTCCACCAGATAGTGGATGAAATGCTGGCGCACCCATTCCTCAGGGGTGAGTGCGATGTATTTTCTCCTTAAAATATCGAATATCTGAGGGTGCTCCTTGGTGCCTCTCAACTTCAATTCGAATGCCGGAAGATTCAGTTTTATCATATTAATATATACTTTTTCAAAAATAATTTGTACCTTTGTAGCAAAATACAATTTGCAATTTCTTGCCCCATTTTTCCGTGGGGAAAAGTGATTGCAAAGATACAAAAAATATCGTAATGGCAGAAAAAAAACAAGCAATAAGTTATGAGTCTGTGATGAAAGACTTGAAGGCTCGCAACTTTTCTCCTGTCTATATTTTGATGGGAGATGAGTCTTATTATATAGACTTGCTCTGTGATTATATCACCGAAAATGTGCTGCAACCTGAGGAAAAGGACTTCAATCAAGTGCTGCTTTTTGGTGCCGAAACTACGGCGGCGCAGGTTGCCGATCAGTGCAAGGGCTATCCGATGATGGCGGAGCATCGAGTGGTGGTTTTGAAAGAGGCTCAAAATTTGCGAAATTTTGAGTCGATCGAGAAGTACCTCGAAAATCCGGTAAAATCAACCGTCTTTGTGATGACCTATAAGAACGGTTCGATAGACCGTCGCAAGAAATTGGTTCCGCTGGCTGAGAAGGTGGGCGTTGTTTTTGAGAGTAAGAAACTGAAGGATTATCAGTTGCCATCGTTTATCGAGACTTTCTTGAAAAAACGAAAGGTGAGCATCGAACAAAAAGCTACCCAGATGATAGCCGACCATATCGGTGCCGATTTGCATCGCTTGGTATCTGAGTTGGATAAACTGATGATTTCTCTTCCGGAGAATGATCGCCGCATCACTCCTGAGGTAGTGGAGAAGGTGATAGGAGTGAGCAAGGAGTTTAATGCTTTCGAGTTGAGAAATGCCATCGTCAACCGTGATGTTTTCAAGGCAAATCAAATTATCAATTATTTTGACAGCAATCCGAAGAGTGGATCGCTCTTTGCGCTTCTCCCGATGCTCTTCAATTATTTCCAAAATTTGATGCTTGCTTATTATGCTCCGAATAAAACGAACGAAAATGAGCTCGCAAAATTCTTGGATTTGCGTAATGTTTGGGGCGTGCGTGATTATACGACAGGAATGAGAAACTATAATGGTGTGAAGGTGATGCAGATCATCAACAAGTTCAGGGAGGTGGATGCCAAGTCGAAGGGTATCGATAACCCAAATACTTCTGCTGGAGAGTTGATGAGAGAACTCGTTTTCTTCATCCTTCATTGATGCTTTTTCTCCTCCTCTTGATTGTTTTCTTCTTGGTCAAAGAAGCTCCAAATCTCAGTTTTTCTCTTGGTGAGTTTTCTGAGATTTGGGGCTTTTTTGTTTCTGGATTTTTCTCGTTTCTTTTGATTTTCGTTTCGGTTTTTGGAGAAATCCATGGGGTAGGAGAGAAGGAATTTTCTCACTTTTCTACTGAGATATTGTGGTGCTCGCTTGGGATTTTGGGACTGTCTTTTGTCCATCTATCCGTTCCATCTGCAGGTTCCTCTGAGCAACTGTGCAGGATTTTAAGCCGAAATAGGATTGAAAAATGTAAATTTTAGCCGATTTTTGAAGAAATGGAGACGTTTTTGGCGTGTTTGATGCTCAAATTTGCGCCATTTTCATCTAAAATGAGGGATTTTTGAGCTAGATGGAGAAGTGACGGGAATTAGCCTGTTTACTTGTAACTGATAGTATATGAGCGAGTTATAGAAAAGTAAATGCCTCTTGGTGCCTCAAAACTAGCGAATTTGACGCTGGGGCTTAACATCGGTCTGAAAATGAGAAAAATGGAAAAATAGAGCACTTTTCTGAAGTTTCAAATTTACATTAACTTATATTAGGTTTTAAATCTTTGAAGTTTGAATATTTAAATTTTAAAATCAAAACCAATGATTTAAATATGAAAATTCAAACATGAAGAATCATATCTATTTTAAGATTTAATAATTCGCATCTTAATATCTGAATGTTTAGTTTAGTTTTGCAAACTGCATAAAAATACAATAAAGGTTTTGCAAGTCTATATGATTGAAAATCAGACTATAATTTGATTTTGTTCAGATGATAGCCCGATTTTAGCCTACTAGTTAGATGAAAATTTGCATAAATTGAGTTGATAACCTATATATATGATATAATAACTATCAGATAATCAGTTAACTCATTTAAAATGCTCGACAAAATCTTTGTAACACATATTGTTTTGTAAATATTGTATTTGTAAATGTAAACAAGAAAACTCGCTTTTTAATATGAAATTTAAAACTTTGAATATATAAATTTAAAGTTTAAGATTTAAAATAATTCTTCATTTTCTTGCATAATTCAAAAAAATGCTTTACCTTTGTAAAGTCTAAGAGAATGACCTCTTTTCGAGGCATTTTACCAACTTGTTCCGAAAAAGCACATGGCTCACATCGCCCAGTTGGCTGTCGGACGAGCTTCAATTTCATCTATAAAATGTAAACGATTAGGATATGAAAGATAGAATCAGACACATCATGGAGGCGCAGCACCTCACGCAGCAAAGTTTCGCGCAACTCCTAGGAATTTCTCCAGCACAGTTGAGTGGCATCTTCAAGGATCGTACCAAACCGACCCTCAATATTGTTGATGCGATTCATCAAAAGTTTCCTCAGATCAATCTGAGTTGGTTGCTCTATGGTGTTGAACCGATGTATGTCAATTCCGAGGTGTCTCAGGACCCATCCGCTACAGGTTCCGATGGCTCCAGTGATGCCAGTCCTCAGATAGAAGGTATGGCTCTGGACTTCGAGGATGAGCACTCTGGGGAGGGTCAGATGGGTGTAGGTGATGCCTCAGCCTCCCCTACCTATTATAATAATAAGAGAATCCCAACTTCTCAGGTGGCTCAAGGCTCTCTTTTCGATACCTCTCAAATGCCCGGTGTTAATTCGACACTAAAAAATAGAGCGCAAGAAGTTGTGAAATATATTGACAAACCGCAGCGAAAGATTACCGAGATTCGTATTTTCTATGATGATCAGACTTGGGAGACTTTCGTACCAAAGAAATAGCTATTATTAAGTTATATGTGTGTTTAAAAATCAAAATATATTCTCTTTTCTTTCGTAGTGTCGAAAAATTGCATTACCTTTGCATCATAACTAAAAAGGTAATGCAATTTTTTGTTTTCTCACATGATGGGAAACTGCATCTCCTAACGAACAAGAACAATCAAAATCGTAACGATGAAAAAATACATTTTAGACCTCAACGTGGTTTCGGTAGAGCCATTGAGCGATAAGCACATCTTGATCAAGCTTACCGATGAAAAGCCTCTGCCAGAAATCTTGCCAGGACAGTTTGTCGAAGTTCGAGTAGATCATTCTCCTACTACCATGCTCCGCCGCCCTATCTCCGTGAATTTTGTAGATTATGAGTCCAACCAACTATGGCTGCTTGTAGCGATGGTGGGTGATGGCACTCGCCAGTTGGGTACACTCAAGGCTGGCGATCACCTCAACTGTGTGCTGCCTCTGGGCAATGGCTTCACGATGCCAACGAGCCAGGGACAGAAGTTCCTCTTGGTAGGTGGCGGTGTCGGCGTGGCTCCATTGCTTTACTTCGGAAAGCGTATCAAGGATATGGGAGCCGAGCCAGTGTTCCTCTTGGGTGCTCGTACCGATAAGGACCTCCTCGAACTGGATGAGTTTGCCAAGATAGGTCGTGTCTGCATCACCACCGAGGATGGTAGTGCAGGAGAGCAAGGTTTCGTCACCAACCATTCCATTCTTCAGAGAGAGAGTTTCGATATGATTTCCACTTGCGGTCCGAAACCGATGATGGTGAGCGTGGCTCGTTATGCCAACAAAGCCAACGTGGAATGCGAGGTTTCTCTAGAGAACAAGATGGCGTGTGGCGTGGGTGCTTGCCTCTGTTGTGTGGAGAAAACTAGCAAGGGAAACCAGTGCGTCTGCAAGGATGGTCCTGTCATCAATATCAAGAACCTTCTTTGGGAACTCTAAGAGGGGAAGGATAGCGAGTCGCTCCTATTGATGGGAGGGCGATTTTCGCTAGAAATGTAAAATAAAGGGAATGTCAGTCGAAAGGCATTCCGATTAAAAATGTAAAATATTATGGCTTCATTAAGTGTAAACATACATCAGTTGAAATTGAAGAATCCAGTGATGACGGCATCGGGAACCTTTGGCTACGGTCTGGAATTTGCAGACTTCGTGCCATTGGAGGAAATCGGTGGCATCATCGTGAAGGGAACCACCCTGGAGCCTCGTGAGGGTAATGACTATCCTCGCATGGCTGAGACTGCGCAGGGTATGCTGAACTGCGTGGGACTCCAGAACAAGGGCGTGGAATATTTCTGCAATCATATCTATCCACAGATCAAGGATATTGATACCAATATGATCGTCAATGTGTCGGGACATTCCCCAGAGAGCTATGCGGCTTGTGCGGCTCGCATCAATGAACTGGACAAGATTCCAGCCATCGAACTCAACATCTCTTGCCCTAACGTGAAGGATGGCGGTATGGCTTTCGGTGTCACTTGCGAAGGAGCTGCCAGCGTGGTGAAGGCTGTGCGCCAGGCATATCACAAGACGCTTATCGTGAAGTTGTCGCCAAACGTAACCAATATCGCCGACATCGCTCGTGCTTGTGAAGCAGAAGGTGCCGATTCCGTTTCCCTCATCAATACCCTGATGGGAATGGCGGTGGATATCGAGAAGCGCCAACCACTGTTGAGCATCCGCACGGGAGGCTTGAGCGGTCCTTGCGTCAAACCAGTGGCACTGCGTATGGTCTATGATGTGGCTCATGCCGTGAAGATTCCAGTGGTAGGCTTGGGAGGCATCTCTACAGCCAAGGATGCGATAGAGTTCTTGATGTGTGGTGCTACGGCGATAGAAATCGGTACAGCCAACTTCGTGGACCCTGCCGTGACCAAGAAGGTGAAGGATGGCATCAACGACTGGCTCGATGCTCATGGCTGCTCTTCCGTCAACGAGATCATTGGTGCTATCAAGTGATTTCGCAGAAGTCGCTAGCAAAAAAGCATTTTATACAAGAACAATAATAGGATATATTAAAAACAATAGTTATGTTATCAGATATTGAAATTGCAAGATCAGTAAAATTACGCCCTATCAACGAGGTCGCTGAGGAGTTGGGCTTGAAGGAGGAGCAAATCGAGAATTATGGTCGTTACATCGCCAAGGTGGAAACGGGTGCCATCGACAAGTTTAAGTTTGCCGGTCATCACCTCATCTTGGTCACAGCTATCAGTCCTACCAAGGCTGGCAATGGCAAGACAACCGTGAGTGTAGGTTTGGCACTCGGTATGCAGCAGATAGGCAAGAAGGCTGTTGTCGCTCTGCGTGAGCCATCCCTCGGTCCTTGCTTCGGCATGAAGGGTGGCGCTGCTGGTGGCGGCTATGCTCAGGTGTTGCCAATGGACAAGATCAACCTCCACTTCACGGGCGATTTCCATGCCATCACGGAGGCGAACAACATGATTGCTGCCTTGCTCGACAACTATCGTTATCAGCATGAGGCAGAGGGATTCAAGTTGAAGAAGATTCTTTGGCGTCGTGTGATGGATGTCAACGATCGTGGCTTGCGTCGCATCATCACGGGCATTGGTGACAAGAACGGCATCGAGACTGAGGCTGGCTTCGACATCACCCCTGCATCAGAGATCATGGCTATCATGTGCTTCGCCACGAGTCTCGAAGACCTTCGCCGTCGCATCGACAACATCTTGCTCGGCATCACAGAGGATGACAAACCATTCACCGTGAAGGATATGGGAGTGGGCGGCAGCATCGTGGCTTTGCTCTTGGATGCCCTCAAGCCAAACCTCGTGCAGACGACAGAGGGAACTCCTGCTTTCGTACATTGCGGTCCATTCGCCAACATCGCCCACGGATGTAATTCTGTGATGGCTACGGCGGCAGCTCTTGAATATGGCGACTATGCTATCACGGAGGCTGGATTCGGTGCCGACTTGGGCGCAGAGAAGTTCTATGACATCAAGTGCCGCAAGACTGGTTTGCAGCCAGACCTCACCGTCTTGGTTGTTACCTTGCAAGCCTTGAAGATGCACGGTGGCGTGGCTCAGGAAGACATCAAGAAGCCAAACATCGAGGGCATGAAGAATGGCTATTGGAACCTTGACAAGCACGTGAAGAACTTGCAGAGCTTCGGACAGACCGTGGTGATTGCCTTCAACAAGTTTGCTACCGATACCGACGAGGAGATTGAGGTCTTGCGTCAGCATTGCGAGGAGATGGGATGTGGATTTGCAGTCAACAATGCGTTTGCCGAGGGTGGCAAGGGCGCTGTCGAGTTGGCAAATCTCGTGGTGAAGACCATTGATGAGCATCCATCAGCACCTCTTTACTTCGCTTACAAGGACGATGAGCCTGTGGAGAAGAAGATAGAGGATGTCGCTTTCAATCTGTATGGCGCTGGCAGCGTGACGATGAGCGATTCTGCCAAGGCGATGATCGAGGAGATTAAGAAGTTGGGCGCCGAGAAGTTCCCTATCTGTATCGCCAAGACGCAGTATAGTTTCTCTACGGATGCCAAGGCATACGGTCCTACGGAAGGTTTCGAGCTTCATGTAAGAGACATCACCGTCAACATGGGTGCCGAGATGATTGTCGTCATTGCCGGTCCTATCATGCGTATGCCTGGTTTGCCAAAGAGCCCTCAGGCGGAGCGCATTGATGTAGTGAATGGTGAGATTGTCGGTCTTTCATAAACTGATATTGTTGAACTATCATAAAACGAGATAGCCTTTTCAAAGGCAAAATCAGATAAAGGAATCCGCTTCAGTTTTCTGTTTTTTTAGCAGAAAGCTGAGGCGTTTTCATTCCCCTAACTTCTATTACTTGCACGAGAAGTTAAGGAGTTAAAGGGAGTTACCACTCCCTATGGTCGCTGAGAAGTTAAGGAGTTAAAGGGAGTTACCGCTCCCTATGGTCGCTGAGAAGTTAAGACAACAGCCTTTGACTTCAAACATTTTATGCGGATTGTCGCCTTTTACAATCCAAAGTACACACACACATTTTGTCACACGTCACAGTTGTCACAGTTTTTTTAGACAAGAACTATTGTGCTTTTCACTCCCCAAGTTTCCCTTCCTCTGTCTTGGCTCTCATGGCAGTGGAAGAGGCGAGACTGAACTCGCAGCCGCAATATAGCTGGTTGTAGAAGTCGTTGAGGTGCAAAAGCTCGTTTCTTCTCATTTGCAGTCCGCCCTTGCGCCAGTTCTGCTCCCACCATTCCACGTCAGGGCAGTCGCCCACGGCGATATGTCCGGCGGTGTCTATCTGGTGGATGTTCTTCCATCTAGACGAGGCGAGGGTAGTGGTGAGGAGTGAAAATCCATGCTCCTGGGCATAGCGGGCTGCCCGACGCAAGCGAAACTGGAAGCAGGCGGAACAACGGGAACCTCTTTCTGGCTCACCCTCCAAGCCCTTGATCGCCGTCAGCCACTGCTCGTGGTCGTATTCGTCCTCCACGAAAGGAACGCCTTGCTCCTTCAGAAAGCGAATCAACTCATGCTTGCGAATCTCGTATTCCTGTAGTGGATAGATGTTGCTGTTGGAGAAAAACACGGTAGGCTCCATCTTGTTGCGCAACATGCATTCTACGATGGCTGATGAGCAAGGAGCACAACAAGCATGCAATAGCACTCGCCGTCCTTCGGCGCAGCTACCATCAGGGAGAGTAAGTTTGATGTATTTATATTGTTCTTCTGGAAGTATTTTCATCTTTGTTATTCTTATGAAATTTGTAATCTAGTTGATTGGGAAGTTCTATCGAATCGGATAAAACATAACCCCTATAAAACAAAAAAACAAATGGGGTACAGTCTCACGACAACCCCCATTTGCCCAAATATATGCGAAAACTGATGCAAAGATACTGCTTTTTTGGTTATCTCCAAATTTTTCGGTAAGTTTTTTTCGGAAAATGCTGGAAAATGCCGTTTTTTAACTCTTTGTTAACGAATGTGGGATAGTATTGTTAACAAGTGTTTCTGAAAAACATGTCAACAAGTGTTTCTGGAATTCATGTAAAATCGAGAGTATAGAGAATCGACAACGAAATCAGCAAGAAACAGAGAATCGACAACGAAATCAGCAAGAAATACCCCTTATTCCTTCTTGTTTTTACAAAAAGCCAACAAAAACAAGCGTTTTCTGATGTTTTTGATAGCAAAGTATGCTCGGTTTCGAAAAATAATCGTAACTTTGCACTCGCAAACTACAAAATGAAAAAGAAGAGTAGTATTTTTCTAACTAATAATATTAATGTAGAAAGATTATGAGTGAACAGATTGAGCAACAGAATAACAAGCCCCTTGTGGATGCTGAGCAAGGTGCAGCAACGGAAGCTAAGTTAGATGCTGAGCAAGGTGCAGCGCAAGAGACGGAGCCAATGGCTGGCTTCCAAGTTATCAACGAAGGTTTCTCTACCCTGGAGGCGATAGAAGAAGCCAAGCGTTGCCTGCATTGCAAGATTCCTCAGTGCCGCAAGGGATGTCCTATCGAGAATGATATTCCAGACTTCGTGCACGAGTTGTCCATGGGCAACATGGGTGCGGCGATGTCCATCATCAATGCCAAGAGCAACTTGCCTGCCATCTGCGGACGAGTTTGTCCTCACGAGAAACAGTGCCAGGGACATTGCGTGCTCGGCAAGAAGGGTAAGCCTGTGCAGATAGGTAAGTTGGAACAATTTGTTGCTGACTTCGATACCAAGATGAAACTCTCTCGTGAGAAATTGCCTCAGAAGACACGTGGACGTGTGGCAGTCATCGGTTCGGGTCCTGCGGGCTTGACGGTGGCTGGCGACTTGGCTCGCCAAGGATTCAACGTCACCATCTTCGAGGGACAGGCTGAGCCAGGCGGTGTCTTGATGTACGGTATCCCTGAGTATCGTCTGCCTAAGAGCGTGGTGAGAGAGGAAATCAAGAAGATAGAGGCGCTGGGCGTGCAGTTCATTACCAACTGTATGGTGGGTGAGAACAATGTCACCATCGACAGCCTTTTCCGTGCCGGCTATGATGCCATCTTTATGGGTACGGGCACGAGCGTACCTCAAAATATGGACTCCACTCCAGGAGCCAAGTTGCACGGTGTGAGCCAGAGCAACTACTTCCTTCACAACGTGAATGCTTACAACGAGGGTGCCTTGACTCGTGATATGGTGCCTCTGCGTGACGGCGAGAAGGTGGGCGTCATCGGTGGTGGCAATGTGGCGATGGATGCCGCTCGTACAGCCATCCGTCTCGGTGCCGACGTCACTGTGCTCTATCGCAAGACCCAGGAGGAGATGCCTGCCATCCAGAGTGAATATGAGGAGGCAGTGAAGGAAGGTGTCAAGTTTGAGTGGAAGACCACTGTCGAGGCATTCCTCAAGGGCAAGAACGGCCGACTGGGCAGTTGTGTACTCAACACCCCTGAGGGCGAGCGTGTGGAGAAGTTCGATCGCATCTATCTCGCCATCGGTTCCCGTCCTGCCAACCGCATCGTCTCCACGACAGCTGGTATCGAGGTGGACGAGAAAGGCTATGTCAAGGTGGTGGAGCGTCCGTTCGGTATGACCACCCGCCGAGGTGTGTTTGCCGGAGGTGATGTCGTTCACCGTCCGCAGACCGTGGTCTTGGCGATGAAGGCTGCCAAGGAGGTGGCGCAAGGCATCGCCCAGTATGTGGATGCCATCAAGTTGCTCGAGGAGGCGAAGCGCATCGAGGAGAATGGCACCACGGAGGCTGAATAGGATTTAGAGCTGCAAAGGCGCAGTTCGCCCGATGGCGAAGCGCAAACGTTATAGACTTTTAAATCGCATTAATATCTTCCAAAACTTTCGATGGGTTTTGGAAGATATTTTTATTTTATATATTTTTGCAAGAAAAATAGCAGAAATGAAGAAACTCTTATTAATGATATGTCTCTTGATGATTGTGGGGTTGGCGAAGGCGCAGAAGACGTGCGTCATCGCCAGTGCGGAAGACCATGTGCCTATCCGTGAGGCGCTCATCCATACCGACAACAACCATTGGGCGCGAACCGACTATCGTGGCTATTTCACCATGAAGTATCAGTTCGATTCCGCCACGGTCTCCAAGCAGGGTTACCTGAAAACCACCATCTATCTGAAGAACCTCCCCGATACCGTCTTCCTCTTGCCCGAAAGTCAACAGCTAGGAACGGTGGAGGTCTGGGGAAAGAACCAGCAGCACGTGAGGGACATGGAGGACCAAATCAGCGAGTCGGCTAGCCAGTATGGTGGACCCGTTACTGGTGCTTCCTTCGACCTGGCGAATATGCTCGACAAGCGAGGCAGACGTGACCACAAGCATCTGCAGAAAGCCAAGAAACTGCTGGGCGAGTACGATCGCAAGGACCCTATCGTCTCGGCTTACGAAAAGGCGACTGGCAAGAAGTATCAGTTGAAGACACCTTACGAGGTGGAACTGGAGAAGCGAGACTCTGGACTGGTGGAGTACAAGGGCGAGAAAATGACTCCGCAGCAAAAGAAAGCTGAGAAAATCGGTGACGTGATTGTCAAGGCTGGCAAGGCGATAGATAAGTTGCACAGGGACAAGCCGGTCAGCTTGGATATGTTCAAAAAAGAAGAGTAAATTCGGCTCTTTTTATATTATTAAGGTATAAAATACCCCTAAAAACGGATAATTCAGCATTTTTGTGAAAAAATAGTTGGTGCATTTCGCAAAAAATAGTAATTTTGTAGCCAAAACAAAAAGACGAATTAAAACATGTTTGAGAATTTAAGTGATAGATTAGAGCGCTCTTTTAAAATATTGAAGGGTGAAGGTAAGATTACCGAGATCAACGTGGCTGAAACCATGAAGGACGTGCGTCGTGCACTCCTTGATGCCGATGTCAACTATAAGGTGGCTAAGGAATTCACCAACAAGGTGAAGGAGAAGGCGTTGGGCATGAACGTGCTCACAGCCGTGAAGCCAGGACAGTTGATGGTCAAGTTGGTACACGATGAGTTGGCTGAGTTGATGGGCGGCGAGGAAGCTCCACTCAAGCTCGAAGGTCACCCTGCCATCATCCTGATGAGCGGTTTGCAAGGTTCGGGTAAGACCACATTCAGTGGCAAACTTGCCAACATGCTCAAGACGAAGAAAGGTAAGAAACCTCTGCTCGTGGCTTGTGACGTGTATCGTCCTGCCGCTATCGACCAGTTGAAGGTGGTAGGCGAGCAAGTGGGTGTTCCTGTATATAGCGAAGACAACAAGGATGTGTGCGTGATCGCCGACCATGCCATCCAGCAGGCTAAGACCAATGGCAACGACGTGGTCATCGTCGATACCGCCGGTCGTCTTGCCATTGATGAGCAGATGATGAACGAGATCAGCAATCTCAAGAATCACCTCCGTCCAGACGAGACTCTCTTCGTGGTCGATTCCATGACCGGTCAGGATGCCGTCAACACGGCGAAGGAGTTCAACGACCGCCTCGACTTCAATGGAGTCGTATTGACCAAGCTCGATGGTGATACTCGTGGTGGTGCTGCCCTCAGTATCCGCACCGTGGTAACCAAGCCAATCAAGTTTATCGGTACTGGCGAGAAGATGGAGGCCATCGACGTGTTCCATCCAGCTCGTATGGCAGACCGTATCTTGGGTATGGGTGATGTCGTTTCCCTCGTGGAGCGTGCCCAGGAGCAGTTCGACTTGGAGGAGGCGAAGAAGTTGGAGAAGAAGATTCGCAAGAACCAGTTCGACTTCAATGACTTCTATGCTCAGATACAGCAGATCAAGAAGATGGGTAACATCAAGGACTTGGCGAGCATGATTCCTGGCGTGGGCAAGGCCATCCGTGACGTTGACATCCCAGAGGATGCCTTCAAGGGTGTGGAGGCGATCATCCAGAGTATGACTCCTAAGGAGCGTTCCAACCCAGGAATCCTCAACACTAGCCGTCGTCAGCGCATTGCCAAGGGGTCGGGTACCAACATACAGGAGGTGAACAAGCTCATCAAGCAGTTTGACCAGACTCGCAAGATGATGCAGATGATGACTGGCAACAAGATGGCTTCCATGATGAGCCGCATGAAGGGTATGCCTGGAATGCCTAAGATGCCAGGAATGTAAGCAATTAATAATTGAGAATTAATAATTGGGGGTCTGAATAGGGAGGATAAGGCTACCTAATTTTATTCTGAGATATAATATGGAGCTAATAGACGGAAAGGCGACGGCAGCCGCCATCAAGGAACAGATAGCCGAGGAGGTGAAGCAAATCATCGCCGCAGGCGGAAAGCAACCACACTTGGTTGCCATCCTCGTGGGTCACGATGGAGGTAGCGAGACCTATGTGAAGAACAAGGTGCTCGCTTGTGAGAAGTGTGGCTTCAAATCGACACTCATCAGATACGAGGATGACGTGACGGAGGAGGAACTCCTGGCTTGCGTCGATCGACTCAACAAGGACGAGGATGTGGATGGCTTCATCGTACAGTTGCCTCTGCCTAAGCATATCGACGAGCAGAAGGTGACGATGGCTATCGACTACCGCAAGGACGTGGATGGTTTCCATCCTGTCAATGTGGGCAGAATGGCGATCGGCTTGCCTTGCTTCATCTCAGCCACACCGCTCGGCATCCTCACACTCTTGCAGCACTACCATATCGAGACCAGTGGCAAGAAGTGCGTGGTACTCGGCAGAAGCAATATCGTGGGCAAGCCAATGGCGCAGCTCATGATGCAGAAGCAATACGGCGACGCCACTGTCACCGTGTGCCACTCTCACTCCAAGAACTTGAAGGAGGAATGCCGTGAGGCTGACATCATCATCGCTGCCATCGGCAAGCCTAACTTCGTGACTGCCGACATGGTGAAGCCGGGTGCTGTGGTCATCGACGTGGGCACCACACGAGTGCCAGACGCCAGCAAGAAGAGCGGTTTCCGTCTCAATGGTGACGTGAAATTTGACGAGGTAGCTGAGAAATGTTCTTTCATCACTCCTGTACCAGGAGGCGTTGGTCCGATGACCATTTGCTCACTGATGAAGAATACGCTCGCTGCCGGCAAGAAAGAATATTACAAGTAAGCTAGTCTTACGGAGTAAAAAGAATTACAAGTAAGCTTAACAAATACTTGATTTTTTATAACTCTCTAATTTGGTTCGGGGCTGGGCGCAGTGATGCATCCAGCCTTTTTTTTTATTTGAAAATAATAAGTGTTTTACGACCCTAATCGTATCGATTATATCTAGGCCGTAAAAATCATCGGCAATCATCTTAAAGAAACAATCTTAATAAATAAAAATATGAATTCAAAACATCTCTTGTTATCAACCGCATTGGTGGTTATGGGACAGATGGTGGCAGTGCCAGGGCTTGCATCGCAAGCCTCCAAGGATGCGCCAGCCTATACCATCGCTGGCAGGGACACCACTTGCCAGATATTCGTCTATTCACCAGCACCTAACCAAGGGTTGCATCTCGCTTATCTCACGGATGGCGATAAGTGGGTGGATGTAGGTCAGCTCTGCGCCTCCGACTACGGTCCGTGGGGAGCGGAGAAGAAAATGTACAATCCTTGCGTGGTCAAGGCGAAGGATGGCACTTGGCGAGCACTTTGGAGTGTCAACGACCATTCGCCTCAGTTTGCCGTGGCTTATTCCGAGGACCTGGTGTCTTGGCGACCACAGGATTATCCTATCGTTGCCGAGAAGGGCGTGAAGAGCCCCGTGGCTTATCAGATGGACGATGGCACTTTCGACATCTATCTCAAGACTGCCAAGGGCAAGCGCTATGTGCAGGCTTCCAACGATTTCCGTACTTTCAAGGAGGACTCTTTGGAGGCTACTGCTGACGAGATATTGTGGGAGAAAGATACAGCCACGATAGCAGGCAAGACCTATCAGGGCGATGAGTTCGAGGTGCCCTTGGTGCATCTCAACTATATCCTCGACTGGTTTGACGCCTTGGCTCAGGATGGTCGTGAGAATAGCCGTCCAATGCCGAAGACCTCTGCCGACTTGGCGAACCTTGTCAAGGGTGATGAGGCTGCCATGAAACTCATCGGTCAAAGTGAGATTACGGCTAATTTGAGTATCGATGGCAGTCATACCAAGCGCATCTCCGACAAGTTGATTGGCATCTTCTTCGAGGACATCAGTCGTGCTGCCGATGGTGGCTTGTATGCAGAGTTGCTTCAGAATGGCGACTTCGAATACACCCAGGCAGACAAGCGTGGCTGGAATGCCACGACGGCATGGCAGGGTGTAGGCGAGGTGCTCTCGGAGAATGGCGTGAGCAAGAACAATTCGCATTACACCGTGATCGGAGCTACACCTATTTATAATATAGGCTGGGATGGCATCGCCGTCAAGCGTGGAGCGGCTGTCGAAGGCAAGGAGGGGAAGCATCAGAATGCACTCTACGACGTGAGCTTCTATGCCCGCAACATCGATGGCAAGACGAAGCAACTCACCATAGCCTTGGTCGATGCCGCTGGCTTGCCTATCGCCGAGGCGAAGGTGAAGGTGGTTGGCACGGAATGGACTGAATACAAGGCGCAACTGGCAATCACCGACAAGTACAAGGGTGATGCACTCGATGTAGCTCAGGTGGATGGCAAACCAAACATCGGTCAGAACATCCGTTTCGCCATCATACCGAAGAGCGAGAACAAGGTGGCACTCGACATGGTGAGTCTCAAACCGCAAGATACCTACAAGGGACACGGATTGCGCAAGGACTTGGCAGAGGCAATCGCTGACTTGAAGCCGAAGTTCGTACGCTTCCCAGGTGGTTGTATGCTCCATGGCCAGGGCATCGACAATATCTATCACTGGAAGGAGAGCGTGGGACCATTGAAGGACCGCAAGCCAGCTAAGAACATCTGGAACTATCACCAGACTCGTGGCTTGGGCTTCTATGAGTATTTCCAGTGGTGCGAGGACATGGGTGCAGAGCCATTGCCAGTCTTGGCGGCAGGCGTGCCTTGTCAGAACTCTGGGGCAGATGCTCGTGATGTGGCAGGACAGCAGGGCGGCATTCCGATGGAGCAAATGCCTCAGTACATCCAAGATGTGCTCGACTTGGTGGAGTGGGCGAATGGCGACCCAGCTACATCCCGTTGGGCGAAGATGCGTGCCGACGCAGGACATCCAGCTCCATTTGGCTTGAAGATGATTGGCATCGGCAACGAGGACTTGATTTCTACTACCTTCGAGGAGCGTTACCTCATGATATGCAAGGCACTGAAGGAGAAGCATCCTGAGATAGAGGTGGTTGGTACGGTAGGACCATTCCATTGGCCTTCATCCGACTATGTGGAGGGTTGGAAGATAGCCAAGGAGAACAAGCGATTCATTGATGCTGTCGATGAGCATTACTATGAGCAACCGGGCTGGTTTGTCAATCATCAGGACTATTATGATAGTTACGACCGCCAGCAGCCTAAGGTATATCTCGGCGAGTATGCCTCCCGTGGCAAGGATGCGCTCGACAATGCCTTGGCAGAGGGAATCCACCTCTGCAATGTGGAGCGCAATGGCGATGTGGTCGAGATGGCATCCTATGCACCGCTGCTTTCCAAGGATGGATATAGCAACTGGAGCCCGGATATGATTTACTTTAATAATAATAAGGTACGCGCGAGCCAAAGCTACGAGGTGCAGAAAATGTTCTCTGTTCATGCCGGTGACAACTATGTGGAGTCGAAACTCGATTTGCCAGCTAGTTTGAGACGATATGTCGGCATAAGTGTAGTCAAAGATTCTAAATCGGGTAAGACGTGGTTGAAGGTGGTCAATGCCTTGCCATGTAAGTTGAAGTTGAAACTGTCAGGCTTGTCTCACCAAGAAATTGCAATAGATGCAAGAAAATACAATGTTTGGCCCCTATAATTGTTCGAAAAGGATATGAATATAGGCTTTTTTGTATGTTTCCTGTCCTAAAAAGCAAAATTTAGGCAAAAATATTTGGTGGTAATAGTTTTTTTTTGTTACTTTGCACTCGATTTCAGAAAGTGTGCAAGCGTTGCACGTTTTAAAAAGGAATATTAATTATTTTATTTAATAAATTTTTAGAGAGACATGAAAAAGTTAGTTTTATTGTTTGCTGCCGCTGCAATGGCAGTATCAGTATCAGCTCAGACTGTTACTGAAAGCAAGACTTTCGACAACTTCTACATCGGCGTTAATGGCGGTGTAATGACAAAGACTACAAATCACAGTTGGTTGAACAACCTCAACTCAAATGCTGGTCTTCGTATCGGTCGTTGGTTTACTCCAGTATTCGGTTTGGCTGCTGAGAGCAATGTTTACTTCAACGATCACAACGCATATCCATCAAAGACTACTGTTCGTTATATGAACACAAGCTTGATTGGTACTGTAAACTTGAGCAACTGGTTTGCTGGTTACAAGGGTGAGCCACGTACATTCGAGGTTATCCCTGTTTATGGTCTTGGTTGGGCACACTCTTTCGGTACAGCAAATAACTGGAATGCTTTGACTTCTAAGGCTGGTATCGATTTCGCAGTTAACTTCGGTGCTGACAAGGCATGGCAGTTCTATGTAGAGCCATCTATGAACTGGGCTTTGAATGGTGATGGTTATGAGGGTGTTGCTTATGACATCAACAAGTCTGGCTTCCAGTTGAACGCTGGTTTCATCTACAAGTTCAAGAACTCTAATGGTTCTCACAACTTCACAATCGCTCAGCTCCGTGATCAGTCTGAGATCGATGGTTTGAACAGCCAGATCAACAACCTCCGCAACGATTTGAATAACAAGGATTCTCAGCTCTCAGCTAAGGACAAGCAGATTAAGGATCTTCAGAACGCTCTTGATGAGTGCAACAAGAAGCCTAAGTATGTTAAGCCAGCTACTGCTACAAACTTGCAGCCTACTGTATTGTTCCAGCAGGGCAAGTCTAACGTAGAGAAGAGCCAGATGCCTAACATTGAGTTGATCGCTCAGTATATGAAGAATCACCCAGAGGCTAACATCGAGATTAAGGGTTATGCTTCTCCAGAGGGTCCTAAGGAGTTGAACCAGAAGCTTTCAGAGAAGCGCGCTGAGGCAGTTAAGAAGGTATTGGTAAAGAAATACAAGATTGCAGCTGGCCGCTTGACAACTAAGGGTATGGGCGCAACAGACAAACTCTTCAAGCAGGTTGAGTTCAACCGCGTTTCTACTTTCAACGACAACAGCGTTGCTGAGTAATTGAAAGCTTGAAGCTTACATTTAGAAAAGTACATTCTAAAGCAATATTTGGGGTATGCCGTTTTTGGCATACCCCTTTTTTCTATCAGTTTAGTTTTGACTTCCGTCACTTGTGCATCTCCGTCTTTCGTCTCTTGTAGTTGTATTGGTCGTCTTTGAATACGAAACTGCATTTCTTTTCTTCTCCTTTTGCACAATCTTAAACAAAATGTGTATATTTACTTATAAATCGAAAGGAAAATGTATGTTTCAGTTATAAAAACGATACTAAAATGAAAGTTTATGTGAAAATTGTTGGTTATTACATAAATTCTCTGTATCTTTGCAGTCAATTAGAATATTAAAGGCGATTTGCCTTTCTCAAAAGGAAACAAAGAATATAAAAACAATATGAAACATCCATTAAGAAGTAGCGTCTGCACTGAAGGCAGAAGAATGGCAGGTGCCCGTGCACTCTGGGTAGCTGCAGGTATGAAACATGAGCAGTTTGGTAAACCAATTATTGCCATTGTCAATAGTTTTACACAGTTTGTGCCAGGTCATACTCATCTTCATGAAATCGGTCAGATCGTCAAGAAGGAAATTGAGGCTATGGGCTGCTATGCAGCTGAATTCAATACCATCGCAGTTGACGATGGCATCGCTATGGGTCACGATGGTATGCTTTACTCTTTGCCTAGCCGTGACATCATCGCAGACTCCGTGGAATATATGGTCAATGCACACAAGGCTGATGCCATGATTTGTATCTCCAACTGTGACAAGGTGACTCCTGGTATGTTGATGGCTTCCATGCGATTGAACATTCCTACCGTCTTCTGTTCTGGTGGTCCTATGGAGGCTGGTAGATGGAAGGGCGAGAATGCCGACTTGATTACCGCTATGATTAAGGGTGCTGATACCAGCGTGTCTGACGAGGAAATGAAGCAGATAGAGCAGTGCGCTTGCCCTGGTTGTGGTAGTTGCTCTGGTATGTTTACCGCCAACTCCATGAACTCTTTGACCGAGGCTATCGGCTTGAGCCTTCCTGGCAATGGTACCATCCTTGCCACTCACAAGAACCGCATCCAACTCTTCAAGGATGCCGCTCGTCAGATCGTAAAGAATGCTTATGCTTATTATGAGGATGGTGATGAGAGCGTATTGCCACGCAACATCGCTACTCGTGACGCTTTCCTCAACGCCATGACCCTAGACATCGCTATGGGTGGAAGTACCAATACGGTACTTCATCTCTTGGCTGTGGCTCAGGAGGTTGGTGCCGACTTCAAGATGGAGGACATCGACCAGTTGAGCCGTAAGGTGCCTTGCCTCTGCAAGTTGGCTCCTAATACTCAGAAGTATAGTGTACAGGAGTGCAACCGTGCTGGTGGTATCATGGGTATCTTGAACGAACTCAACAAGGGTGGCTTGATCAATGGCAATGTGATGCGTGTGGATGGCAAGACATTGGCTGAGCAAATGAAGAAATATGACATCACAGGTGCTGAGGTTGACCCAGAGGCTGACAGAATCTATCACTCAGCTCCAGGTCGCAAGTTCTCTACCCAGATGGGTAGCCAGGATGCACAGTGGGAGAGTCTCGATACCGATCGTGAGAATGGTTGTATCCGTGACTTGGAACACGCTTATACCAAGGATGGTGGTCTCGCCGTTCTCTTCGGAAATATCGCGCAGAATGGTTGTGTAGTAAAGACAGCCGGTGTCGATCCAGTGCTTTGGCACTTCGAGGGTCCAGCTGTTTGCTTCGACTCCCAGGAGGATGCTTGCGAGGGAATCCTCGGTGGCAAGGTGAACTCAGGTGATTGCGTTGTCATCACCCACGAGGGTCCTAAGGGTGGTCCTGGTATGCAGGAGATGCTTTACCCTACCTCTTATATCAAGAGCCGTCACCTCGGCAAGGAGTGTGCGCTCATCACCGATGGTCGTTTCTCTGGCGGTACATCCGGTTTGAGTATCGGTCATATCTCTCCTGAGGCTGCCGCAGGTGGTAACATCGGAAAGATCAAGGATGGCGACATCATCGTTATCGATATTCCTAGCCGCAGCATCAACGTGAAGTTGAGCGATGAGGAGTTGGCTGCTCGTCCACAACAGCCTTTGAAGCGCAACCGTGTGGTAAGCAAGGCTTTGCGTGCTTACGCTCAGAGTGTTAGCTCTGCAGATAAGGGTGGTGTCAGAATCATCGACTAATGATAAATGAAAGCCATCGGCAGTCTTGTTGATGGCTTCAATATATTTTTGTTTTTGAATTATCAGTTGAATTCTGCCATTTTTATGGAATGGCAGCTCATTGAAAAATAGTAATTTAATAATGGCAAAAGAAGTAATATCAGGAGCTGAAGCATTGATGCGCTCCTTGCAGGCTGAGGGTGTGAAGACCATCTTCGGCTATCCGGGCGGTAGCATCATGCCAGTGTTTGATGCACTGTATGGTTACACGAGAGGGGATAATAAGGTGTTTGATCACATCTTGGTACGTCACGAGCAGGCTGCTGCTCACGCTGCACAGGGCTATGCCCGAGTCAGTGGCGAAGTGGGCGTGACACTCGTGACCAGTGGTCCTGGAGCTACCAATACTTTGACAGGTATCGCCGATGCCATGATGGATTCTACACCTATCGTGGTCATCGCTGGTCAGGTGGGAGTGGGTGCCTTGGGTACCGATGCATTCCAAGAGGTTGACCTCGTGGGCGTTACCCAACCGATCTCAAAATGGTCTTATCAGATTCGTCGTCCTGAGGATGTGGCGTGGGCTGTGAGCCGTGCCTTCTATATTGCACGTAGTGGTCGCCCAGGTCCTGTTGTCCTCGACTTCACCAAGAATGCCCAGGTGGCTACTTGTGAGTACGAGCCAGTGAAGTGCGAGAAGGTGACTTCTTACAATCCTTATCCTAAGATAGACGAGAAGGCGGTGGAGGAAGCTGCCGAACTCATCAATAATGCCAAGAAGCCTTTCGCCCTCGTGGGTCACGGTGTGGAATTGGGCAATGCTCACAACGAGTTGATCGAGTTCTTGGAGAAAGCTGACATCCCTGCTGGTCGTACCTTGCTCGGTCTTTCAGCCTTGCCAAGCGACCATCCGCTCAACATGGGTATGCTCGGTATGCATGGTTCATACGCTACCAACATGAAGACCCAGGAGTGTGATGTGCTCATCGCAATCGGTATGCGATTCAGCGACCGTATCACGGGCGTTCCTTCTAAATATGCTAAGCAGGCGAAGATTATCCATCTCGACATCGACTCTGCGGAAATCAACAAGGTCATCAAGACCGATGTTGCCGTAGTAGGCGATTGCAAGCAGAGCTTGCCTGCCATCACTCGCTTGTTGAACAAGAATGTTCATCGTGAGTGGAGAGATTCCTTCGAGGACTATCGCAAGCAGGAGCAAGAGAAGGTGATTGAGAAGGACATCCATCCTACAGAGGGACCTCTCTTGATGGGTGAGGTGACCAATGTGGTGACGGAAGTTACTCATAATGAGGCTGTTCTCGTCAACGATGTCGGTCAGAACCAGATGATCAGTAGTCGTTACTTCAAGTTTACCAAGAAACTCTCCATTGTGACCAGTGGTGGTTTCGGAACCATGGGCTTCGGACTTCCTGCTGCCATCGGTGCCACTTTCGGTGCGCCAGACAGAACCATCTGTTGCTTCTTCGGAGATGGCGGTTTCCAGATGAACATCCAGGAGTTGGGTACCATCATGGAGCAGCAGGCACCAGTCAAGATGATTCTCTTGAACAACAACTACCTCGGCAATGTGCGCCAGTGGCAAGATTTGATGTTTGGCGGTCGCCGTTCTTTCACCCACATGATGAACCCTCATTATGCCGAGATTGCCAAGGCATACGGCATTCCTTACGACGTGGTCATCGACCGCAAGGACTTGAAGGCGAAAGTGGAGAAGATGATTGCCACCAAGGGTCCTTACCTCTTGGAATGCGCCATCAAGGAAGACGAGGACATCGTGCCTATGACCTTGCCTGGCAAGAGTGTGGATGAGATGCAACTGGAACTTAACTACTAGGTTCTCGATGCCTATATATATAATAAGGTGTAACATTCATTTGAGAAAGGAAATTCAAAATGGACAACAATAACGACAAAAAATTATATACTTTACTTGTCTATTCAGAGAACATCGCTGGTATCTTGAATCAGATTACTGCCGTCTTCACTCGCAGACAAGTGAACATCGAGAGCTTGAACGTATCTGCTAGCAGCATCAAGAACATCCACAAATATACCATCACGGTGTGGAGCGATGCCGAGCAGATTGAGAAAATCAACAAGGCGATAGAGAAGAAAATCGACGTAGTGAAGAGCGATTACTACACGGACGACCAAATCTTCATCCATGAGGTGGCTCTCTTCAAGATTTCTACTCCTATCTTGTTGGAGAACCCAGAGGTTTCTCGCACCATCCGCAAGCATGATGCTCGTATGATGGAGGTGAACCCAACCTATAGCACGGTGCTCTTGGCAGGCTTGACAGAGGACATCGCAGACCTCTTCCATCAGTTGAACAGCTTCGACTGCCTCTTGCAATACACCCGAAGCGGTCGTATTGCCGTGACAAGAAGCTTTGATGAGCCAATCTCTGATTATCTCAAGCAGAACGAAGAAGAATAACGTTTTTACCAAAATATTACAAAAGCGTGGTAATGCTGTTACCAGAGTTTGGTAATGGTGTTACCACGCTTTGGTAAAGAGGGTACCAAAGTTAGGTAAAGGAGGTACCAAAGTTAGGTAATGAAGGGTAAAAGCTATTTGATATATGATGATCAACCTATATAATAATGTACGAGTATGAAACCAGAACTTTTAAGCAAAGTAGGAAGGTATGAGTTCCTGTCGGAACCCTTCCATTGTGATTTCGATAGCCGCTTGTTTATGGGGCATTTGGGTAATCATCTCTTGAATGCCGCCGATTTCCATAGCAACGACCGTGGTTATGGCATGAATGAGCTGATGCCTCGCCATCGTACTTGGGTGCTCAGTCGCCTCGCCATCGAGATGAACGAGATGCCGAAGTCGTATGACAAGTTCTTTGTCGAGACATGGGTGGAGAACGCCATGAAATATTTCACGGCTCGTGATTTCAAGATTTGTGGAAAAGTGCAAGCGTCTGAATCGTCTTCTGATGCTGACGGCGATTCTTCAGAAGAGAAAGTCTATGGCTACGGCAAGAGCGTTTGGGCGATGATCGATACAGAGACCCGACAGCCTGTGGATATCTTTTCCATCAATGACGGACTTATCCGAGAGTATATCGAGACAGAGAAGGAATGCCCGATAGCGGCAAGCTCCAGAGTGAAGATGGGGAAGGAGGCGAAGTTGGTGCGCTCTATCGACACCTATTATAATGATGTCGATGTGAATGGTCATATCAACTCCGTGAAATACATCGAACATATTCTCGACCTCTTTGACATCGATTATTTCAAATCGCATTTCTTGCAAAGATTTGAGATTGCCTACGTCGCCGAGAGCCATCAAGGCGACAGACTCAACTTCTATATGGAAGAGACAAATGATGCAGAATATTGCATAAAGATAACAAAAACGTGCAAAAATAATGCTGAAGAAGTAGAAGTTGTAAGAAGTAAGGCTAAATTTGTTAAAAAGTGAAAGAAAAATTTGGTAGTTTCATGTTGATTTATTACCTTTGCATCCGAATAAGAAAATAAACCCAGAGCCGCCTTCTTGGATAGGGGGTGGACGGATCAAACAGGCATTCTTTGGATAAGAAATAGCTCGCATCCGTATGGACAAGTATAACCCGCGGCTCCACAACGGCAAGCCGCACAAATTTAAATTAATTATGGCAGAAATGAATTTCGGTGGCGTAATTGAGACAGTTGTCACCAGTCATGAATTTTCATTGGAGAAAGCACGTGAAGTATTGAAGAACGAAACTATCGCAGTGATCGGTTACGGTATCCAGGGTCCTGGTCAGGCTTGCAACCTTCGCGATAATGGTTTCAATGTCATCGTCGGACAGCGTCAGGGTAAGACCTACGAGAAATGTTTGAAGGATGGCTGGGTTCCAGGTAAGACTTTGTTCTCTATCGAGGAAGCTGTTCAGAAGGGTACTATCATCTGTATGTTGCTTTCTGATGCCGGTCAAATCGCTGTTTGGCCAAAGATTAAGCAGTATCTTACACCAGGTAAGACATTGTATTACTCACATGGTTTCGCTATCAACTGGAGCGACCGCACAGGTGTTGTTCCACCAAAGGATATTGATGTAATCATGGTTGCACCTAAGGGTTCTGGTACTTCTCTCCGCACAATGTTCTGCGAGGGTCGTGGTTTGAACTGCTCTTACGCTGTATATCAGGATGCATCTGGCAAGGCAGAGGAGAAGACAATTGCCTTCGGTATCGGTATCGGTGCCGGTTATTTGTTCAAGACTACATTCCAGCGTGAGGCTACTTCCGACCTTACTGGTGAGCGTGGTTCTTTGATGGGTGCTATCGAGGGTCTCTTGGAGG